>OGTB01002077.1_pt1 | contig 12054 bp, 12 predicted proteins | sample 1553611 | NCBI WGS metagenome assembly OGTB01 (sample SAMEA2580032, study PRJEB22360) | human gut metagenome | biome: human gut; feature: human-associated habitat; material: faeces | place: Denmark | collected 2008/2010 | reverse complement strand
CGACAAAAACACGGCGACGCTGACGGTCGGCACGGACAACATCCTGCTGGGCGCCGAAGCCGGCGCCTCGGAGACCTTCACCGTCACGACGACCGCCGCCTGGAAGGCCGTGGCATCCGGCGGGGGCTTCTCGCTCGACAGGACCGAAGGCACGGGCGACGCGACCATCCGCGTAACCGCCGCGGCAGCCGGGGCGAACGGCGAAGAGAAGCGGCTCGGCAGCATCGCGATCACGGCCACGGGCGTCGACGGGGTGAAGACCGTCACCGTCAGCCAGCAGGGAACCGCCCCCGAGCCGCTGCCGGGCGACATAACCCTGATCGTCGATTTCACGCAGGGAGCGTCGGTCACCACCCCCGAACTGCCTCCCTATTCGAAGGACAATTTCACGACCGGGCGCCACGAATACACCGTCAAGGGATACCAATTCGCCATCTTCGTCGACAAAGCCGAAGGCGGCAAATTCTACTGGATCGACAACACGCAGTTCGGCGAGAATATCCCGGAGCCGAACAAAGGTTTGTTTTTCAGCAAATTGGGTGCTTACGTCGAATTTCCGGCCATTCAGGGCAAAACGCTTTCGGAAGTCCGCTATCTGCCTACGACCCAACAGAACGACGTCGAGTTGGAACTGATGGGCGCAGACGGCTCGGAAGCGCAGTATTCGCTCGACTTCGACACCGACGGCACGTGGGTTTACACGCTGATCGAAGCCCGGGCGGGCATACGGTACCGGATCGAGATCACCAACACGAAGAATGCGCAGCTGGCGAAACTCATGCTCGTCTACTCCGCTGCGGAATAGCGCACCTTCCTGCCGGAGTGCAGGTTCACGACCGGCAACGCGGCGATGATCGCCATGACAGGCTGCCACCGCTACCGCGAGGGCGAATTCGCCTCGCCCGAGGTTTCGTCCGCGGCGCGGCCCGAAGAGTTGTAATAGCCCCCAAAAAGTCCGGATGCACAGACATTCGGATTTTTTATTGTCTATATTTGCATTATGTCCGCAATAGCGGGCCGCTTGACCAAACTTGGAAATCTGGTAAATGTTACAATGGATAAAGATTATATCCTGTATATCAATAAAATAACATTTTGCATATCTTGTTAAAGGAACAATATAGAAACAAAATCAATAATTTAAGCTATTCTCGGTTTTTCGTATTTCACTTAGTTTCATCTCTTGCACTTGGTCGCATTCATAGTGCTTTTCAAGGCAGTTTCCTGACTATCGACCTCTCATACGAAAAATATCGTTCGGCAGTTCATCGATGAATTATTACAGCCAAAAAAGAAAAAAATGGGCTGTGGTCTTTACCTCACATCTCCATGGAAACTTGTGTTCTCCGCAAAGGTAGTCATTTCTATAAAATCATAGGCATATAGAAAGGCAAATATGCCTACCTAAATATAGTTTACTTTGATTTAGCATATATAAGGCTAATGCACAAACTGAACTGAATTTTCAACTCATTTCCACTACCTGACGATTCGCCAAACATACAGCCCAAAGAGAAGAAAGGTTCACTGTATATTTTCTCTTTTTGCTGCAATATTTTATCGAGTTCTTTTTGGATACGCTACATAAAAGCACTTTTTGTAGTTTAGTCTATAAAAACTGTTTCTGATTATTTTTATAGCATAATATTTTATATCTTTGCAAAAAGAGAAGATATATCATGAATGCAATAGAAGTATTAGCCCAACAACAAGCAGATGAAATCTTGCAATTGGAAACTGCGTACGCAAATCTATATCATGCCTATGAGCGTGGAAACAGAGACGAAATGATATCTGCATATAGAGCTGCAGGAAACGTAAATGTCGGTATTCAAGACCTCGGAGACAGAATATTCAATGAAACAAAACAGGTTTTATGGTCTAAAGGAATCACTCCAGACATACGACCTTGTTCAATATCGCTCATCTATGATGATGTAATCTTGAGGTCTAATATTGAAGGCTGTCTTAACGTGTTGATGGCAGAACTTCAATCAAGGCACTTCTATCGTTCTAACAATACATATGCTCAACGTATGTTATATCGTCCCAATCATACGTTTCGTCAAGATGAAGTTTTGTATGAGTCCAATACCCGACAACTCAAGGTTGCTGATTTGCTTGCCGTTGCTAAGTACGCAATCAGTGTCGCCGAAACAATAGAGCCGAGCAACAAGCTATATGCACAGGCAAATGGAGCAATTAGCGTCTTACAGGGGATTGATACTATACTCAATAATAAACCGGAAGATAAACCGACAAACAAGATGTTGCATTTGGCAACCAGTTTTATATCTACGGTCGTGAAATCATCACTTAGAGACGATGACGCCAAACGAGGAGTGACAGCAACAGCAATAATGATCGATTTGGCGATCGATTTCTTTTGCAAGAAATAAAATAAAAGCGAAATGGATAAACCGAAGAACCGCATAAAAGAGGTGCTTGAAGAAAAAGGCATCAAACAGACATGGTTAGCAGACAAACTCGGAAAGAGTTTTTGCATTGTCAATTCTTATGTCTGCAACAGACGTCAGCCAAGTTTGGATGTGTTATTCGAAATTGCGAACATCCTACAAGTTAATCCGAAAGATTTGATTGATAGTAAAGAGAAATAAGATATGGCAAAAAAGAATATACAATCCGTAGAACCTAATATTGCGGATTTGGCTAATGGCTGGTTCAAATCATATAAATTGGATTATAAACTTGAGCAAGAATCTTTGATATTCGGGAAAAATACAGTTATGAGTATAAGGCATATTGGAGTAAAGTGCAAGATGAATATATTATGCTCCCCTCTCAAAATAGGCTTCCCGATTACGAGAATATGGCAACGTTTATTTCTGCGATACAGAAAGAGGTTATAAAAGATGTAGTTCTCTTTGCTGATCGAAAAATCGGAGTGGCTAAAAAAATTGTGAATAAATAGTTAGGGTATGAGTAACAAGAAATATGCTTTTATTGATGAATTTGGAGCTTTCGGGTATGATTTTGACAATCCGGGATGTACTACCCATTTCTTGATTGGTGCAGTTATCGTAGACGAAAGTAATCTTTCGTTTGTATCAGAACGTGTTGAGAATATTCGAAAAAAATATTTCCAACAAGGAGAAATAAAGTCCAGCAAAATTGGAAGGAATCACAAACGGCGTATTTCTATACTGAATGAACTAAAACAACTCCCATTTCATATATTAGCATTTGTATGCGACAAACGAAAAATATATGAAAATTCTGGCCTCAGATACAAACAGTCATTTTATAAATTCTTGAATAACATCGTGCATCAAGAATTGAGAATTTCGTATAATAACTTAACGATTACTGCAGATGAAGTTGGAGGTAATGATTACCTTCAATCTTTTGCAGCGTATGTTAGGTCGAAGGAGATCCCTCTTGATTTATTCGACAATAGCTTGTTTAGGTTCGAGAATAGTAAACATAGCATTATTATACAAGTTGCTGATATTATATGTGGTTCCCTTGCATATAATTATGACATAAGGAAAATATCGGAATCTGATGGCTATAATTACAAATCAGTATTAGGAGATAAGATATTAAGGATAAAAGAGTTTCCTGAAACTTTTGATACATTCAATGTTTCTCAGAATGATTTGAATCCTGAGTATAATCCACAAATTGCTGATATCTGTTATAGGAAAGCTAAATATTTTATAGAAACTCACAATAACACAGACGATGACGAAATCAAACAGCAAATTGCGGTGTTGAATTATCTCCTGTTTAGATTTATGAATAAATCGCCAAGGAAATATATTCCCACACAAGAACTCATTACCCAATTGGTATATTTAGGATATGATAAATTGTCACTTCAGACATTTCGGAATAAAATTATAGGAAAACTTCGAGATAATGAAGTAATAATATCAAGTAGTTCTGGTGGATATAAAATACCATCAACAGAAAAAGAATTGTATGACTTTGTCAATCATGGAAAAAGTATCATCATGCCAATGTTAGCACGATTAAAAACTTGCAATGATGTTATTCGAATGGGGACAAATGGTGAAATAAATCTATTCGAGAAGGCAGAATATCATTCACTTGCAAAAATGTTTGGGACAGATGAACAATAATATGATTAACTTCGACGAATACATACGCCAAGGCGAACCGCAGCAACGGGAAAAGGGCTATGCATGGCAGACCGCAATCGGCTTGCAGGCAGTTGATGGTCTGAAACCCTCCGATTATCTTATCGAGACTGCACGCAAAGATATTGAGGGAGAAATTACGATTGACGAGGCCGAACAGCTTATAAAGAGCTATTACCAGTCAAAAGAAGCTCGTACACCAGAAGATGACGAAATGCACGAGGCAGATACGGCTTCGACCAATATTCGCCGGCTGCTTACCGAGAAAACCTTTGCTTTTACGCTTGTCGGGCTAACCTCGATTCATCGTCGGATTTTCGACGGTGTATTCAAGTTTGCCGGTCAGATTCGCGATTACAACATCACCAAAAAAGAGTGGGTGCTGCGTGGTGATACGGTGTTGTACGTTTCCGCACCCGACCTTCGCAATGCGATCGAATACGACTTGGAACAAGAACGCCGGTTCGACTACTCCAAAGTGGACAGGAATGGATTAGCGAGCCACATTGCCAAATTCGTATCGGGGCTGTGGCAAATCCATCCGTTCGGTGAGGGAAATACACGGACGACGGCCGTGTTCACGATTCTTTATCTCCGTTCTATGGGCTTTGACGTGACAAACGACTTGTTCGCCAACCATTCGTGGTACTTCCGCAATGCGCTGGTACGAGCCAACTATCAGAACGTACAGAAAGGCATTATGCGTAATTCAGAATATTTGGAGCGTTTCTTCCGTAATCTGTTATTAGGCGAAAACAATGAGTTGCGGAATCGGTATATGGTTGTTGATGCACCGGAAGAACTTGTTGTTGAGCAAACACTGCACGAAGACCGTACAAGTACCGAACAACCTACCGTACAAGTACCCGAACAAGTTCGCGTTTTGCTGTTAGCCTTGTCAAATGAACAATTATCGCTAAAAGGATTGATGGAAAAGATAGGACTGAAACATCGCCCGACATTTTTGGAGAACTATATAAACCCCGCTTTCGAGGCCGGGTTTCTCAAGGTGCTATACCCAGACAAGCCTAATCATCCGAGACAAAAATACTTGCTGACGGCAAAAGGCTTGGCACTGTATAACGAAATCAAGAAAATGCAATAGTCTTGATAATTGTTATCGTTTGGGATCTTCCCATCCTTGATAGTGACATTCTTTTGTGACATTTTTATCGGATAGCTTTCGGTATCCAGTGCAGCTTCTTGCATTAGGCATTTGCCAAAGCTATCTTTGTTCGGGCTTGCCCTATGTCCACGAAATTCCTTTCGGGGGAGCCTAATACCCCGACCGACATTTGTCGTCGGGAGAGTTGCCACACAAACTGCAAGCATAGGCGGCAAGATTGTCCAATATTATTCAAAAATGAGCTATGAATTACGGCAAAACCATTACTGCCAATCTGCCAAAATGTCATTGATATGTTATAAATTTGAACTGTTTTACGCCAAATAACGCTTGGCATCTTTATTGTCCTTTTACTTGAAACTTAAATAAATAAAAATATGGGAATTAAGCCAGGACCAAAAAGGATTGCAAAATCCACGGGGAAACCAGACAGACGTCAAAGAGACAACAAACAGACACCAGGTAATACGTCGTCTCTGAAACCCCATATCCATAAAAAAGGGGATTGAAAAAGAACACCGCTGTACATTCATTGTGCTTCAGCGGTGTTTTTTTACAAATAATAAAGAGTCTATTGAGATAGAAGTACCGTGAATATGGAAAAGTACTATGTATGGTTTGGCCAACACAGTGCTTCCCATTTTGCGAGAGATTCTTGTTCTATATTTTCAATTCCTTGATGACTCTTTTTATTCCGTAGGCAACCGATGTCATGTTGTTTCTAACAGCAGAAAGTGCCGAAGAAAGACTCGTAGCGGAAATGAACCGTGTACCGTCTTTAGATTGCAGGAACCGCCCTTTGTCCAAAACGGACTGCCAGCGAGATTGGATGAATGAATTTTCGAGAAGCGCATCGAAAAGGATAACCACATGACGAAGATTGTTTACCCGAATATGAAAACCCTCTTTACAGGAAAAGAGAGCTTCCATATCCTCAATGCAAACCTCTGAAACGCAAAACAGATGATAAGTATTGGCACAAGACACAATACTTGTCATCTGTTCCTGGATGAAATTGCAACCGAAAGAAAGCGGCGAGGCTTTTATAAAACCATCGGTATGATGCTCGGTAGGTGGCGGCAACGGTTCCGACTGGTCATACTTCCTTTGCAACTCCATACACTTCTCAAAGGAAAAGTCGGATGCTGCAAAAAGAGATTGGATAAGGTGGGCGCATTCGTTCAGCAGTCCCTTGACGATGTGAATGTTCATCTCGTGGCAATTCCGGCAAACTGCACTGTTGCAGTTGATGTATCGGTGACTATTTATGAAGTCATCCACATAGCGGCTATATCGCTTGCCACCCACAATCACATCCTGAAAATAGAGTTCTCTCGCTTCGGAGAGTAACTCGAATAGTTCTTCCGCTACATCCTGTTCGGTAGCGAAGTGGGTTAGGTGTTGCTTCTCTTCAAAAAAAGAGAAGACTTTTTACTTTGTTCTTTCATGTCAATTAACTTGCTTTATAGTTTCAATTCCTTGATAACTCTTTTTATTCCATAGGCGACCGATGTCTTGTTATTTCTGGCGGCAGAAAGTGTCGATGAAAGATTGGAAGCAGTAATGAACCGCCCGTCTTTGGATTGCAGGAACCGCCCTTTGTCGAGAATCAAGGCGATTTTGTCCTGCGACACGGACGGGGCGAGTTCCTGCGAAATGATGCGGATAAAGGCTTTCTTGTTCATAATTAACCGATTCGATAACCGAATTTCAGACAACTCTGGTTTGTGCTCTGCAAATCGGGTATCCTACTTTTCGTGCCTTCGGATTTTCCACCCTTCATGCTTCGGTTCATTGAAAAAACGCCTGCGTATCGACTTCTGACTCTTCGGGAGGGAACGCGGTGGCGCAGGACACCTCACGCCATGCCTCGACATCCTTTCGCTGTGCCTCGTGGTGCGTTTCGAGCGTCTCGATGGCATCCGCACCTACGGGCAGATGCAGGGGCGGGTTTTCACTGTCGGCCGCTTTCACGACCAGTCGTCCCAACGCCTCGGGGTTGCCCGGCTCTCGACCGTTCATGTATTTCACGAAACCGTTCATCCGCTCCCGGAATGCATCGTAGTCCGCAATGGGTCGTGCGGGAAGATGATAGGCGGAATTGAAATTCATGAAATCCGTGCGGAACAGGCCGGGAGCGACGATCGTAACCCGGATGCCGAATTGTTCCGTCTCGAACGCAAGGGACTCGGAGAACCCCGTAACGGCGAATTTGCTCGTGTGGTAAATGGATGGTCCGACACCCGAATATCCCGCAGCGGACGAAATATTGAAGATGTGTCCGGCATGTTGTCTGCGCATGACCGGTAAAACGGCACGGGTAACGCGCATCAGTCCGAACAGATTGGTCTCGAATACGTCACGAATCTGCTGCTCGTCCGACTCCTCGAAGTAGGTGAATTGTCCGTGACCGGCGTTGTTTACCAATACGTCGATGCGTCCGAAGCGCTTCACGACCGCTTCGGCCATCCGGTCGAACACCGCCTGTTCGGTATTCGTCACATCCAACGCATACGGAAGCAGCTGCGCTGCCCCGTCTTCGATATGCGTCGTTATTTCTCCGCTGCGCGAGACCGCCGCCACGCAATGCCCTGCGGCGAGCGCCGCCTCCATAATGGCATGTCCCATGCCGCGAGATGCTCCCGTAATCAGCCAGACTTTGGCTGTAGTATGTTGTTCGCTATTCATTATTTCCTGTTTATAAAAAGTTTGCAAAACCAATCAGCACGCACGCTGTCAGCAAGACAGCGATTTTCCAAACTGACGCCTTTTCCTTGTAGAGAAAAACGCCGACGAAAATCATCACGAGCGGTGAAAATGCCCCGTTGAGCGGTACGAGAAAGCTCAACTCGACTCCCGAATTGATAATGCGGTTCATCAATACGAGGCATATCATCTGCATCAGTATAGACAGAGCCGTCGGTATCGGTCGGGTAAATCCTTGTGTCCGCGGCCAGATTGCCGTTGCTCCCAGAGAGAACATCGTTGCAATCAAAAAGAATACGATTGTGGTTGTAGGTAGGCTGTCCATGATGTCTGCTTATTTCATTTTGCCTGCGATGCCTATCAGGGCGCAGGCCACGACAAGCAGCGTGATTTTCAATGCCGATACACTTTCCCCGTACACGAATATTCCCAGCATGCTCACGACAAGCGGCATGACTGCTGAACCTAACGGTATCAGAAAACTGAGCGCGACACCTTTGTAAAGCATCCGGCAAAAAAGCAACGAGCCGAGCAATAAGGTCAGAATGGAGGCCAGTGTGGGCCAGAACTTCGTATAGCCGGCCGTCAGTGGAAAGAGGGACATGCCGACAATTTGTAGCACGATGGCTCCCGAAAAAAGCAATACGGTCGTCGGCGACGCCGTTTTTTGATGTTCGATTCGTTTCATGCGGATTTTCATTTATTTTTCGACAAATGTAGCGGTTATGCCAAACATACTGGGTAAACAAATCCGTGTTTGTATGATATGAATCCGTGGTAATGATGCGATAATTCGCATTTTACATTACTTTTGCCGAATGAAGGACAAAAACGGAATCATACATTGCAAAACACCGCAGGAGTTCAACCGCATCATCGGAGTCAAGACCTATCATCCGTTGATTTCTGTTGTCGATTTCTCGCAAATCGCCGAATACAGCCATCCGCAAGGCTGGAAGCAGGACTATTATATCATAGCACTCTGCCGGGGAAACTCATCGTGCAGTGTGAAATACGGTCGTAACATGTACGACTATTCGGACGGTACGCTGGTCTTTACCAGCCCGGGACAGACGGTCGTTTTTCAGGAGTACGGAGAGCCGTTCCGGCCGGCAGAGGACAATTGGGCCGTCATGGTGCATCCCGATTTCATCCGGGGTACGGCACTGGGGTGCGACATCGGAAATTACGTATTCTTTTCGTATGAGCTCCACGAGGCGTTGCATCTGTCGGAAGAGGAAATCGGGCATGTGTTGGGCATTTTTCGCCACATCGAACGGGAGCTTCGGCAACGCATCGACGAACATACACCTGAAATAGTATGTGCCTCCATCGGCTTGCTGCTGAGCTATTGCCGCAGATTCTACGACCGGCAGTTCAAGATGAGGCATCGGGAAAACATGGATATCGTAAGCCGGTTCGAGAAACTGCTCCGCGATTATTTCCATTCCGACTCCCTCTCGAAAAACGGGTTGCCGACCGTGAAATATTTTGCCGACCGACTGAATCTTTCGTCCGATTACCTGACCGCCGTGCTTCAACGCGAAACGGGTATGAATACCCGAAAACATATCCAGAATCGAATGATTGAGACGGCGAAAGACAAACTGGCATTGGATGAACGCCCGATAAGCCAGATTGCATACGAGCTGGGATTCGAGTATCCCCAATACTTTACCCGCCTGTTCAAACAACAGACGGGTATGACACCGGCGGAATATCGCAGACGAAAGTAGTGCCGGTATTACGTTTTCAGGAGTACACGATATGGATATGCTACCGAACTTACTGGGTTGAGGATTAAGCCATATTTTGTCCCCAACCGCTATACCGAATATTCATGCGCTGGTGGGGTTATTTCGTCCGGGGCGGCACGAAGACGATTTGTTTTGAACCTTTTGAAGTGGTATACTTTCCTAAACGGGCGGAGTAAAACCGGCGTGGCGGAATATCCTTGACCGTAAAAGTCCCGAATCCAGACCATACCGGAGGCAAGAGTACGCTTGATAATCTCGACCGCTTTGTCGAGAATCAGGGCGATTCTGTCTTGCGACATGGCGGGTCAAGTTCCAGTGAAATGGTACGGAAAAGGTCTTTATTGTTCATGTTATTGATATTTCCTACTATTCGATTAAGGATTATCAATATCTACTCAATATGTTTATTGTTTTCCTACATTAACAACAAGTGAGACCTCTATAGATTAGTTTACTTTGGCTTTTCCCTTATAGGAACCCGGATTAAAGTAAACTTAATTCTATTTGCAATCCAGATATATGTAGATGTAAAAACAGCCCTACTTTATACTTTGATTTACAAGGGTCAATCGAACAATCCGTTTACCAAATTAACTGCATCATCCTTTTTCTGATTGATGATTTTGGCGTACACTTGTGTCATCTTGACATCCGCATGGCCGAGCAGTTTCGAGGTGGTATAGAGGTCTGCACCGAGCGTCAGCATCATTGTCGCAAATGTGTGCCGACTCGTGTGAAATGAGAACCGTTTGTCAATTCCTGCCGCTTTTGCCCAAGGTTTGATAAGCAGGTTCATCATCGACGGACTGGGCAAATCGAACACATGGTCATCTGCTGTCTTATCTCCACGTTCCGGCATCCACTTCAACGCTTCGGGAGAAAGCGGCAGGTAAATCGGTTCTTTGGTCTTCTGCATGGACACAGCCAATCGGTATTGCCCCCTATCTACGAAAACGTCCTTCCACTTCAGCCCAATAATGTCGCTTATCCGCAATCCACAGAAGCAGGAGAACAGATAAGCCTGTTTAACGGCCTCGTTTTTCATTGGGGTAGCAATCAGTGCCCGAACCTCTTCAATGGTCATATACGACCGCTTACTCTCCGGCAGACGGATTTTATCCGAATTGTTGATCTTCGTAAAAGGATTGACCTTTATAATCTCCGCACGCACAGCAGCGTTCAAAGCTCCGTTTAAGATGCGATAGTAGGTGTGGAGTGTAAAATTTGACACACGTTTTCCTTTAGGGCGATATTCCGTCATCAAATAATCGAGATAATCTTGGCAGAATGCTTTGTCGATTTGATCCATTGTCATTCGTTCTCCTGCATAATCTTTCAAGATACGAATAGTAACAGAAATTTGATTCCCGTCTTTTTTTCCTCGCTTTGCCTGATTCTCTTTATACGTGTTCATCCAATCAAGCAAGAATACCTTTTCCCTATTTTCGATACCAGCTTCCCCATTGGTCAATTCGATGATACGTTTCGACTTGATTGCATTGGCTGCATCCATCGTAGCTTGATTCCGTTTCCGGGCATTATTGTCCGTTTCTGGGATGATATACATTTTAAGATACTCGTATGTCCGTTTCCCATCGCGGTATATATCCAGATACAAACTCTTACTTCCGTCACTCAATGGCTTCATCCGAAGACGGATTGGTTCTTTGACTTTCGTCGGCTTCTTTACTCGTGGCATAAGCAATTCCTTTATTCGTTATTTCTGTTGCAAAGGTAGAAAAAATAATCCGAAACAAGGAACAAATGAGAAACAAAAATGTACCGAATAAGAACCTATCAATTGAAAACAATGAAAGCAACTGAAAAGAAATATCACTTATAAATATCTATAAAACAGCGTATTTATTTTCATTTATTTGGTTGTTGATTCCATTTTAGATGTGTATTATATAAATCTGGTAAATTTTTAGAGAGGTCGAGTGCATATTCCTGCTGTTTGCGGCCCCGCGCCGCTACGGGCACGGGATATGATCCTACGTCACAACGGCGCCGTCCGGGCCGCCGTCTCCGCAGCGGTATCTGCCTTTACGATGACGAGCGGCTGCAATTCGTTCTGCGCGCCTCGGGGCTTACGATCGAACAGTTCGCCCGCGAAGGGTGTGCATGCGGCAATGCCGCATGTTGCAGCCCTTCGCAGCCGGGGACTTCGGGCTGCCGGACTTGCCCGGCAAATCCGGAAAACGAGGTGTGTTCAGATTTGTGCGTATCGCACCGCTTCGGCGATTCGCTCCTGACGACGGCAATGGAAAATCGCGTCGCATTGCGATCCCGGAAACAACAGGGAGCGACAGCGGATTTACACGCAATGTCGCTCCCTGTT
>OGTB01002076.1_pt1 | contig 12059 bp, 9 predicted proteins | sample 1553611 | NCBI WGS metagenome assembly OGTB01 (sample SAMEA2580032, study PRJEB22360) | human gut metagenome | biome: human gut; feature: human-associated habitat; material: faeces | place: Denmark | collected 2008/2010 | reverse complement strand
CATTTGCCAAAAGAGGTTTTTTTTCCAGTCTCTTTTTTAGTTTATCCAGTTTTTCAGATGCAATGCTTTCTCCCAGATAGAGATTGGGAGCAAACGTAAGCTTTCCTGCCATAAATAAATTCCTTTTTGTTAACCTGCCCTGCAGCATAGGTTATTGCTGCCAAGATGAGCTTATTATAGCATAGATTCTTCTATATTACAATTTTTGTCGCTTGACTTTTCCGGATGATATTTTATACTGTAATCAGTACTAATGAGGAGGGAAAACCATTGAAAGTTATAACGAAGATGGAGCTTCAGCCGGATATGGTTCTCGGAGAAGACATTCAGGATCAGAATCATGTCATTTATCCTGCCGGTACCACAGTAACTCCGCAGATCATAGAAAAATTAAAGCGATACGATCTGGTATGCGTTACGATTATGGAGGATATTGATTTCGCCACGACCCATTATGAGAAAATTCGCTTTGATTCCAATTTTAAGGCATTTGAACGTGCTTATCCGATTTTTCTGGCTGAGTATAAACTGGCCATGAAACAATTATTGGTCATGGGAAGAAAGCCGGCGGATATTTTTCTACTTACCATATATCAAGAATTATACTATTATATTACTTCCGGATCCGTATTGCTGGATTATCTGTATAACCTTATGCCCAGTGAGGATGAACTGACGTATACACAGTGCCTGAATGCTGCACTGCTGGCAGGTACGTTCGCCGACTGGCTCTCTATGTCAGAAGAAGAAAAAAACACTTTGATTCTTTGCGGATTCTATTATGATATCGGAAAACTGCAGCTTCCTTATGAATTGTTGTGGAAGCCGGGAAAACTCACAGAGGAAGAATTCAAGATCATCAAAACGCATCCGGTGGTAGGCTATACTTCCGTACGTAATCAGGATTTAAACGAACATGTTAAAAATGCAGTGATCATGCATCACGAACGTCTGGATGGCAGCGGTTATCCTTATCATATGTCGGGGCAGAAAATTGATGTCTATGCCAGATATATGGCGATCATTGACGCTTATATTGCAATGGCATCGCCGAGAACTTACCGCAACGCACTTACACCGTTACAGATTTTGGGGAATTTCGAAAAGAGTCTGGACAAGTATGATGTGGAATTGTTAATGCCGATCATGAAACGGATCGCAGATGCACAAATCGGTACCAATGTGCAGTTGAATGACGGAAGTGTCTGGGAAGTCCTGATCATTCATCCCAATAAGTTCTCCCGCCCGATTCTGAAAAATGAAAAAAATGAATTTGTGGATCTTTTGCAGAGAACCGATCTGGAAATCGTTAAAAACGTATAAATATAATAAATAAAAATAAGAAGCGGGAATAATCAATTCATCCATTGATTATTCCTTTTTCTTTCCTGGTATTCCGCATAAGCTTTTTCCAAAATCTGTTTTTCGTTGGCAAACTTCAGTAAATGATATGCTTCATGATATTTATAAAAACCGGAATCCGCAAAATATTCTTCTCTCTGCGGTTTACTGTAATAACTGTCGGTACTCATAAGATACCAGTGAACCTCTTTTGCTACCACATCCTCCGGTACGGTAAATGAATATTCACTTCTCCCGACGTAGTCCACGATAAATGCCCGGGAACCGCTCTCTTCCAATACTTCTCTCAATGCGGTCTCTTCATGGGTCTCACCGGGTTCCACCGTTCCTTTCGGAAGAACCCAGCCTTCGTATTTGTTTTTGATATTCTTATAGAGCAGTAAAATCTTTCCGCGAAATATTACGACTCCGCCGCAGCTGATAGCCTCAATCATGTTCCTTAACCTCCGATTACTGTTTTTCGCTGAAGTACGCGTCAAAAATACGTCTTGCAATGGGCACGGCGTAATCTCCGCCGCTGCCGGCACCTTCCACAATAATGGTTACACACACATCCGGATCTTCTGCAGGAGCAAATCCGGTAAACCATGCATGACTGTCACCTTTAATATTATTATATTCCGCGGAACCTGTTTTTCCGGCCGCGGTATATTCAAGTCCTTTTAACTTGGAAGCGGTACCCTCCTGGACCACATCAGTCATCAGTTGTCTGAGGATCGCAGACTCTTCTTCTGACATCAGACTGCCGTATTCGCTGGGTTTGAAACTTTTAATGACAGTTCCTTCATCATTCTCCACGTGATCGATCGCGTACGGTTTCATGAGGACTCCGTTGTTGGCTATGGCACAGGTGATCATGTTCAGATGCATAGGAGTAATCTGTGTCTTACCCTGACCGATGGAGGTCTGCATCATTTCCGCCGGAGGAGTATCATCGGATACCAGCGCTGAACTTCTGGCATAATTCAGTGCCAATGGCAGCTCTTTGTTAAACAGAAGATCATTTAATGTCTCCTGAAAAGCAGTCCGGTCCAGGCTCATTCCGATATTAGCAAAGGACGAATTACAGGATTTTGCAAAAGATCTGGTAAAATCCACCGTCCCATGACTGGAGCCGTGATAACAGCTGATCTTGCTATTGCCCAGGCGAAAAGCTCCGTTGCAGGTATAAGAATAATTTTGGTAGGTATTCGGATTTTCCCGAATATATTCCAATGCCGTCACAATTTTAAAGGTAGAACCCGGAGGATACAATCCCTGTGTAGCCCGGTTGACCAGTACGGTACTGGAATCGTTATCTACCAGATCCTCCCATATTTCTCCGATGGAATTGGGATCAAAATCCGGATGGGATACCATGGCAAGAATCTTCCCGGTAGACACTTCGGTTACAATAATGGCACCGCGATAGATATCCAGCTGATCATTTGCCACCTGTTGAATTTTAACATCCAGTGTAGTGTAAACATTATCCCCGGGATTCTTTTTTCCGGCAGTATCGTTTTTCACCTTGTTACTCAAGGAAGTATTTGTATTGATCAAATAATAATTGGCCAGCGCTTCAACACCCATTCTGCCCTGTGTGGAATAGCCAACAATGTGAGAAAACAGATTTTTGTAAGGGTAGTTACGGCTCTCTTCTTCCTCATCATTCAAGATTGTCTCCGCAAGTACCTCTCCATCTCTGGAATAGATGGATCCCCGATAATTTCTCGACAACAGTATCTGCTGTCTTGAATTATAGCTGTTGTTGATCATGTCCTGTTCACTCGTGGCCACAAAATGTCCCAGATAGAGAAACAGACACAGAAACAGCACACCGACTGCACCTGCAGAGATCCAGATCTCCCGCTGGTTTCCCATACGTTTGTGATTTTGCTTTTTTTTATTTTCTGCCACTTCTGCGCTCACCTTCCTTTTGAAGCCGGATGTAAATTCCCTGTATAATGAAAAACATGATCATCGTAGTCATAACGGAACTTCCGCCGTAACTGATAAACGGCAACGTTACACCTGTCAGAGGGATAAACTTGGTTCCTCCGCCAACCGTCAGAAAAATCTGAAAAATATACATAATACCGATGCCATATACGATCAGCTGATAAAAGCGGTCGTGAATTTGTACCGAAATCCGCATCATTTCCAAAAAACTGCTGATACAGATCAGAATCAGGCACATTCCAAAGATAACTCCCAGTTCCTCACAAATGGATGAAAAAATGAAATCCGCTTCCACATACGGAATCGCGGTAGGATTACCTTTTAATAATCCCATGCCGAACCAGCTTCCGCTTCCGATGGCAAACAGCGACTGTGTGATCTGATATCCTTTACTGTCGATGTATTTCCAAGGATCCTGCCATGCCAGAACTCTGACCCGTACATGATCAAACAACAGATATGCCAGATAAGAGGCTGCGCCTCCGCCCATCATTCCGGCCGCCAGATAGAGATAATTTTTCGTTGCGGCAAAAACAACGAATACAAAACCAATGAAAAAGATCAGCGCACTTCCCAGATCCTTGGATACGACCAGGACAACTACATGAGCTCCTGCAATCACAGCAGTCAGTAACACCCGCTGAAAGGACACATTTTCCCACAATGCACCCGCCAGGAAGAAAAGGAACAGGATCTTCACAAATTCCGAAGGCTGAAATGTAATTCCTCCCATGGTAAAAGATATTTTGGACCCATGGGTTACCTCTCCGAGAATCAATACCGTACTGAGCAGACCAATTCCCAGTGTTGCGTATAACCAGGTGATTTTTTTGAAAAAGTGAATTCTGCCAAGTAAAAAAGGTATAAAAAGCGACATGATCAGTGATACCAGAACAATCACATACTGTCGGATCGCTTTATCAAAAGAAAGTCTGGATACCATACATAAGCCAATGCCCAAAAGCATGCACATGTTATTGAGCAAAAGCCTATTGATATTCTCGTAGATCAGAGAAACCATAGTAATCGTTGCGAACAGAAAAATCAGTATAAATGCAAAGAAAAATAAATACTGAAGATCTCGGCCGGTAAGAGACAGATCCAAAAAACAAAGGACCTGTACCAGAAACATTAAAATATTCTGCAATATAAAGATTCCTTTGGAATATTCGCCAACCGGGTAACGGAAAGTATAAAAACAGCTGCCGGTATAGAGCACCATAAAAAGGGCTATGAAATATTTAGATAATTCTATTACATATTCCTGCATGAATTAGGGATCCCTTTCTCTATTCTACGCCACGTTTTTCATGACCGGTGGTATATTCCGTATAAGGCAGATCCGTTCTGCTTCCGTAAAAATACTCCAGTACATTCCAAGTCTCATTTTCCGATTCTGTTGTAAATTCCAAACGACAACAAAAACTGTCCTTCCATTTTGCAACTGTTTTATGCAGGGAGAAAGGAACACTGTTATAGATAATATTATAGCAATGCGTACAGTTTCGCATTACCGGAAACACTTTATGGTAACGATCTGTCAGTTCTGTGATTCCGAAACCTTCCTCGCGGCGACAATGATCGGTAGTCTTCGTCACACAGTTAGCCGTCACCATCATAGGAATCCGACCGTACAAAAATTTCTCAGCAGGAAGAATCCCATTCACGAGCTGCCTCTGCTCCGCATAATTCAGTTCTAACGGTAGGCAGAATCCGTCCAGATAATCCGTCCAGAATTCTATACTGCGGCAATTCCAAAGATACAGACCATGATCTCCGTACCTCTTTTTTGACTGTAAAAAATCCCACTGTTGCAGAAGGCCAACGTGTTCCAGGGAACTTATCAAAAATCCGTCAACAGCTTCTAAATTGTCACGAATGCTTTTCTCCAACAATTTCAGATACCGACTGTCTCGTAAGCGAATGATTTTAGGCAGAGCGAGCACTGTCTCTGCTGGAATTTTTTTTAATATTTGTAAGTGCTCTGCGATAGTATCCCCCCATGTAAGGAACAGATCACTGTCAACATAAATTCGTAACGAAGTATGTTCTTTCGGTTTTTTAAGAAAAGACGATCTCAGAAACCCGTTCCACTGCTCTGCGGTTCGGAGATATAACGAAAATCCACTTTGTTTCTGCATATGTCCGTTATTTGCTCCGGTAATGTCAAAAGGTTTCTGTACCTCTCTGGTATAAGGGAAGCCGTTTGCTGTAATCAGTTTCTGCTCTAACAGCGACAGCCCTTTTCTCCGGAGCTCATTCATTGTCTTCAGAGGATAGAATGCATTTTCACTTACCCGGATATCCATGGTGCCATCTAAATGGAAATTACTTCCTCCCAATTTTCCCAATTGTTTGGAAATATTTTCCACAGTAATCGGCTGTTTTGCTGCTTCCTGGACGGTCTCTCCGGTAACGCTTACCTCCGTCTGATCACAACGAAGAGTCAGTTTCGCAACGGTTCCGGTGAGAAAAGAAGCCTTCATTTGTACCGGAAGTGTCAGATGTTTGTATAAATATTTTTCGCGAATCTGCTCCAAAACCTGCTCATCACTGCCACTGTAGGCAGGATTGTTCAGAGTCACCATTTCTTTGCCGTTATGTTTATGATAATAGCCGTTCTGCCGTTCGCTGCGAATATAAAGGCAGGATAACCGATGAAGGTCTTCCCCTGAAATGGAAAGCTTTTCCCCGGGCTTCTCATAATATTTATCAATATATTTCCGATAAACAGCGGTTACACCGGCGGCATATTCTGGTTTCTTCATACGGCCTTCTATTTTAAAAGAATCGATTCCGGCATCTATCAGTTCCGGAATATTCTCAATGGTACACATATCCTTCAGACTTAAAGGATAACATTCACGGCGGTTACCGCCTACGGTATACGGCAGTCGGCATGGCTGGGCACATCTGCCGCGGTTGCCGCTTCGCCCGCCCAGGATACTGCTGAAGAGGCATTGACCGGAATAACAGTAACACATGGCACCATGGATAAAACATTCTATTTCCATTCCGGTTACTTCTTTGATACGACGAATTTCTTCCAGACTCAGTTCTCTGGCGGGTACCACTCTGCAGGCACCCTGCTTTTTCAGAAATTCTGCACCATATTCACCGGTGATCGTCATTTGGGTACTTCCATGTAGTTCCATCTGCGGAAAGGCATCACGGATAAAGGCAAATACACCCATATCCTGAATGATGACACCGTCCAGGCCGGCGCGATAATAAGGCATCAGATATTCATAAAGCTCAGAGAACTCGGATTCTTTTACCAGGGTATTTACGGTAAGATATACTTTTCTGCCCAACAGGTGAGCATATCGGATACAGTCCACCAGTTCATCTTCCGAAAAATTCTCAGCATATGCACGTGCGCCAAATCGATTTCCTCCCAGATAGATTGCATCTGCTCCCGCGTGTACGGCTCCGTAAAATGCTTCCGCATTCCCGGCGGGAGCAAGTAATTCCACTTTTTTATTTCTCATAGACATCCTCTGTTGCGTATGATACACGCTTATACAAATAGCTGCCCGAAAACGGACAGCTATCAATTTATTTATCCTTTAGTTCTGTCTCCAGACGAACAATTTTTCTGGCATCTTCGTTCAACTGCTTCTGTAGCTCTTTTCCCTGTTTTTCCGCATTTTCCAGCTTGATCTGCGCGGAAATCAGCTCATGCTTCAGATCATAGAGTTCCTTTTCTTTCCCCTGCAGTTCTTCCTCCAAAATGGAAATCTGCTTTTTGGCTTTGAAATAATCATCTGCAATGTTCAGCTGAAGCAGAACGCTCTGTCTGTCCAAAGACTGTCTTCGAAAGCTGTCCAGTTTCCCATACTCAGTCATTTTATTATTGATGTAGGAAGCAATCTTCTGCATGTAATCTTCGCTTTCATAGCCGCTTAAAGTAAATACTTTACCACCTATGAGCACTTCAGTATCTGTTTTCGGAGACATTGTCAACACCCCTCTTAACAATCTTTTGGAAACACAATATGTGCCATCTTGTAAAAAATATAATACAAGATTTATTATATATCAGATTATATCGAGTGGCAAGCAAAAAATAACCAATTATGCGTCCTGATTTTCTAAAGCTTTATCCCCAGGTGACGATAAGTCAGGTCTGTTACCACACGGCCCTTGGGTGTTCTGCTCAGGAACCCATTCTTGATCAGATAAGGTTCGTAGACATCTTCTATAGTGCCGGCATCTTCTCCGATGGCAGCTGCAAGGGTATCCAGTCCCACAGGACCACCGTTAAATTTCTCGATGATCGTCACGAGGATATTCCTGTCGATATGATCTAAGCCCATCTTGTCCACATCCATAAGATCCAGTGCGGTTCTGGCTACTTCTTCTGTAATGACTCCGTCGTATTTGACCTGCGCGAAATCGCGTACACGCTTCAGGATACGGTTGGCAAGTCTGGGTGTTCCACGGCTTCGTCTAGCCATCTCTTTTGCTCCGGCAGGTTCGATCTCCACATCCAGGATCCCCGCGGAGTGCATGATGATCTGCTGCAATTCCTCTATGGTATAGAATTCCAGATGATGGATCATTCCGAAGCGATCCCGCAGAGGTGCCGTCAAAAGTCCCGCCCGGGTCGTCGCTCCTACCAGCGTGAACTTTGGCAATTCCAGACGGACAGACCTGGCACTGGAGCCCTTACCGATCATAATGTCAATACAATAATCTTCCATGGCGGGATACAGGACTTCCTCCACCTGGCGATTCAGACGGTGTATCTCATCCACGAACAACAGATCTCCTTCTTCCAGATTGTTTAAGATGGCAGCCATCTCTCCCGGCTTCTCGATCGCCGGTCCGCTGGTCACCTTCATATGGACTCCCATCTCATTGGCAATGATCCCGGCAAGGGTGGTCTTACCAAGTCCGGGTGGTCCGTAGAACAGCACATGATCCAGTGCGTCCCCACGCTGTTTTGCTGCGGTAATATAGACCTTCAGGTTCTCCTTTATCTTGGACTGACCGATATAATCGTCCAGCGTCTGGGGACGTAAGGAGCCTTCCAGTTTAATATCTTCTTCTGTGATATTTGTCTCTATCATTCTTCTGGACATAGTCGTTGCTCTCATTCCTTAAAACAATTTTTTCAGGGCAGCCTTTAAGATTGCTCCGGAATCCATGGCCTCCACATCTTCGATGGCATTGACAGCCTTTAAACTCTCTGCCTGTCCGTAGCCCAATGCCACCAGGGCTTCCACAGCTTCCTTTTTCTTCTCACTGTCAATATGCAGACTTCCTGCGGTCAGGATGCCTTCCGCACCGCCTGCTGCAATCTCTCTGGAGATCAGCGTATCGTCAATGGATATCTTATCCTTTAATTCCAGGATCAGCCGCTGCGCCGTTCTGGTGCCTACGCCCGGTGCCTTCGATATCGCTTTGGCATCCCCGGACATAATGGCAAACCGCAGAGAATCTGCATCCATAACAGACAATATGGCCAGTGCTCCCTTAGGTCCGATACCACTGACCGTAATACAGAGCTTGAACATCTCCAGATCGCTCCTTGAGAGAAATCCATATAATAAAAAGGCATCTTCCTTCACATAGGTATATGTATAGAGTCGGACCTGCTCTCCGATTCCCGGAAGTCTCGATGCCGTGTCCGCAGAGATCCGGACATTGATTCCGAAGCCGTTGACATCGATCACCGCGTTATCTACCGTAACATCTTCCAAAAAGCCATTTATATATGCAAACATGTATGTTAAATCCTCGTCTTTCCTGGCTTGCCAAATCATAGCACATAAAATTCGGCTACGATATGTTTATCATACCATAGCCGAACATATGTTTCAAGTAGTTTTAACTCTGGATCTGTTTTAGCTGGTAGAACTCTCCCTTCAGAGCCATCAGCTCATCATAGGTACCATATTCCGTACAATGTCCGTCGGCGATTACAGCAATCCTGTCGGCATCCCGGATCGTTGACAGTCTGTGTGCCACAATAAACGTTGTCCGCCCCTCCGTCAGATTGTTTAACGCTTGCTGGATCAGTTTTTCGGAGATACTGTCCAATGCCGAGGTTGCTTCATCCAGCACGATAACCTTCGGATCCCGGATCAGTGCTCTGGCAATAGAAATACGCTGTCTCTGGCCGCCGGATAGCTTGCCGCCGTGTTCTCCCACCATAGTGTCGAGACCTTTTGGAAGGGATGCGATCAAGTCTGACAGATTCGCAGCCTTGATCACGTTCTGTAATTCTTCTTCTGAGACATTTTCACAGCCGTAGGTAATATTATCGCGGATCGTTCCGGAGAACAGAATGGATGTCTGAGGTACTACCGCTAAATGTTTTCTGTATGTTCGAAGATCGATTTTGCTTAAATCCTTGCCGTCGATCAGGACTTTTCCACTCTCCGCCTGATGGAAACCGATGACCAGGTTTAAGATCGTGGATTTTCCGGCACCGGACTCGCCTACCAGTGCAATGGTCTCTCCCGCTTTCACATGAAGATTTAAGTGGTTCAATACGTTATGCTCGTTGTTTTTGTAATGGAAACATACATCTTCAAAGTCAAAAGTACCGGTCACCTGCTCCAGTTTTTCCTTGCCTTCATTGTTTTCGATATCCTCAGACAGCAATACCTCACCGATGGAATTCACGGATTCGATACCTTTTGCAATAGTGGGCAGCAGGGTAACGATAGAAGATACCTGATTGACCACTGTAGCAAAATAACTCTGATACAGTGTGATATCACCGGCCTGGATCTTCCCGCCGATGGCGAGATATCCGGTAAATGCCAGGCAGATCACCTGAAAGATCTGGAATACCGCCCAACCCACCGATCCAAACAGTGCCTGGATCAGATCCAGCTTATAGCCCTTCTCCGCCACAGCAAACAGCTGCCCGCTCATTTTGGATACTTCTTCATCCTCCAGGGCATGGGCTCTGGTCACGGGTACCAGTTCCACCATTTCCATGACTCTGGCGGAGGTCTCTTCCATTTCCTTACGGAACTCCGTATTTCTCTTCTTCATAATATTCCGGAAGGTAACCATGGTAATTGCCGCCACCGGGGTGGTCAACAGGAAAAATATAAATACGATGCGGCTCTTACTGATAGTGACCACCAGTGCAACCCAGATATTCAGGGCAATATTCAGAATGCTTAAAAATAACTGTGTGGAAAGACCTTCCACTGCTTCCACATCGCGCATGATCTTGGACTGCAGTCGTCCGGACTGGGTCTCCACATGATAGGAAATGGACAGCTGCTGTAATTTCCGGATCAGTGCTTTCCGAAGTCCTGTCTCCGCATAGCGGGTCGCCAGGCTCTTATAGGAAGTGTACAGATAATTCATGGGAATATTTAGCAGGATCAGTCCCGCTTCCAGAATACTGTAAAATATAATATTCCGGAAAGTATCCGGATTGTGCGCCGTCACATCGTTAATAATATTCGCTGTGATGATGGGCAACACCCAGACACAGGCATGCTTTGCGAAGAAGCAGATCACTGCCATGACAAATTTATGATAATTCCCCTTATACAGATGCATCAGTGTCCGCAGGGGATGTCCCTGATTCTTCCGATAGCATTCAATAAACCAGCTTTCGGTGTCCATCTTTTTTTTCGGAGATGTTTTTGCTTCAAAATCTTTCATATTTGCAGGATCCCTTTCCTATTTGTTCGTTCCTTTCATTTTAGCGCAATTAATATGCGCTTTCCAGTCCATTTTTGCGCTCTTTACCTATAAACAACTGTTTTTTTGCGAAAAAATAGGGCTGTGACAGAACTTTTACATTCCTCACACAGCCCTTTTCATAGCATTATTTTTTACAATCGATTAGTTGTTGATCAGCTTATCGTTCTCATTGTTCCAGCTGTAAAGCTTACGGATCTCTTCGCCGACCTTCTCAGAAGGATGCTCAGAAGCAAGCTTTCTCATAGCCTTGAAGTGAACCTGCTTGCCTGCGGGAGACATATCTAACAGGAACTCCTTAGCGAAAGTACCATCCTGAATATCGGACAGGATCTTCTTCATGGTCTTCTTGGTCTCCTCAGTGATCAGCTTGGGTCCGGTAATGTAGTCACCATACTCAGCGGTATTGGAGATGGAATATCTCATTCCTGCAAATCCACTCTGGTAGATCAGATCTACGATCAGCTTCATCTCATGGATGCACTCGAAGTATGCATTTCTGGGATCGTAACCAGCCTCAACCAGTGTCTCGAAACCAGCCTGCATCAGAGCACATACACCACCGCACAGAACAGCCTGTTCACCAAACAGATCCGTCTCGGTCTCAGTTCTGAAAGTAGTCTCCAGAACACCTGCTCTTGCGCCGCCAATACCCAGTGCATAAGCCAGTGCCAGATCCTGAGCCTTACCGGTTGCATCCTGCTCTACGGCGATCAGACAGGGAACACCCTTACCTGCCTGGTACTCACTTCTTACAGTATGTCCGGGACCTTTGGGAGCAATCATGGTAACATCAACGTTCTTGGGAGGTACGATACATCCGAAATGAATATTGAAACCATGGGCGAACATCAGCATATTGCCCTCTTCCAGGTTGGGCTCGATGTCATTCTTGTACAGATCAGCCTGCTTCTCATCATTGATCAGGATCATGATGATGTCAGCCTGTTTTGCTGCTTCTGCTGCTGTATATACTTTAAAGCCCTGCTCTTCGGCTTTCTTCCAGGACTTGCTTCCTTCATACAGACCCACAATGACATTACATCCTGATTCCTTTAAGTTCAGTGCATGTGCAT
>OGTB01002069.1_pt1 | contig 12098 bp, 10 predicted proteins | sample 1553611 | NCBI WGS metagenome assembly OGTB01 (sample SAMEA2580032, study PRJEB22360) | human gut metagenome | biome: human gut; feature: human-associated habitat; material: faeces | place: Denmark | collected 2008/2010 | reverse complement strand
TATTGAGGAGCCGGCTTGTTGGAGGGGTCGTTGTAGCCCATGCCCCAGCCGTTACGGCTGACGTCGTAGTCACCGGCGCGGCGCATCGGCAGGAAGCTGGCCCACTCGACCTTGTTGATGTTGACGGTGATGCCCAGCTCGCCCCAGGCCTGCTGGACGTACTCAGCAACGGGGATGTGGTAGCCGGCGTCGTTGGCGCTGTACTCGATGGTGGGGAAGCCCTCGCCGTTCGGGTAACCGGCCTCGGCCATCAGCTGCTTGGCCTCCTCGAGGTTGGCGTCGTAGTCGTCGCTGATGTAGCGCTCGCCGCCGTTGGCGTTGTCGTAGAACATGCCGTTCTCATCGACGATGCCGGGGCCGACGAAGTTGTAAGCGGGCTCGTAGGTGCCCTGCATGATGGTGTTGGCAACGTAGTCACGGTCAATGGCCAGGCTCAGAGCCTTGCGGACCTTGGCATCCGTGAACGGCTCCTTCTGATCGTTCAGGGAGATGTAGTAGGTGCCCAGGATGGTGTCAACGTAGAAGTCGCCGCCGTCCTCAGCCTTGGTCAGGCTGGGGATCTCATCGGTGGGGACGTCCTTGATGAGCTGTGCCTCACCGCTGTTGTAGGCGGCGTAAGCAGCGCTGGAGTCCTCGAGCAGGAGCAGGGTGATGGTGTCGGAAACGATCTTGGAGGAATCCCAGCCGCCTTTATAGTTCGGGTTCTTGGACAGAACAATACGCTCGGAGGGGATCCAATCGGTGATCATGTAGGGGCCGTTGCAGACGAAGGTGTCAGGCTGCGTGCACCAGGCATCGCCGTTGGCCTCAACAGTAGCCTGCTGCACGGGGCTCATAGCCGCGAAGGCGCAGAGCTTATCGAAGTAGGAGCAGGGATAGGCCAGCTGGACGGTCAGGGTCTTGCCATCCTCGCTGGCGTGAACGTTCAGGGCGTCCCAGTCGGGATCGGTGGTGGTGTTGCCGTCCGCATCGGGGTTGCCGATGGCATCCTGATAGCCGTCGATCATGCCGACAACCGTCTCGGCGTAGGGGGCGGCGGTGTCGGGGCAGGCCAGACGCTTGAAGGAGTACTCAAAGTCCTTCGCAGTCAGGTCGGAGCCGTCGCTCCACTTCAGGCCGTCCTTCATGGTGAAGGTCCAGGTCAGGCCGTCCTCGGAGACCTCGGGCAGATCTGCCTGGCCGGGAACAACCTCGTTGTTCTCGTCGATGAGCAGCAGCGGCTCAAAGGTGGTGATGATGGTGTTGGCACCGTCGATAGCGCTGTTCAGCGCGGGGTCCAGGGTCTCGGGGTTAGGTCCGAGCTGGACGGTGAAACCGTTGGCGGAAGTGCCGGTAGCCTCGGCGGCTTCGCTGGTCGCAGCCTCAGTGGATGCAGCGCTGCTGGCAGCGGAGCTTGCAGAGCCGCCGCACGCAGCCAGAGAAGCAGCCATGCAGCCGGCCATAGCCACGGCAGCAATGTTCTTCATCTTCATGAATATTCCCTCCAAATGTAATATACTTTATACCCAATCCCCCCGGGAGACAAGCCCCCAACGGAATGAATATTTATACTTTACCACTCTGAATCCGAAATTTCAAGTGGTCTGTAACTTTTGTAACTGTTTTGATAGAAAGTCCTTTTGTATTTCTACCGCGTACAATTCTATGTTCTGTGGATGAATGTTTGCCTTGCACGCACATTTTGGGGTCAAGCACAAGGCGGCTGCGGTGAGCCGCCCTGTATAAGTATGAGTTTATATGTCGGGTGGAGTCGAGGGGCGGACAAACAGCGTCCGCCGCGCCCGGCAGCGCCCCCCTACATTACTTTACTTTGTCCAGATGGTGGCACGCTGCCCAGTGGCCGCTGCTCACCTCCTTGAACTCCGGCACCTCGGCGGCGCAGCGCTCGTCGGCGTAGGGGCAGCGGGTGCGGAAACGGCAGCCGGACGGCGGGTTCAGGGGGCTGGGCACATCGCCCTGCAGCACGATACGCTTGGACTGGCGGGCCGTAATGGGGTCTGCCACCGGAATTGCGGAGATCAGGCTGCGGGTGTAGGGGTGGATGGCATGGGTCACCAGCTCCTCCGCATCGGCCAGCTCCACGATATCGCCCTTGTGGATGACGGCGATGCGGTCCGAAATGTACCGCATGACCGAGAGGTCGTGGGCGATGAACAGGTAGGTGATGCCGCGCTCCTTCTGCAGATGACGCAGCAGGTTGAGCACCTGGGCGCGGATGGACATATCCAGAGCCGAGATGGGCTCGTCGGCAATGATGAACTCAGGCTCCACGATCAGGGCGCGGGCAATGCCGATGCGCTGGCGCTGGCCGCCGGAGAACTCATGCGGGAAACGGGAAGCGAATTCAGGCAGCAGGCCCACATCCAGCAGTGCCTGCCGGACCTTTTCCTCCCGCTGGGCGGCGGTCAGGTCGGGCCGGACATTCTGCAGGCCCTCGCCCACGATGTAGCTGACCTTGGCACGCTCGTTCAAGGAGGACTGCGGGTCCTGGAAGATCATCTGGATCTCCTTGATGACCTGCTGGTCCAGCTGGCGGGAGATCTTGCCGTTGATCTTCTGGCCCTTGTACAGAACCTCGCCGCCCGAGGTGGGCAGGATGCGCATGATGGCGCGGCCGATGGTGGTCTTGCCGGAGCCGGATTCGCCCACCAGACCAAAGGTCTCGCCCTTGTAAATTTCAAAGTTGGCACGGTTCACGGCCTTGAAGGCCTTGCGGCCGGAGCCGTAGGTTACCTCGAGGTCCTTGACCTCAAGCAGGACCTGCCGGGGCGAAGCCTCTCCATCTTGCTGGTGCAAGACCGTTTTTTCGCTCGAACACTCCACTGGGGTGTTCGCTGCTTCGCAAACGCGAACGTCACGATTTTCAGGCATCCTGCATCCCCTCCTCTTTCAACAGTTTGACGGCGGCAGGCGGTTCCACCTTGGGGGCCCGGGGGTCCAGCAGCCAGGTCTTGGCCTTGTGGGTGGGGCTGACCGTAAAGTAGGGCGGGCGCTTGACAAAGTCGATCTTCAGCGCCTGGGGGTTGCGGGGGGCAAAGGCATCGCCGTGGATCTCGGTGAACAGATTCGGGGGTGTGCCCTGAATGTTGAACAGATCCTCGCCTTTGATGCCCATCTGGGGCATACTGGACAGCAGCGCCCAGGTGTAGGGGTGGCGGGGGTCGTAGTAGATCTCATCGGAGGTGCCGATCTCCACGATGTCACCTGCGTACATGACGGCCACCCGGTCGGCGATGTTGGCCACCACGCCCAGATCGTGGGTGATGAGGACGATGGTCAGGTTGTACTTGACCTGCATCTCCTTGAGCAGCTGCAGGATCTGGGCCTGAATGGTCACATCCAGTGCGGTGGTGGGCTCGTCGCAGATCAGGATCTGCGGGTTGCAGGCCACCGCAATGGCAATGACGACGCGCTGGCGCATACCGCCCGAAAACTCGTGGGGATACTGCGCAAAGCGCACCTCGGGGTCAGCAATGCCCACATCCCGCAGGTATTCAAGGGTTTTTTCCCGGGCGGCCTTGCCCTTGAGATGCTGGTGCAGCTCCACGGCTTCCATGATCTGGTCGCCGATGGTCTTCAGGGGGTTCAGGCTGGTCATGGGGTCCTGCATGATCATGGCGATCTCATGGCCCCGGACCTTCAGCCAGTCCTTCTCCTTTTTCAGGTCGGAAAGGCGGATGGGCTTGCCGTCATCGGCACCGTAATAATCAATGGTGCCCGAGGTGATGGAGCCGTTGGCATCCAGCAGGCCCATGAAGCTCTTGGTGAACACGCTCTTGCCGGAGCCGGATTCGCCCACGATGGCAAGGACTTCGCCGTGGTAGATGTCCAGGTCGATGCCGCGGATGGCATGCAGCACCTTGCCGCGCAGGTTGAATTTGATGTTGAGGTCCTTTACAGAAAGGATGAGCTGATTTTTTTCCATCTTCTGTCCCTCCTTACTGCAGGTGATTCTTCGGGTCGGCAGCATCCGAGAAGGCGTTGCCGATGAGGTAGAACGCAATGGTGACAAAGCTCAGGATGATGGTGGGGTAGAGCAGCTGGTACCGCAGGCCCGCCTGCATCATCACCTTGCGGCCGTCGTTGATCAGGTTGCCCAGAGAGGGCGTTTCCACAGAAAGGCCCAGGCCGATATAGGTGATGAACACCTCGCTGCCGATGGCGGCGGGGATGGTCAGGGCCATGCGCAGCATGATGACCGATACCAGATAGGGCAGCAGGTTGCGCAGCACGATGCGGCGGATGGGGGTGCCGATGCAGCGGGAAGCCACGTTGTAATCACGGTCGCGGATGATCAGGATCTGGTTGCGGATAAAGCGCGCCATGGCGATCCAGCCCGTGATGGACATGCCCAGGATCAGGGTCTGGATGCTGGGGGACGCGACATAGGAGATCAGGATCAGGATGATGGTGGAGGGGATGTTATCACAGATGTTGTACAGCTCGGTGAAGAAGAAATCGAGCTGGCGGACATAGCCCCAGAGCACGCCCACCGTGATGCCCACCACGGCCTCGATGAGGGCCACGAAGAAGGCGATGGTCAGACTGGTGCGTGCACCGGCCCAGATGCGGGCCCACAGGTCCTGGCCGATGGCGTTGGAACCCCAGATAAAGCCCTCTTCCCCGGGGGCGATATTGCGGAACTGGATACCGGTGGTAGAGTCTACTTGGCAGAGATTGGGATCTGCCTGACCTGGCAGATAAGGCTGCAAAAAGGCAAAGCCCACCACGAACACCAGTGCAATGAGCAGGGCCACGGCGATCTTATTCTTGAAGAAAGCACGGAAGGTGCTGCCCCAATAGCTGTAATTGGAGTAGGAGGTGGCCTCGGCACGCTCCTCGCTGAACCCGGCGGGGGTGAACAGCTCGTCCTCGGGCAGGTCGGCCCAAGCGGCGGGGCCGTCCTTCTGCAGCTTGTTCAGATCGTTTTCCAGAACAGCTGCCTTGTGATCTTTCATGTGGAACAGCATTATCGGCCACCTTCTTTCTTGCCAAAGCTGATGCGGGGATCGATGAGCACCATGAGCAGATCACCAAGGATCAGGCCGATGATGCCCACGCAGGCGTACAGCAGCACGATGCCCTGCACCATGGTGTTGTCGTGGCGCTGGACGCAGGTGACCAGCAGGCCGCCCATGCCGGGGATGGAATACAGGCTCTCGATGTAGATGGAGCCGACCACAGTGTTCAGGAAGGCAGAGGGAATATACTGCACCAGCGGCACCATGGCGTTGCGGAAGATGTGGCGCAGGGCGATGTTGCTCTCGCTCACGCCCTTGGCCAGCGCCAGCCGGACGTAATCCTTGTTGCTCTCGTCCACCATGTAGCGGCGCAGCCACATGGCGTAGAATGCCACGTTGCCCAGGCTCATGGAGCAGACCGGCAGCACCCAGTACCGCCAGTCGGAGGCATCAAACAGCAGGCCCACGCCCAGGGCGGTGGTGCCGTACATCTGAATATAAAGGTAATACACGGCGGCAGGCACAGCCTGAATGAGCACGATGATGGCGGTGCCGATCTTATCCGGCCAGCGGTTCTTGAACCGGCCCATCAGCAGGCCCATGGGAATGCCGATGACCAGGCTCAGCAGCATGGCAAACACGCCCATCTGGATGGAGATGGGCAGCTTTTTGGCCAGGATGCCGGTGACCGAGGCATTTACCTTATAAATATGGCTCACGCCCAGGTCGCCGTGGAGGGCATTCCACCAGAAGCGGCCGATCTGCACCGGCAGCGGGTCCAGCAGGCCCATGGACTGCAGGCCCGCCTGGATCTGGGCCTCGGTCATTTTTTCGTAGTTTGCAAAGTAGCCTTCCACCGGCATCAGCCGCAGCAGGCAGAACACGAGCGTTACAATGACGAACAGCGTCAGGATGGAACGCCCGATGCGTTTTGACAGATATTTCAGCATATCTGTGCGCACCCCTCTTTCGTTTGTGGTTCCTCCGCGGACAGTGGACCTGAACAGCGGATAGGAATAGAATACATCAAAATTGCACTTTTGGAAAGTGATTTGCCCGGATTTTGAAAAATGTTTTTGTAAAAGCAGGGTAAAGTGAACGTTTTTCTTACAAAAACAACCCTCTCCGCCGGGTTGACGGAGAGGGATAAAAGTTTTTATAAACCTCTGCGCTTCAAAATCTCATCCAGAATGGCATCGGCCACATCGGCCTTGCTCATCAGGGGCAGCTCCCGGGTGCCGTCGGGGGTGATGAAGGTGACCACGTTGGTGTCCACCCCAAAACCGGCTCCGGCGACCTTCAGGTTGTTGGCCACCACCATATCCAGATTCTTCCGGGTCAGCTTGGCCGTGGAGTTTTCCACCATATCCCGGGTCTCCATGGAAAAACCGCAGAGGAACTGGTGGGTCTTTTTCGGGCCGATGGTACCCAGAATGTCGGCGGTGCGCTCCACAGGGATGGAGAGGTCGCCGTCCTTTTTCTTGATCTTGTCGCTTGCCACCGTCACGGGGCGGTAGTCTGCCACGGCGGCAGCCATCACCAGCACGTCCATCTCCTCAAAGCGGCTGGTCACGGCATCGTACATATCCTGCGCCGTGGTAATGGGAACATCGGTGGTGAAGCGGACCGGCGGCAGGTCGGTGTGGCCGTGGATGAGGGTAACCTCTGCTCCCCGCATGGCGGCGGCCCGGGCGATGGCATAGCCCATCTTGCCGGTGGAGTGGTTGGTCAGGTAGCGCACGGGGTCCAGCGGCTCCTGCGTGGGCCCGGCGGTCACAGCGATGCGGACACCGGCCAGATCCTTGGGCCGGGCGATGGTGTGCAGGATGTACTCGATGAGCACATCCTCCTTGGGCAGGCGGCCGCTGCCCACATCCTTGCAGGCCAGCACCCCGCTCTCAGAGGGGATGACCGTGAAGCCGTAGTGCTCCAGCGTTCTGAGGTTGTCCTGCGTGATGGGGTTTTCCAGCATCCCGGTGTTCATGGCCGGGCTGACCAACTTGGGGCACCTGGCCGCAAGCACCACGGTGGTGAGCATATCATCGGCAATGCCGTGGGCCATTTTGGCAATGACGTTGGCCGTGGCCGGTGCCACCAGAACGACATCCGCCTTTTTGGCCAGCGAGATGTGGGTGACCTCGAACTTGAAATCGCGGTCGAAGGTATCCACCATGCATTTGTGGCCGGTCAGCGTCTCAAAGACGAGAGGGGTGATGAAATGGGTGGCGTTCTCGGTCATAATGACCTCCACGTCCGCCCCCAGCTTTTTGAGTGCGCTGGCCACATTTGCCATTTTATAGGCGGCAATGCCGCCGGTAACGCCCAAAAGGACGCATTTGCCCTGCAGATCCATCCAAAAAACCTCCTGTTTTGCGGGTTTGCCTCTTTAGTATAATCCAAAATCACCGCCAGCACAACAAAATCTTTCGGTTGGGTCTTGTATCCAGCGCAAAAATGCGGTAAAATAGCTTGACTTAGAATAAAACCTCTCCGTCAAGGTCTGCGTCTTTGCCGCCTCTCCTGCCGGGAGAGGCAAGCCACCCGGCTCCTCTGGCAGGGGAGCCGGAGCAAAGCGCCTGAGAGGTTTTGCAGGAAAGGTAAAATATGATCTTAGCCATTGATATAGGCAACACCACCGTCGCCCTGGGCGGCATCAAGGACGGACGTGTATGCTTTGTGGCCCACATGGATACGGTGCGCACCCGTACCGCCGCGGAATACCGCATTGAAATGGAAAAGGTGTTTGCTCACCGCCGCCACCCGGAAAAGCCCATCCGGTTCGAGGGCGCGGTGCTGACCAGCGTAGTGCCCCAGATCACCGGGGCACTGGCTGAGTGCGCCCGCTATTACACCGGCAAAAAGCCGGTCATCGTTTCGCCGGAGATCCGCACAGGCCTGACCATGGGGGTGCCTGACCCCCATGCCGTGGGCAAGGACCGGCTGGTGGATGCCGCTTACGCTGCGGCGAACTTCCCGCTGCCGGTCATCACCGTGGATCTGGGCACTGCCACTACATTTAATGTTGTGGATGAGAACCGGGTATTCCGGGGCGGTGTGATCTGCCCGGGGCTTTCTACCGGCCTGCGGGCTCTGGGGGAGCGCTGTGCCCAGCTGCCGCAGGTGCGGCTGAGCTCCCCCAAAGCAGCCATTGGTGTGAACACTGAGAGCTGTATGCTTTCGGGCTCTGTGCTGGGCACGGCAGTCCTGCTGGACGGCATCACCCAGCGCATTGAGGAAGAGCTGGGCCGTCCGGCCACCCTGGTGGTCACGGGCGGGCTGGCAAAGTATGTCACGCCGCTCTGCCGCCATCCGCTGACCTACGACCCGGAGCTGCTGCTGAAGGGGCTGGCACTGCTGTACCAGATGAATGCACCTCAGCCGCACTATGCCGCCGGGGGCAGGCGGCGGAACCCGAACAACAATTTCCGCCGGGGCCGCCGTCCCCGCTCCCAGCGCCGGGAACGCCGCGAGGAGAAGAACAAAAACGGCTGACGACGAAACAGGATGGAGAGAACAATGAAACTAGGGATCCTGGGCACGGGGATGATCGTGCGGGAGTTTCTGCCCTGGCTGGCAGGGCCGGACTGCCCCTTTACGGTGCAGGCGCTCTGCAGCACCCAGCGCAGTGCGCCGGTGGCCGACGAGATGTGCGAACAGTACGGCATTCCCCAGCGCACCACGAACTATTTTGAATTATTGCAGTGGGTGGATGTGATCTATCTGGCCGTGCCCAACCTGCAGCATTACCGCTATGCCAAGGTGGCGCTGGAAGCGGGGAAGCATGTCATTGTGGAAAAGCCCATGGCCTGCACCGCTGCCCAGACCGAGGAGCTGGCGGCGCTGGCCCGCCGCAAAAAGGTGTTCCTGTTTGAGGCCATGACCACCCAGTACCTCGAAAACTACAACAAGATCCGGGAGCTGCTGCCCCGCATCGGAAGGGTGAAGCTGGTGCAGTGCAATTTCAGCCAGTATTCCAGCCGCTACGATGCCTTCTGTGCCGGGGAAACGCCGGTCTCCTTTGACCCGGAGTGTGCGGGCGGTGCCCTAATGGATCTGAATGTCTACAACATCAGCTATATCGTGGGCCTGTTCGGTGAGCCGAATCAGGTGCACTACCTGGCCAACATGGAGCGCGGCATCGACACCAGCGGTATCCTGACCATGGAGTACAACAGCTTCAAGGCAGTCAGCATGGCCGCCAAGGACTGCGGTGCGCCTGCCCGGTATGTCATCCAGGGCACAAAGGGCTATATCCTGCAGAAATCCACGGCCAACTGGTGCGGCGGTGTGACCTTCCACCCCAATCAGGGCAAGGAAGAACACTTCAACCTGAACGGCGGCAGACCCCGGCAGGCGGCGGAGTTCCACGCCTTTGCCAGGGCCATCGAGGGAGGTGACCAGGAGCTGTGCAGCCGGATGCTGGATACCTCCGTGGCCGTCAGCCGTGTACTGACCGTGGCCCGGCGGAGCGCCGGCATCAAATTTCCCTGTGATAAATAAGGTGGGCTTGCCCGCTTATTTATAGATTCCCTGACAGAAAAAACCAGATTTGCGCCGTATCCGACGTATAGGGCGGAACGGCAGCAGGAGGAAAACTGAATTATGAAAAACAACGATCTTCGCACTCTCACCCGACTGGCACTGCTGGTCGCCATCGAGCTTGTAATGAAGGCCATCGGCCTGGGCAGTGTGCCCATGGGCCCGCTTTACATGAGCTTCCTGACCCTGCCCATTGCGGTGGGTGCCATCACCATGGGTCCTGTGGCCGGTGCTGTGCTGGGCGGCGTGTTCGGCGCGGTGAGCTTCTATGATGCCGTTACCGGCGCTTCCGCCATGACCGGCGCTCTGTTCCAGGTCAGCCCTGTCAACACCTTTATCCTCTGCGTGGGAATGCGTGTGCTGATGGGCGTGTGTGTGGGCCTGATCTTCAACGGCCTGAGCAAGCTGGACAAGAGCCGCACCTGGAGCTATATCGTCAGCGCCATGTGCGCTCCGGCCCTGAACACCCTGTTCTTCATGGGGTATATCGTACTGGCGTTCTATAACTGCGACTATGTCCAGAACCTGGTGTCCGTTAAAGGCGCTGCCAACCCCCTGATGTTCGTTGTGCTGCTGGTTGGTGTCCAGGGCGTGGCTGAGTTCCTCGTCTCCGGCATCCTGGGCGGCATCGTGGCCCGCGCCGTGCACAAGTTCCTGAAGTAAGACCCCGCGTTCCGCGTCAGGGAAGAGCGTATGGGTTTGTAACATTGTAAAACAAAAGACCAGAACTGAACTGCCACTTGGCAGAACAGCTCTGGTCTTTTTCTGTGCGGTGAAAAACAGAAACGCAGCCTTTACAGAGGCAGCTTGCCGCCGACCTTGTTGACGACATAGTAGGCGGCCTCTTCCTCAGGCTTGACGTAGATCTTGCAGGACTGCACGCCCACTTTGTGGGTCAGGCGGTAATCGGCCTTGGCGCGGTCCACAAGATCGGTGATGTTATACTGCTTGCCGGCAAATTCAACGTAGATCTCAGGGGAAAGCGGGGGACGGCCCTTGTGGGCGGTCTTTTCCGTTTTGGGGGCTTTCTCCGTTTTGACAGCGGACTTTGCGGTCTTGCGTGCGGGCTTTGCCTCGGCTGCGGGAGCTTCTGCAGCGGCAGGAACGACAGGCTTTTTCACTGACATGGATTCTACCTTCTTTCTCATATAGTTTTGCGTGTGGGAATAATACCGGAATGCACCGGTAGAAAAACCTTGCATCAAACAGCAGCATATAACTATATAATAGTTTTTTGCGGCGCATTTGTAAAGAGGTTTTGTGAAAAAAGGTTCGTTTTCAGGCAGGAAATACTTTTTTGTTTCTGGAAAAGTTACTGGACGCACAGTCCCTCGGCCCGTGTGACGATGGACAGCAGCAGTTCGGTGTCCCAGTCCTCTGCCAGCACAAATAGATCATCGCAGATCTCCTTCTGGATTTGTGCCGTCGTTTTTTGTCCGGCAAGGACGCAGACCGCAGAAAGCAGTCGAACTTTCAGGGCACAAATTTCTGCGGGTGCGCCCCACAAACGGGCAAGGTCATAATTGCTGGTGTTTCCGCAGGGCATGGCACAGGCAGCGCAGTTGGGCGCCACCCGGTGCTTCTCGGCTTCAACGATGTCAGTCATCCGGAGCAGTGCACTCTCGGCGGCCTCCGGGTCAGCCGCCAGCCGCAGACCGGCAGCCAGTATGCGGTCAGTGTCCTCCGTTTTGGGTTCATTGACTGTGGAGCGCGCCAGCCCCACCAGCGCGCCCAGCAGAGTGTCCCGCTGACGCTGTGCAGCGGTAACGGGAGCAGAAAACGTGTGATTCATAGGAACCTCCAGGCTCTTTTTTTGCTGTAAGGATACCACGGAATCCCCGGAAAGGGAAGGCGAAAAATTCTTTTTTCTGCAAAAGGGAATAGCGTCTTGATTTTGGACGGAAAATCCGCTATAATAATACCGTTCTACATACGCCGGTGTGTCGGAATGGCAGACGAGGGGGACTCAAAATCCGCTTCGTGATTTTTCTTGTCTGTACGAGAAATTCACGATTGTGCGTTGAATTTTGAAGGTTTGTCGAAGCAGGATTTCTTACATCCCTCCTGAACATCCCTCCAATCTTCAGAAACCGGTACGAATGTCTCAAAATTGAATATCAGCCGATGTGGCGGAATGGCAGACGCAAACGACTCAAAATCGTTCGGGAAACCATGTGGGTTCGAGTCCCACCATCGGCACTTCATCATAAAACAGCTTAGGATCGAAAGATTTTAGGCTGTTTTTCTTTTTTGCCCATTTTTTATACTTTGGCGTTTTCTGGGAAGATATTGACGATTGCATTCGCCGAAGATACCTTACTGGAGAAATCCAGATGTGTATAAATGTTGCTTGTCGTGCTGATGTCGCTGTGCCCCAGCCACTCCTGAATCTCCTTCAGGCTCACGCCATTGGCATAGAGCAGACTGGCACAACTATGGCGCAGATCGTGAAAGCGGATACGCTTCATCTGGTGTGCGACCAGAAAATCCGGGAAATGTTGGCTCAGGAAATCGGGCCGAATCCGTTTTCCCATCGGGTCTACATAGATATAGTCAAGATAATCGGTGCAATAGCTTTTGCCGCAGACCTTCCGATTC
>OGTB01002067.1_pt1 | contig 12109 bp, 7 predicted proteins | sample 1553611 | NCBI WGS metagenome assembly OGTB01 (sample SAMEA2580032, study PRJEB22360) | human gut metagenome | biome: human gut; feature: human-associated habitat; material: faeces | place: Denmark | collected 2008/2010 | reverse complement strand
TGATGCCGAACTGGTCACGAAAAATACGACTTAAATATCCCTGGCTAATCATGCTGCCTTCTGTAATCTGGCCTAAAGAAATTTTTTCTTTGATATGCTGCTCGATAAAGAGGAAAACGCCCTCTAAAATACTATAACGCCGTATGCTTTTTTGTTGGTAGATATAATCCATTATTTTAAAAAGCCAAATTTTCATGATTTCGCCATTAACAAGCCAGGTATCAGGTAAAGGAAATAAATCCGTGATTTCGTTACGCTGATCCGCATACTCAAGAGAATCTAAAAGGCCATGTCCAATCTCGATAAAAGTCTTTTTTAAAGATTCAATACTTGCATTCTGGCTGGAGAAAATCTCATTAATGATAGAAGAAAGGCCAGCATAGGTTTCTGAAAAACTCTGAGAATTAGCTAATTCCAAAGCCTGAGAAAGCTGAGGGCAGACACTTTTATAAGTAGAAGGAGAAAAATTCTCCAGATAGGTGCTTATATCAAGAAAAGATACTGGCTTGGAAAAGTATTTTTTGATATGTAATTCCATTGCTTCTTTGGCAAAATGAAAGTCGGAGTAGGCAGAGAGGATGCATATTTCTGTCTGAGGGGAGTCTTCTTTTATCTTTTTGCCAGCTTCAATGCCGGTCATGCCAGGCATAATGATATCCATAAAAATAAGATGTACAGGATAGAGGCGGCAGATGGCAATCGCTTCAGCGCCATTTGCTGCTTCCCCGATAATCTGAAAGTTTTTAAAGCGTGAAATCATGGCACGCAGTGCATTTCGCATTAATGTGTCATCGTCTACAATTAATACATTGTACATTACATAATCCTTTCCTCATGAGAGATTGGTAACTTGATTATATCATGGATTTTAGAATTGTTCTGGTAACTCTCTTTGATTTCATAATTATTGCCAAAAATGCTGTAGAGTCTCTGTCGGATATTGCTGATAAGAGAGCGAAACGTATCATTATCCGGAAAGTTTTTGAAAGAAGAAGCAGGATTACTTTCTTCATTATCCGGGTTATAATCCGATACTATATCGATCGTGGTATATCCATTTTCACAGGAAATAGAAATGGCAATATCAAGGTGTCCAGTATTTACTGTGATCAGTGAGGCTGCCCGGTCTAAAAATGGAAAAAGAATATGCGAAGGTATTCTAAGCATATCTATTTCTTTTTTCGCAGTAATAGAGTAGGTAAAGGCATCTTCATATTTGATTTTTAGCATGTTAAAATAGGATTCAATCTGCTTTAACTCATCGGAAAGTAAGATATTATCTCCTGTAGTGCACAAACTGTATTTCAAATACTGAGCCAGAGCGACAGCCATCTGGTTTGTTTTTGGTGCATTTTCTAAGACAGAAAGATTTGCAATGTCAGTGAGCAGGGACAAAATAAAATGAGGGGTCAATTTTGCCTGCATATAATTTAATTCTTTCGTCAGGGAAGAATTTTCATATTCTAGTTCATTAATTTTAGAAGTCAGCTTTTGTTCCTGTATTTTGTGGGAATCATATTGCTGCTGGCGAAGCATTTCATTTTCGGCAAGCTGGTTTACCATCAGGTAGATAAGTTCAGCAATATCTGAAAATTTTTGGTATTCATAAGTTGGTAATTGCGCAAAGTATTCATCAACCTGAGCCTGATCTTCCTCAAGATATTCTGGCTGAATAAGACCAGAGAAGCGTGGAATATCATCTGGGGCATCGTTACATCTGACCTGGCCGGAAAGAAAGCCGCCTAAGAACTTTCCATGAACGATGATTGGAATAGCAACTTCCATCAATCCACAAGGACAAAAATAGATGCAGTATTTACGGGTGATAGCAGAACGGACAATACCAAATGCATCAGAGAGATTGCACAATTTTCCATTATTTCCACGCTCTCTGGTAAATTTGCAAAAAGGGGTAAATCCGGTCATGCAAGTAAGTGGTTCCCCGCGAAAATCGGCAGTAACAAAACCGAGTCCGGTAACTTTTGAAATGATAGACTGCAGATTTTCTAAAGGTTCTTTACCAAATAATTCAAGGATACCGACATCTGTATCGAAATTTCCTCTATTTTGTTCGTCATTATTAGAAAATAAATCTTTTTCAGTGTACAATGTGCTCTCCCTTCTATAGTAATTTCATAAAATACTGTAAAAAGATGATGTGGCATAGCGCAGTAATTTACGTTATAGAGTGCTTAGTTTTTGTAGTATTTTATAGAATTGCTGTAAAACCCTCAAAGGGGTTGCCACAGTAAGAGGGTAGGATAAGGTCCTCCTGTGGCAGCCCCGGAAATTTTATGATGCAAAAGGATTATAAATATTAAAAATCAATAAGTTTCTAAAATAATTTTTGAAATAAATTTCTATTCTCGTTTATTTACTCAGTTAGTGCCAATTAAAATTTAGAAATGCTGCTCTGTTCTGCTGATGATGTCATCCTGAACTTCTTTTGCAAGTTCAGTAAACATTGCACTGTATCCAGCAACACGAACAACTAAATCTTTATAATTTTCTGGATGTGCCTGTGCGTCAAGAAGTGTTTCTTTATCAACAACGTTAAACTGCACATGCATACCTTTCTTCTCAAAGTAGCTTCGGATAACAGCGGCAAAGTTCATAAGACCCTGATCTCCGGCGACTGCGGAAGGAAGGAATTTCTGGTTGTAAAGAGTACCGTTAGAAGCAACTTCATGGTCAAGTTTGGCAACAGAAGCGGCTGCGGCTGTAGGGCCTTTTACGTCCTTACCAGCTCTTGGGGAACATCCATCAGCAAGAGGTTTCTTAGCAAGACGTCCATCAGGAAGTGCTCCAACATCTTTACCGAATAATACGTTAGCAGATACAGGATAAATACCAGCCTGGAACTGTCCACCACGAGGGTTTCTGTATTTTTCAACTTCGTAGCAATACATCTGTGCACAACGTCTTGCAATCATATCAACTTCGTCAATATCATTACCGAAGCAGTCTGTAGCATCCATCATAGCACGAATACGCTCATATTTTTCATTGTTGCTTCCACAAGCAGGAGCGGCAGTAGCAGCGCTCTTATTGATATTAATGCCTTCTTTACCAAGAATCTTGCAGATCTGGTCATATAAATCTTTTTCGATTTCTGTTTCTGCAGATGCAGCACAAGGAGCAACTTCACCATCAACAGGGTAACCGAAGTTTGCATCCATAGCTTCTTTTAACTCAGCAAAAGTGATATCTTTGTCATCAAAGACATGTTTCTTGATTGCGTATACAGAGTCACCACTGTCGGCAACACCGAATGCCTGAGGACCAGTAAAGTTGTATTTAGCACCACCAGCACAGATTCCCTTCGCATCGGAGATACAGTCAGCAACAAAGCTTGACAGGAATGGAAGTTCTCCACGTTCCATATGAGCGTAATCTACACAGTTATCTGCTTCTGCTACATAGTATACAAAGTATTCAATCTGTTTCTGGAATGCCTGCATAAAGTCTTCTAAAGTCTTAAATGTATCAACTTCTCCAGTCTTAGGTCCGATCTGAAGGTCGCCGATTCTACCATTGTTGATAGTGATTTCAAGAATCTTAGCAACGTTTACGAAAGCAGCATCATGCCAGCCCTGTTCTTTTCCTGGTACAGATGGTTCTACACAGCCGATAAGACCGTAACCACGGGCATCATGAAGAGAAATTCCACGGTTTGTAAGAGCTGGGATAATAACTTCATCGTTGTACATAGCAGGAAGACCATAACCAAGTCTTGCAAGCTCACATGCACGATAAAGGAATTCATCAGGTGTTCCCTGCCATACACGGATGGAGAAGGAAGGTGCGCTAAGACGAAGGTGAGCAACGGTTTCCATCATCATATAAGATAATTCATTTGTTGCGTCCATACCATCTTCTGTCTGTCCGCCGGCACCGATGTTCTGGAATACCTGGAATCCTGCAAATGCCTGAGCAGAAATCTGATCACGAACTTTGTTAAGGTCATTTAATTTTACAAATACACAGTCTAATAATTCCTGAGCGAAATCTTTTGTGATAGCACCGCTTGCTAAATCTTTTTCAAGATATGGGTACATATACTGGTCGAAACGTCCTGGAGATTCAGAATGTCCGCTGGACTCTACCTGAAGAATCATCTGTGTGATGATGAAAGACTGACAAGCTTCATAGAAGTTTGTAGCACCATTTGCAGGAACCTTTTCACAGTTTGCGGCAATCTGAAGTAATTCAGCCTTTCTTGTTGGGTTTGTCTCAACAGCAGCCATCTCTTTTGCTTTGTCAGAGTAACGTTTTGCAAAGTTGATAGCAGCAGACAATACGGTGATAATAGCCTTGCAGAACTGTGTTTTCTGAATGAAGTCAGGGTCGTTGCAGTCGAAGCTTTCGAGTGCTTCTACAGCATCCTGAATAATTGCCTTGTAACCACGACGGATAGCTTTATCATAATCAATGATAATATGTCCAACACCACCAAAGAAGTAGTTACCTACAGTAAATACACCGTTAGCGATACATTCTTTTGTTTTTTCGGACATATAGCTAGAAGCAAGGTCACTGATTGTCTTATCTTCCCAGTAAGGAAGAACTTTTCTTAAAGTAGCCTTATCTTCTTCAGAAATCTTAAATGGGTCAGCCATTCTGGTTTCGATGGTATCGAACTCGTCCATAACCCATTTGTAAGAGTTTTCAGGGAAAAGCTGACAGGAACGAACAGCTTTTGTAAGGGTACCAACTACAAGCTCATCGTCTCGGATTGTAACAGTAAGATTGTTTAAAATGTTCTCGAGAGCTTTAGCACGACGCATAATCATTGGAAGTCCTTCTGTGCCTGATAGGGCTCGGTAATAAGTACGGCACGTTCAGCCTCGATACATGGAACTGCATCAACAATCATACTTCTAAGACGCTCAACTCGATCAGTTGGTTTTGAAAAACCTTTTGCTAACATAAAATTCATCCTCCTTTAAACTTTGTTCTCATGGTTTTCCGGTATCTATGTATCCGTCGCACGAAATACATAATATAATTATATTTTTAACAGAAGGAAAATACCAATAAGGAACAAACCAAAAAAAGGATTTTCAAAACTAATTTAAGTTTAACTTTTTGCAGGAAAAACAGAGTAGTAATAAAAAGTATATTTTATTGGAAAATATGAAAGTGAAAGAGAAAAGAAAATGAAAATATCCCATGTTAGAGGAAAAAATATATCTAACATGGGATATTCTTGTAGGTTTAACTTTGGTAAGTTCCTTTTAGTTTAGCAGTTTTTTGATTTGCTTTTCAATGTTATTGATAGAAGTGTCTGTAGTATCATTCCCTGACTGCTGTTGTTTCTGTTGTTTTTTTAATTTCTCTTCCTGTTTTTTCTTTTTCTTCTCTAATTTTTTCTGATGCCATTCTTCCGTGTGAATATTGCACTTATTGTTGATATCAATATTCAGGAAGTAAGGTTCATCATCCGTCTTATGAGAAGAGTGTTTTGGACGAACACGGAAAATCTTTGTGTAGCGGAACTTATCTGGGCAGAACTTCTGTGCAACTAAATGAGATTTTAAACAGAAAGTAACTGCGATATGCGCATCACAACTATCTTTCGGAACGGTTCCCGATGCAAAATATTCTGTGCGGACCATTGACTTTTCAGGATCTTTTGAACAAACATTAGGAAGAGCTTTCTTGCCGGATTTGATACAGATCTCCGCTTTTTTAATTTTATTGGAAGGAAAACTTTTCACTTTTTGTTTCTTTTCGCTGATAATGCGATCCATAATCTTTTTCCAGATTACTTTATGGTAATCTTCATCATTATCAAAAGAAGTGTTATAGTCATAACCTGTCCAGACAGATGCCGTGTAGTATGGCGTATATCCGCAGAACCAGTAGTCATAGTTGTTAGAAGTAGTACCTGTTTTGGCGGCAACGGCCATATCTGAATCAAGCTGCGCAGCCCGGCCGGTTCCTTTTTTAACAACATCCTCCATCGCATTTGTAAGAAGCCAGGCGGTTGATTTCTTTATTACTTTGCGAGATTTCTTTTTGTTACTTAACAGAACATTGCCATTACTGTCTTTTACAGTCGTATAAAGAACAGGGGTGTTATAAGTTCCCTGATTGGCAATGGCCGCATAGGCGGCGGTCAATTCCACATTGGTTACACCATCTGTAATTCCACCAAGAGCCAGAGACTGGTTTACATCACTTTCATAAGTACCATTTGTACTTACCCGATTATTTACTAAAGTTGTAAAACCAAGTTTTTGCAGAAAGTCAAAACCGACCTGAGGAGTCAGGTCTGTGAGGGCTTTTACTGCAACAATATTGTTAGAATCTATGATGGCATCACGGACAGTTGTAAGTCCCTTATAACTTGTTGAAACATAGTTTGTAACTTTTTGTCCATTCTCATACTGATATGGGGCGTCATCAAATACCGTTGCCAGTGTCATACTTCCTGTATCAATAGCGGGAGCATAAGTAGATAAAATCTTAAATGTTGAACCCGGCTGCCGCTTTACAGATGTTGCGCGGTTTAAGGCGAGATCGTCCTGCTTTTGTCCGCGTCCGCCTACTAGAACTTTAACCTGGCCTGTTTTTTGATCAATGAGAGAGTAAGATAGCTGGGGTTCCATAGAATAATGTATGGATTCGGCCTTCTTTTTGTCTCCCTTTTTCATTACAGACTTTCGAAATGCTTTTACAGCGGCTTTCATTTCCTTTTTTGAATTATAAATCGTTTTATAAGTTGGATCTTTTTTCTTTTTGCGGAAATAGGAAGCAACATTTATTTCTGTATAAGTACTGGATGAAGAGTCAGCATGCGTTACCTGAAGTTTATATTCTAAGGAAAACTTGGTAGCTACCGGATAATTATCTGGATTATTAATAACAGAATCTGCAATCTTTTGTAGCTTTGTGTTTTGTGTAGAATAAATTTTCAGGCCACCGCGATAAACAAGCTGGTAAGCCTGCGATTGCGTATATCCCTTTTGTTCCTGAAGATCAGCGACAATCTGGGTGATAAGCGCATCTGTAAAATAGGAATATACAGAATTTTTGTTTCCCTTGGCGGTATGGCTCTTAATCTTTGCGTAAACGTTATCCTCAGAAGCCTGCTGGTATTCTTTCGCAGAAATATAATTTAATTGATACATCTTTTTTAGAATTAGTTTACGACGTGCATCATTCGCCTCAGGATAATCTACCGGATTTAAGTAAGTCGGATTTTTTGTGATTCCAGCTAAAACGGCACATTCTGATAAGGTGAGGTTCTTTGCTGACTTGCCAAAATAATATTTGGAAGCGGTTTCCACCCCAAGGTTACCTTTACCTAAATTAATGGTATTTAGGTAGTCGGTAAGAATCTCTTCTTTCGGCTTTGTTTTTTCTGCATTAATTGCAAGATACTGTTCCTGAATCTTTCGTTTAATCTTTGCAATGATATTACTTTCACCGCCAGCTTCAAATACATTATTCTTAATAAGCTGCTGTGTCAGTGTGCTGGCTCCCTGTGAGGTGGAACCATTGCGCAGATCTGTCCACAAAGCACGCAAAATCCCCTTAAAATCAACACCGTCATGTTCATAAAAACGTTCATCTTCAATAGCAATAAAAGCATTTTTCAGATTATCCGGAAGCTCCTCAGACTTTACCTTAATCCGATTAGAGGAATAATCATGAAGAGGCTGCACTGCTTTATTATTATCGTCATAGATAATCGTAGAAGAATATTTTGGTGAAAGAGAGACATTTTTAGGTGCACTGGCGATAATACCTTTAAAGGAGCCGTAAGCTAATCCGGCTCCACTGACACATATCGCACAAATAAGAAATAAAATAACACGAAAAGCAACTGCCGAAGCGGTTGTTCGTCTTCTTTTCTTTGGGGATGAAAGTTCTTCTCGTTTCTTTTTTATAGATGGTTCATTATAATTCATAAGTATATCCTGTCATATGGATGAAAAAGTTATCTTACCGGAACGATTTCAATCCAATATCCGTCTGGATCATTGATAAAATAGATTCCCATAGAAGGATTTTCGTAGCAAATGCATCCCATCTCTTCATGTTTCTTATGAAAAGCATCATACTCATCTGTCTTGAATGCAAGATGGAATTCTTCATCTCCAAGGTTATAAGGCTCTTTTCTGTCGCGCATCCAGGTCAATTCAAGAGTAAAGCCGGTACGTCCGTCTCCAAGATATACAATCTTGAAGCTTCCGTCACTGGAATCCTTTTCGCGGACAACAGAAAGACCAATTGCTTCTTTATAAAAAGCGATACTCTTTTCTAAATTAAGAACATTAAAGTTAAAATGGTTAAATTCAATCATGGTAAACCTCCTTTGTACATGTCAACTATAAATTTGCCTGTAACTATTGGAAAATGATTCACAAAAAGACCTTCCGAATATATATACTGTTTGTGAATGGAGTCACTATAGTTACGATTGCTATGATTTGTATTATAACATAGAAGCACGGGCAGGGCAAATTTGCAAATTTACAAACTTCTGCTTTACAAAAACGAGAAAAATTATATAATAAAAATGGAGTTTTGCGTAATTACCAGAAAGTGTTTGAAAAATGCTTACAGCAAGATGTATGTTACATTTGCAGGAGAGTGTCAGAATGATTTTTCAAGAATGCTTCAAGATGCAATATTTCAGAAGAGAGAAAGGAGAGGAAAGATGAAGAAAAAGAGAATGCTACTACTAGCTGCAATGTTTGTTTTTACATTTGCCTTTATCCGTTTTAATACAGTGGATGTACAGGCTGCCAGCAAGTATACGATTTATGTGAACCGCAGAACAAATCTTGTTAACGTAATCAATTCAAAAACCGGCAAGCTTGTAAAAGCAATGTATTGTTCTACTGGAAGAAATTATAGAACAATAAGAGGTACATATAATACAACAGCAAAGTATAAATGGAGACCATTGATTCACGGGGTTTACGGACAGTATAGTACAAGAATCCACGGAGCATACCTGTTCCATTCTGTACCTTATTATAGTATCAATAAAAGTCAGGTATCCACAAAGGAATATAATAAGTTAGGACAGCAGGCTTCTGCAGGCTGTATCCGTCTGGCTGTGACAGATGCCAAGTGGATTTATGATCATTGCCGTCTTGGAACAAAGGTAGTAATTGGAGAAGGACGTACATTAAAGAAGCCGACTCGCCCAAAAGTAAGGGTATCTACTAAAAAGAGAGCTGGATGGGATCCTACAGATCCAGATTCCCGTAATCCGTACCGTCCAAAACTTACTTTAAAGAAAAAGGCAACAAAGACGATTGTTTATGGAAGTACATTTAATATAAAAAATATGGTAAATGTCAGTTCTTCCTATGCTTCATCCGATGCATTGTTAAAGTCGATGAAGGTAAAGGGAAAGGTAAACACAAAGAAGGCAGGTACTTATAAAGTACAGTGTACCATTACTGATCCATATACAGCAGTAAGCGTAACAAAAACATTTACCTTTAAAGTTGGAAAGAAGCCAAAGCAGACGACAACAGAAAAGAAAGCTCCAACAGAGTTAACTACAGAAGAAAAAACAGCAGAATAATTTATGCTAACTATCATCCACCCGTCAGTTAAGAACTGAAGGAATTGGATATAATTATATTATATTTTATGATACAGGAGGAAAAACCTATGGCAGAACCTTATAACCATAGAGCCATTGAGCAGAAATGGCGTGACAAATGGGAAGCAACCCCAATCAACGTAAACGATGGAAAGAAACCAAAATATTATTGTCTTGATATGTTCCCGTATCCATCAGGAAGCGGACTTCATGTAGGACACTGGAGAGGGTATGTAATCAGTGATGTATGGAGCCGTTACAAGATGCTTCAGGGATATTACCTGATTCATCCAATGGGATGGGATGCATTTGGCCTTCCAGCAGAGAACTATGCGATTAAGATGGGAACACACCCTAAAATTACTACAGCTTCTAATATTAAGAATATTAAGAGACAGATTAATGAAATCGCAGCTATCTATGACTGGGATATGGAAGTAAATACAACAGATCCAAACTTCTACAAGTGGACACAGTGGATTTTCGTAAAAATGTTTAAAGCAGGTCTTGCTTACGAAAAAGAAATGCCAATCAACTGGTGCCCTTCCTGTAAGACAGGTCTTGCTAATGAGGAAGTAGTAGACGGATGCTGCGAGCGTTGTGGTTCTCCTGTAACAAAGAAGAACTTAAAACAGTGGATGCTTCGTATCACAAAATATGCAGACCGTCTGTTAAATGACCTTGATAAGCTTGACTGGCCTGAAAAGGTTAAAAAGATGCAGACAGACTGGATCGGTAAGAGTTACGGTGCAGAAGTTGACTTCCCTGTAGAAGGAAAAGACGAGAAAATCACTGTATATACAACAAGACCAGATACACTCCACGGAGCAACATTTATGGTATTAGCTCCGGAACACGCAATGGCAAAAGAACTTGCTACAGATGAAACAAGAGAAGCTGTAGAAAAGTATATCTTCAACGCTTCCATGAAGTCTAACGTAGATCGTCTTCAGGACAAAGAAAAGACTGGTGTATTCACAGGTTCTTATGCAATCAACCCATTAAATGGAGCAAAAGTTCCAATCTGGTTATCTGACTATGTACTTGCTGACTACGGTACAGGTGCGATCATGTGTGTACCTGCGCATGATGACCGTGACTTTGAGTTCGCTACAAAGTTCAACATCCCAATCATTCAGGTAATTGCTAAAGATGGAAAAGAAATCGAGAACATGACAGAAGCGTACACAGAAGCTGCCGGAACAATGATTAACTCTGGTGAGTGGAATGGTATGGAATCTTCTGTACTGAAAAAAGAAGCGCCTCTCATGATCGAAAAGATGGGCATCGGAAGAAAAACTGTAAACTACAAGCTTCGTGACTGGGTATTCAGCCGTCAGCGTTACTGGGGTGAGCCGATTCCTATCGTACACTGTCCAAAATGTGGTGCAGTACCAGTTCCAGAAGAAGAGCTTCCATTACTGTTACCAGAGGTAGAAAAATACCAGCCAACAGGAACAGGAGAATCTCCACTTGCTGACATTACAGAATGGGTGAACACAACATGTCCATGCTGTGGCGCTCCAGCAAAGAGAGAGACAAACACAATGCCTCAGTGGGCAGGTTCTTCCTGGTACTTCTTACGTTACGTTGATAACAAGAACGATAAAGAATTAGTAAACAGAGAAAAAGCAGATAAGTACCTTCCAGTAGATATGTACATTGGTGGTGTGGAACATGCCGTATTACATCTGTTATACTCCAGATTCTATACAAAGTTCCTCAACGATATTGGGGTAATCGACTTTGATGAGCCATTCAAGAAGCTCTTTAACCAGGGTATGATTACTGGTAAGAACGGTATCAAGATGAGTAAATCCAAAGGAAATGTCGTATCTCCAGATGATCTTGTAAGGGACTACGGATGTGACTCCTTAAGAATTTACGAACTCTTTGTAGGACCACCAGAACTTGATTCTGAATGGGATGATAAGGGAATCGAAGGTGTAAACCGTTTCCTCAAACGTTTCTGGAAGCTTGCTCTTGACAATAAGGATAACGATGTAAAGGCAACACCAGAATTAATCAAAGTACGTCATAAACTGGTTCATGACATCACAAACCGTCTGAACAGCTTCAGCTTAAATACAGTAATCAGTGGATTCATGGAATACAACAATAAACTGATGGAACTGTCTAAAAAAGGCGGCGTAGATAAAGAAACATTGGAAACATATATCATCTTATTAGCTCCATTTGCTCCACATGTTTCCGAAGAACTTTGGGAACAGTTTGGACATACCGATTCTGTATTCCACGCAACATGGCCAGAATACGATGAGGAAGCTATGAAAGACGATGAAATCGAGATTCCAGTACAGATTAACGGAAAGACCAAATGCACAATCGCCATCAATCCAGATGGAGATAAGGACGAGATTCTTGCAAAGGCGAAAGAGGCACTTGGGGATAAAGTCAATGGAACAATCCGTAAAGAAATCTATGTACCGGGAAGAATCGTAAACTTGGTTGTTAAATAGTAATTTGCCGTTAGGCAAGACGGACGCTCCCACCGGGAGACGATATCCTATATTT
>OGTB01002064.1_pt1 | contig 12141 bp, 9 predicted proteins | sample 1553611 | NCBI WGS metagenome assembly OGTB01 (sample SAMEA2580032, study PRJEB22360) | human gut metagenome | biome: human gut; feature: human-associated habitat; material: faeces | place: Denmark | collected 2008/2010 | reverse complement strand
GCGTGCCGGCCTTAAGACAGAGCGTGTGGAGGATGGTATTCAGTGCGTAAACAGAATAATGGAAATGCCGGTTGGAACATATGATGTGATCCTCATGGATATCCAGATGCCTGTCATGACCGGTATCGAACTGTCTCAAAAACTGAAAAACGAAGATATCATCGTCATCTTTTTCAGCGCCTATCAGGATTTTGAATATGCCCGGGCAGCAATTATCAATCATGTCACGGACTACCTGATCAAGCCAATGAAATATGACGCCATGTCTGCCTGCTTTGAACGCATCCGGAAAACCCTGGACGAACGGGAGATATATTCCACCGGGACGACGGGGGGAAGGGCCATTATCTGCCTTACGAAGCCAATGCAGACGAGGCGGATTATGTGACGATTGTGAAAAACTATATCAAATCTGATTATAAGACCGCAACATTGGAAGCAGCCGCTTCTCTGGTACACTACTCACCGGCTTATCTTTCTTCCGCTTTCAAAGCGGATACCGGTGTCAGCTTCTCCCGTTATCTGCTACAGGTGAGGATGGAACAGGCCATGCAGATGCTGTCGGATCGTTCCGTCAAATTTTACGAGATTGCAGATGCCATCGGCTATCTGAACCCCAAAAATCTCACCCGTAATTTCAAGGAATATTACGGAATCACACCACAGGAATTCCGTGCAGGGAAACAGCCGGAAGTAACTCCTGAGAACAGAGGATCGTTATCATGATGCACCGATTTTTCTTAAAACGCTTAAAAGTATGGAGTTCTCTCCTGTTAATCCCTACCGGTCTTTTGTTTATATGCATCATGATCCTTACCGCAACCTCCCAGCTACAGACCATCAAAGAGACCACCCAGTCCACTACGGATGATTTCTGTCTGAATCTGGAAAGTACCATGGATGTCTGCACTTCCCAACAGGAAATGATCACGCTGAATTCCCAGTTGCTCTTATCCATGCGCAAGATTCTCTACAACAGAGAGACTACTTACACCGACTATGTCTTCCTAAACAGTATAAAGACCTTCCTCGGCAGTATCTCCGCCTCCCATCCACTGGTGGACAGCCTTTATCTTTATCTGGATGACAATAATATCTTTTTCTCTTCTGACAAGACGATCCGTTTTCTGAGCAGCGATGTGGACGCCGGTTGGTATGATATCTATACCTCCCTTCCGGAAGATCAGGACACCTATATTGTCTCCAGGGAAATGAAGACATCCACCTCATCAACATCAGAAAATGTACTGACGGTATATAAGCGTTTTTCTTATCTGGATGGTGTCATGGTATCCAACCTTTCTCTGAAAGAGCTGGAAAAAATGATGTCTGCAAAATCCACATCCTGGAAACACGGTATGTTTCTCCTGGACAGCGAACAGAATCTTCTGGCTTCTCAGGGGTTTTCTTCTGTTCCCGACTTTTCTGAAGTGGATCTTTCCACACTGACGGATGGCTTTCACTGGGAAAAGGTAGATCATCATTTCTATCTTACTTATATGATATATCAACCCACCTACCGGTATTATTCGGTGCAGCTGGTTCCTGTTTCCGCCATTATTCTCTATTGTGCACAGAATCTGCTGTTGCCGCTGATCATGCTACTGTTTGCCCTGTTCATTATCTTCCTGTTCTCTTATCAGATCACAAGGGATAATTTCCGGCAGATCCAGTCAGTGATTGATCTGTTCGGTAATGCGGAAAAGGGGATCTACCCTGCTGAAAAAGATTCTCCGGCAGACCAGCCGGATGACGAATACAGCCTGATCATGAACAATGTCATCCGCATATTCTTAAATACCACATTTTTAAACAGCCAGCTGGCAGAGCAGAAATACAAAAAACAGGCTGCGGAGCTCAGCGCCCTACAGTTACAGATCAACCCACATTTTATGGTCAACACCCTGCAGACTCTGGATTTTGAAGTCTACAAGATAGCAGGCGGTCCTTCCACCGCCAATACGATCATCAGCAATCTGTCGGATATTCTCTCCTACTCTCTGGCCAATCCACAGGTTTCGGTATCGATTCAGGATGAGATCACTTATATTCACAAATATGTGGAAATACAGAGGTTCCGCTTTCCCGACAGTTTTTATTACTTTGAAGAAATCGACAATTCTGTACTGCCGCATGCGTTTAAGCGTCTCCTTCTTCAGCCGCTTTTAGAGAACAGTATCAGTCACGGACTGCGTCCCGGCAATCGCCAGGGAATGGTAAAAATTAAGATTTTTAAACGGGATGATTGGATCCATATATCAATAACCGACAATGGTGTGGGAATTCCAAAAGACAAACTTCAGAAGCTGAGATCAGATCTTATGTCAGACGCTTCCACGCGTATCGGACTCGACAACGTGAACAAGCGTCTGACACTGACCTATGGTTCCGAGAGTGCTCTTCATATTTACAGTAAAGAAGGACTCGGAACCTGTGTGTTTTTCCGCATTCCGGTTCAAATTTAACCCTTCAGACCACTGGTGGCAATGCCTTCCACAAAATACTTCTGTGCAGCGAAGAACAGTATGATCAGCGGCAGAATGGACAGGAAGGACATTGCCATTACTTTATTCCACTGAACCACGGATTCTGCATCCAGAGACAGTCTCAAGGCCAGAGACAGGGTATATTTTTTCACAGAGTTAATGTAGATCAACACGTTTGTATAATCATTGTAAGTCCACATGAACTGAAACAGACCTGCGGAGAAAAGTGCCGGTTTCATCAGTGGCACAAGGATCTTCACGAATACCTTCAGATCACTGCAGCCGTCAAGATAAGCAGATTCATCCAGTTCTCTTGGCAGTCCGCGGATAAACTGGATCAGCATAAATACAAAGAACGAGTTCACAGACAGCAGGCCCTGTAAGTAAAACGGCCAGTAAGTATCCACCAGTCCCAGCTTATTAAACATTGCATAACGTGGGATCATAACTACCGCTCCGGGAAGCATCAGTGTGGCAATCAGAATACCAAACAGAATCTTTTTGCCGGGGAACTGGTATCTGGCAAATCCATAAGCGACAATCGCACTGGATAATACCGTAAATAACGTAGTGATGATCGTCATCACAAAGCTGTTTTTGAAAAATGTAGTATAAGTTATTTTGCTGTTCACATGCCAGCCGTCAATATAGCTCTGGAAGCTGAAGGATGACGGCAGCAGTTTGACAGATCCGAAGATCTCCGCATTGCTCTTGAAGGTTGCGAAGAACATCCAGATGATTGGATACAACATTGCCAGTCCGATCAGAAGTACTACTGTGTAGGTCACCCAGGATACGCTGTTTCTCTTTTTAAGCTTTTTTCTCATCTTAGGTTCCTCCTAAAAATCGTTTCCATCTTCGTAATATACCATCATGGAAGAGAATCGGAATAAAATCATCGTAACGATCATGATCATAATGAAGATCACCCAGGAAATTGCGCATGCATATCCCATTTTATAGAAAGAGAATGCCTCCGTGTACAACTTCATTCCCAACACGTAGGTAGACTTTAACGGGCCTCCGTTGGTAATGACCAGTGAGCTGGTAAAGCTTTGTAATGCAGTAATCGTCTGCATGATAATATTGAAAAATATAATAGAGGAAATCTGTGGCAATGTGATCTTAACGAATTTCTTCCAGCTGCTAGCTCCATCGATATCCGCTGCTTCATACAGATCCGCCGGTACATTTTTCAGGGCTGCCAGGAACATAACGAAGGAAGATCCGAACGTCCACAGTTGCAGCAGAATGATCGTCGGTAATGCTGTCTTGGGATCTCCCAGCCAGTGCAGGGTCGGCAGATGGATTGCTTTCAACAGGGAATTGATAATACCCTCCTCCTGGAACATCAGCTTCCAGAGAATGGCAATACCGATGCTGCCGCCGATCAGAGACGGGATATAATAAATTGTACGAATGAAATTGATTCCTTTCATGTTTTTATTCATAACCAGCGCTACGATCAGAGCCACTGTTAATTTTCCGGGTACAGTAAATATTGTGTATATCAAAGTAACTTTTACGGAATCCCAGAATTCATTATCCGCCGTAAATAATTTCACATAGTTGGCCAATCCGATCCATTTCGGAGAGGACATGATATTATATTCTGTAAAGGAATAGAACAGGGATGCAACAAAAGGATATACCTGCAGTCCGATCAATCCGATCATCCAGGGGGCAATGAATACCAGTCCGATCCACTGCTTCCTTTTTAATTTTTTCTTTTTCGGTGTCATGTAGAGTACCTCCGCCTCGTAAATGTCTGAGGTATCCCGAAATCCTTCAGGATACCCCAGTATCATTTCTGTGTAGTACGAATCCGAAACTGATCCGGGATTACTTGGATGACAGATAATTGTCCAGAAGGCTGATTGTTGACTTGGCAACGTCTTCAGGAGTACCCTGCCCGTAAGCAACCTGAGTAGCTGCATCCTGCAGGATCGCCGTTACTTCTTCCTCTGTGGTCAGCCCCAGATCATTGGTTCCTGTATAGGTCTGGATAATATCCACGCTATCCTTGGCGATGCCTTCCAGAATGCCCAGTTCTGTACATGCTTCCTGCCCTACACTGGTAGGAGGGACGGAACGGACTGTCTTCAGGATCTTGGCTGCATCTGCATTGTTGTAGAAGTAGTTTAAGAACATCATGGCTTCTTCCTGATGTTCGCTCGTACCGCTGACACACATATACTGAGGTGCATTGCAGTACCAGCCTTCATCTTTGGCATTTGTCATAACTGGAAGCTTGCCTGCCGCAAAGTTCCCATCGGGACATGCTGCCTGCAAAGTCTCTACTGTAGAGGAGTATCCGAATGCTGCCACATATTTCTGGTTGATCCAGTTAGGATCTGTTCCCAGATCTGCGCCGTATGCGATAACAGTAGACATAGGTGATGCAACGCCTTCATCATACAATGTCTTAATGTAGTTCAGTACCTCCACCAGATCTTTTTCCTCGAAACCTCTCTTCTTGGTCTCATTTACCAGAACTGTGCTGCCGGTCAACTGCTGTAAGTAAGGGCGGACGATCATGGTATTCAGCTCAGAACTTCCCATGGTTAGCAGATACATATCCTTGTCATACTCCTTGACCTTCTTGCCCATTTCTACAATATCGTCCCAAGTATAATCACTACTGAAGTCAACGCCGATCTCATCAGCTACCTTCTTGTTGTAGATCAGTGCATGTCCGGAAATACCGGTCGGTACACCATACTGATGTCCGTCGAACTGTCCGTTGTTCTTTAAAATAGATTCTTCGAAGGTAGACAGATCAAAGACATCTGAGAAATCTTTGAAGTCTGCAAAGTATCCTGCATTGGATTCTACATAGCCGGGCATCCAACCGGTTCCCATCTGGAAAATGTCAGCTACCGTACCGGATACCAACTGTGCTGTCAGCTTTTCCTGATAACCATCACTGCTGCCGTACTCCGCTTCTATCGTGATCCAGGGATATTCCTGCTCGAACTTGTCGATCACATCCAGTGTTGCCTGCGCTCTCTCATCACCGCCCCACCACATGAAGCGCAAAGTTACGGGATCATGGTTCTCTGCTGTTTCCGTACCAGCAGCTTCCTGCGTGGCTGTCGCCTGAGATGACTGTGTGCTGTCTGTCGTCTCTTCGGAAGCGCTGTTGCCGCATCCTGCAAGAGACGCTGTCATTGCCATAGTTACGAGTAATACTGTTAATTTTAACTTCTTCATTTAGTACCCTCCTTCAATCACATTTATGTGTTTGCTTGATGAGTTCATTATAACGGATTTTGCCAAAAGGTATGAGACGCTCAGGTTCGCAAAAAGGCACTTTGTTTTTTTGTTTTGCCGAAAAACTCACTTATTTTTAGATTCTGTAAAAAGAAGTACGCTTCGTTATTTGTTTAACAGAAGTAATATTGCCTATACTCTGTAGCTGTCAAAAGAGCGGATCCTGATGATCCGCTCTTTTGCATCTGTCGTTATTCATCATATGGGTATTTCACACCCCACTGTGCCCGAAGTTCATCCATCTGCTTCATGATCGTAAGAGTCTCCGCATGAGGCATTTTCTCACACTCTCTTTGCCCGTTCCTGATTGCCTCCCGGCATGCCAGCACTTCATATTCATAGCCATTGATCTGCGTGGGAATCGTGATTTTACGGATCAGCATTCCTCCCGGGCCATGCAGTTCCAGGTTTCTGGGATTGTTATTGCTCTCCCAGGAAATATACCCTTTCGTTCCACAGATTTTTACACAGTTTTTCTTTTTATCCACCATGGAACAGCGCAGTTGCGCAGCACTGCCATCCGCATAGGTCAGCTGGATCTCATCTGCAGCATCTACTCCGGTCGGATACTTCTCACAGGAAGATTGCGTCTTCACAATATGATCTCCAAAATACATGGAAGCCGTTGTCAGTACATACACTCCAAGATCCAATAGTGCTCCTCCGCACAGCATCGGATCATGCATCCTGGGATTTTCATAATTTTGTACGGAAAATTCCGCTTCCAAAATCTGCGGTGTACCTATCACCCCTTCCCTGAGCAACCCAGTTATGATCTCACGGCTTGGCATATAGCGTGTCCAGATTGCCTCTGTAATAAAGACCTTCTTTTCCTCTGCCATTGCAAATAATTCCTCAGCCTGTCTTGCATTGGCTGTAAACGCCTTCTCTACCAGAACATTTTTGCCATGTTCCATACAGAGCTTTGCCTGCTCATAATGCAGAGGTGTTGCTATATAGATCAGGTCCACTTCCTGATCCGATGCCAGTTCCTCGTAACTGCTGTATGCTCTTGTGATATTCCATTTTCGTGCGAACTCCAATGCCTTCTCCTGCGAACGGGATGCCACAGCATAAGCACAGGCTTTTCCCTCCTTCTGCAGCTCATTCAGCGCTTCTGCCATGGATCCAGCAATATTTCCGGCACCTAAAATACCTACCTTCAGACAATTCTCCATAGGATTCCTCTCTCTGCTTCCTGTGATTTTATCGATACAAAGGGCCATACTGCCTGCATGCCGCATAATCCGCCGCCTGTGTATCCTGTGTTCCGAAGCTTGACCATGCATGAGGACGATAGATCTTGTCCCGGTCCACATTATGCATTGTCACCGGGATCCGCAACATGCTGGACAATGTGATCAGGTCTGCACCCACATGTCCATATACGGTCACGCCATGATTTGCCCCCCAGTTTGCCATAACACTATATACGTCAGTAAAAGCGCCCTCACCGGTCAGTCTTGGGCAAAACCAGGTGGTCGGCCAGGTAGGATCTGTTCTCTTATCAATCGCATGATGAATCACTTCCGGCAATTTTACTGTCCATCCTTCGGCAATCTGCAAGACAGGCCCTATTCCCTCTATAATATTCAATCTTAGCATAGTTACAGGCATCTGTGCAATACACCGAAAGTGGCTGGAATATCCACCACCCCGGAAATATTCATAATCTGCTCTGCACCAGTCGGTAACATCCAGACATTCCCGGATATCCTCCTCTGTCATCTTCCAGAAAGGTTTCATGACATGGTCGCCCTGTTCGTCCACACACGCTCCAGTCCCATCCAACGCCGTTGCACCGGAATTGATCAGATGAATAAATCCGTTTGCCGCCACGCCGTCCGGCTTCTGACCTGTCACACGTTCACAAGCCTCCGGGCTCCAGTAGGTACGGACATCATGGAAGCAGGGAGCCGTTCCCGAAATCAGGTGTCCCAACAGCATCGAAATACCATTGCAGATATCATTCTCCGTTGCAAAAGGAGTCGGTGCCTTGGGACCATTCCAGTCGAAAGTAGAAGCAAGGATTGCTTCCGTAAAGTCCGCATTCGGCAACCAGTCCGTCCACTGTCTCTGTCCCTGAAAACCTCCGGCCACAGCATTATGCCCCAAAGCCTCCTCATGCCAGCCAAGCTCGTCCAGTCGTGAATTGCCGAACAAAATATCCCGGATAATCAGTGTCATCTTCACAATAAACTCCCAGTCTTTTTCCGCAGGAATGATTTTTGACTTTGTGATGACTTCCGGCAGATCTTTTCCAAGATTTTTGTCGAACCCTTCCCTGCAGTTTGCTTTCACCCACTGTAATGCCTTCTCATATTCCTCCGGATCATAGATGCCGATGGCAATACGACGAAGAATTTCCACTTCATCTACCCATTCCGCACGGATCCCGAAATATTTCTGTAGCACATCCGGATCACAAAAGCTGCCTGCAATGCCCATGGCTACCGCTCCAATATTGACATATGCCTTATTTGTCATCCAGCCTACGGCCACAGCTCCCCTGGCGAAACGTAAGATTTTCTCCAACATTTGATCTGTTAAAAATAAAGAATACTCACCTAAAGCAACATCGTGGTATTTCTCCAGTTCTCCGTCCCCAGCGATCCCGTGTGCCAAATCAGAAGCCCGGTGTTTTTGGCATTTTCACCGCAGGATGAAATGACTCTATAGAGTAAAGTTTTTGTCAGTTGAATAAAAGAAAAAAAGAGAGTACCAACATCTCTGTTATAATGGATTTGACGAGAATCTAAAATACAGACGATGGAGGCACTCTCATGAAAAACATTATAGCATATTCAATGGAAAAGCTGTACAAAGATTTGGAAGAAGCAGATGAACTTTTTCTCTCATCCGGGATGAAGGACATGGAATTGTACGAGAAGCAGCTTGCGGAGGCTGCAAGAAAGGCTGCAGCAGAGCACATGGCAGCCCTTTACAGCGACATGGATCGTATGCTGTGTGAGGATATTTCCAGAGCTGAAAAATATACCATCCAGAGGCATGATGAACGCCAGCTGCTGACTACAGTGGGACCGGTTTGCTTTACCCACACGCTGTTCCGAAGCTGTAAGGATGGAACCTGCCATTATCTTCTGGATGAATGGATGGAACTGGATGCCCATGAAAGACTGAGCAGCCGTGCGGAAGCTGAGGTGCTGGCCGAAGCGGTAAAGACCAGCTATGCCAGTGCTGCCAGGGTACTGGGAGAAGATTCGTTGATCAGCAAGACTGCCGTCATGGATAAGGTACACGGAATCCAGACAGAACTGCCCTTCCCGAAGCCGGAGAAGAAAAAGTGTGTGGAATACCTTTATGTTGAGGCAGACGAGGATCACATTCACAAGCAGGAGAAAAACGGAACAGAGAAGAAGGGCAGCATGATCGGGAAGCTGTTGTATCTGTATGAAGGACAGGAAAAGAAAGACGGGCGGAAGGAACTGAAGAATGTCTTCTACCTGGGAGGTCTTTGCAGCGGAGGAGAAGCAAACAGACATCTGTTTGAACGGATGCAGGAATACATCGACACGAACTACGAGAGCCGGTATCTGAATGCGGTGTATATCAGTGGAGATGGAGGAGCATGGATCAAAGCAGGGGCGGAATATATTGAAAAGGGAGTTCCGGTACTGGATAAGTTCCACATGATGAAATATATCAACAAGGCGGCCAACCAGATGCTGGATGAGGCAGGGGAAGCCAAAGGACGGCTGTGGAAGGCCCTGTATAAGGGCAAGAAGAAAAAGTTTGTAAAGACTATAAAAGCTATCCGGAAATGTGCGCCGAACGAAAAAGCAGTGAATGACTGTGAGGAATACCTGCTGAACAACTGGGATAGCGCAGTGAGAAGAATGCAGGATAAGAATGTCTATGGATGCAGTGCAGAAGGTCATGTGAGTCATATGTATTCCGACCGGATGAGTTCCCGTCCGATGGGTTGGAGCGAAGCCGGAGCGGATGCGATGTGTCAGCTGAGATGCTATGTGAAGGATTACGGAGAAGAAAAGATCCTGGAACTGGTAAAGTACCGGCGGAGCCATAAGCAGGAAGAAGCAACGGGAACCGAGGAGATATCAGTGCGTCCAAACAGGGGATACATGAGGAGTCTGTTACTCCACAGTCATGACAATGACAGGGTATACATCGAAAAGCTGCAGGCAACCATCCCGAGTATAGACATCCGGAAAAAGCTTGCAATCCGGGAGCGTCTGGGAGGTATTTGACAAAACACTGTGGGAGAAGTAGACTATGAGAAAACGATCTGGGCAAGTTCATAGCAGGGAATCTTCTGCGACTCTCCAACTGACAGTAAGTTTACTCTATCAGATTCTTCCGACACCCTTGTCATTCACAATATATAGTATTATAATATAGACGTTATCTACGAAATGTTGTTTTAAGGGGTACTAAAGCGGGGGAGTCTTTCATCAATGAATTTATCTGATCTGAAACGAAATGCATATATGTTGCGCGGTTCTGATGCAAAACGTGGTTACATGCGCTGGTGGCATTCTTTCCAGGGCGTTTGTCCCACGACGCAGGAGACCCGCACTTTTTTTGTGGAATATAGTATTCTGAATCCGGCTCTCGGAACCACACAGCCGATTCTCGGACAACACCCCTATTACAAACGTCATGGCATGAAGCCTTCTTATGTCTGTATCAAAGCAGGCGTTTTCCCTAAGAACGGTGACGGTGGGCTGCAATTGCAGTCCTACTATCCCATGACCTCTCTACAGGTAGCACAGGATCCTTTTTATATGCAGATTGAGGAATGTGTCTTAAGTGAAAATCGCATCAGTGGCGCCATCGAGATCTCCGAGGATACCGCACGGCATCGCTCTCTGATGACCGATGCCGGCAGTTTTGTATGGGATCTGGAAATGCACAAGGCGGTAGCCTGCCATACCGGATATATTGCAAATGCGTTTTTTACGGTGATTCATGCGTTGGAAAGCTTCTGGCACGGTGAGGGAATCCGGACCTTTTTCCGCGGAACTGTTAATTTAAACGGTGTCACCTATGATATTACACCGGAGACTTCCTACGGCTATGCAGACAAGCATTGGGGACGCAGCTACAATCAGCCATGGCTGCAGTTTGCTTCCGGTCATCTGATCAGTGAACGCAGTGGTCGTGAGCTGAAACATTCCGCTCTCGCCATCGACGGCTGTTGTCCGAAGTTTTTATTTTTCCCCATGCGGCGAAGAATCCTGATGCAGCTGACTTATACCGGAGAAGATTTCGAATATCATTTCGGCAAACCGCTTACGTTGCCCCGTTGCAAATGGAAGGTAAAAGAAACCAACAAACGTTTTATCTGGCATTTCAAAGCGCAGAACCGTACTTCCGTCATACGCATCTCAGGAAGCTGCAGTAAGGAACAGATGATGCCCCTGCTCTATGAAAATCCGGATGGAAAAGTCTCTCCCGCTCCTCTATGGGAGGGCGGCACTGCTGTCGGAACCATTGAATTGTATCGAAGAGTCGGCGGTTCTTTGGAGTTAATTGACAGACTTCAATTTGAAAATGGATTGTGTGCTTATCAAAGATTTTAATTTTCCGCGTAAAAAACTGCTGCCGCAGATTTCTCTGACGACAGCAGTTTTTATATGTCTTTTGATGATTTAAATTGCCTCTTCCGGCTCTTCTAATGCTTTCTCGTAACTCTCCAGGATTACTTTCTGTAAATTCTCTCTGGTGGAAGAATTGATGGGATGTGCAATATCCCGATATTCTCCATCCGTTGCCTTCTTGCTGGGCATTGCAATGAATAATCCTTTTTCGCCTTCGATCACTTTAATATCATGCACTACGAATTCGTCATCCAGTGTAATGGATACAACCGCTTTCATCTTGCCTTCCTTGGTGATCTTACGAACACGTACATCTGTAATCTGCATTTGCTAACCCCCTTGGTATTGTTGCAGTAATCCCTACGCATTTTTCCGCACTGTAACGATCTCGGATCCGGATCACTTAAATGACATACCTTTCATTACGTTCTACTACGATCTTGACTTCGCCTTCTCCCACAAAGTACGAATTTGCCCGGATCGTATCACGGCTCTCCACAATACAATTCTCAATATGCGTGTTATCTCCAATATATACGTCATTGAGGATAATGGAATTCTTGATCACACAATTATTGCCAATATAGCTCTTTTTGAAAATGACGGAATTCTCTACCACACCATTCACGATACATCCGCTGGATACCAGGCTGTTGCGCACCTGGGAACCGGGATTGTATTTTGCGGGAGGCAGATCGTCTACCTTGGAATATACATCCGGATACTGTTTGAAGAAGTAATTTCTCACATCTGCTTTCAGGAAATCCATGTTGGTACTGTAATAATCGTCTACCGATGCG
>OGTB01002063.1_pt1 | contig 12142 bp, 7 predicted proteins | sample 1553611 | NCBI WGS metagenome assembly OGTB01 (sample SAMEA2580032, study PRJEB22360) | human gut metagenome | biome: human gut; feature: human-associated habitat; material: faeces | place: Denmark | collected 2008/2010 | reverse complement strand
CGCTTTCCGGCCCCTTCGCCAACCCCATCCCGGACGTTGTGCCGCCACTTCGGCGGGCGTGAACTCCAGCGTGGTTGCCGGTTTGGTCAATTGTTCAAACCCGGCAGGCAGCGTGATATTTGCCACCGGATACATCCAGTTGCCGGTTGGGATCGCATTCTGAAAAGCCGGAGAAACCATAAACTGGAGGAATTTTTGCGCCAGCTCTGGCTGCTTGCTGGCAGCGGTGCGGGCGGCGACTTCCACTTGCAAATAGTGACCTTCGCTGAAGTTCGCGGCGGCGTAGTTATCTTTCTTCTCTTCGAGAATGTGATAAGCCGGAGAGGTGGTGTAACTCAGTACCAGATCGCTTTCACCTTTTAAAAACAGGCCGTAGGCTTCGCTCCAGCCTTTGGTGACCGTGACCGTTTTCTTCGCCAGTTTCTGCCAGGCTTGTGGGGCGTCATCGCCATAGACTTTTTGCATCCATAACAGCAGGCCCAACCCCGGCGTGCTGGTGCGCGGATCCTGATAAATCACCCGCCAGTTTTGATCGCTTTCAACCAGCTCTTTCAGGCTTTGCGGCGGATTTTTCAGTTTGTTCTTGTCATAGACGAAGGCGAAATAGCCGTAATCAAACGGTACGAAAGTGTCATTATTCCAGCCGCCGGGTACATTTACCGCATCTGCTGCCACACCGCTTTTGGCAAATAGTCCGGTTTTGCTGGCGGCGTCTAACAGATTGTTATCCAGCCCCAGCACCACATCAGCTTTACTGTTTTTGCCTTCCATCCGCAGACGGTTGAGAAGCGAAACGCCATCTTCCAGCGCTACCAATTTCAGTTCGCAATTACAGTCGGCTTCAAAGGCTTTTTTAACCACCGGACCTGGACCCCAGTCGGCGGCGAAGGAGTCGTAGGTGTAGACGGTCAGAACGGGTTTAGCGAAAACGGGCGCTGTGCACAGCAACAGCAGGGGCAGACATTTTTTTAACACTTTGCACCTCAAAAAAGAGTGGCAAAGGACTTGAGAAGGAGCCTCAAATCCCTTCGCCGGCGTTATCCGGATCAGGTTCGACGGGTATTTTCTCAGCGCACGCGTCTGCGTGGCACCCCGTTGAGAACGGCGTTAGTGTAGTGATTTTGTTATCAACCAGCAATCCATAGAGAAGGCGTATTAAAAAAGCCAATATTCGTTCAGCTATCAAGGACGTATTTGCATAGCTGGGAAGCTTTGAACCGAAAGAATCCCTTAGCACAGTCAAAATCGGTAATGCAACGGCTTATTGCGTGAATGAGCGATTTTTGACAGTATTCTTATTCAGGACGCTTATTCTGAGTTTTTAACTCAGAGTGGAGCTATCAGCATGAAAGTAAGAAACCCAGAACAGATTAGTATCTCTGCTAGTAATACCACTAAAGATCCAGGCCTTACTCACTCTCAGATTATCAGGATGGTTAACTTGGTCAAAAAGACCGAGAATATGAATATCTTTGAAGAGCTATGGGAGACGTTACGCAATCTCTTCCGGTCAGATAAACATTCCCAGACTGCGGCAAGGCAAATTCTGAAGGATGCATTTTATTTCCAGAATTGTGATGGCTACTCAAAATACTTTACCGGGGCTGTCGACGAGAAGGCGCGTGATAGGTTTACCCACCGGCTAAAAAAATTTAATGAACTCAAAGAACACGCAAAAGATCCGGAAATGATGCAGGCGAGGGGCTCAATCTCGCCAGATAATATGTTATGTGTCAGTTTTTATATTGGAAATATAGAGATATATACTCAGAAGTTGCAATTGGGAATAAGCCCCAGTACCGGGGGCATTGATCTGAGTAATGCTTGCCTTTCCGGGATTTCCCTTAATGGTGCTTGCCTTCGCAAGGCTGACCTGAGCAATGCTGAAATGGACAAGATCAGTCTGTGCAGTTCTAACCTACTCGGTGCTAAAATGAACAATGCCAAAGTTATTAGCTCTGACCTGTCCAATACTAACCTGTCCGATACTGACATGTCCGATACTGACCTGGACGATACACTCCTGCGCAATGCAAAAATGGACAATACCATCCTGAACAATGCTTATATGGAAGATACTAACGTGCGCGGGATTAACCTGAGCAAGGCTGACCTTTCCGGCCAGGATAGCGCTAAATTGCGCAGTCGTGGCGCAATTATTGATTGAACCAGCATAATAAATAGGGAAGGGACAGGAACGCCCTTTCTTTTTTAAGTTGGTGCTGACCACTATATATAAAATAAGGTAAAAAACACACTGATTTATTTTTTATATAAAACAATATTGCGCAGAAATACTGAATTCTACCCGGTATGCTAATTTTCATATGCCTGTCACTTAACATCAACATCCCACACCCACGCAAGATAAAATCTCGTCTGATTAGCCTCAAACAACAGCGTGTTACTGAAATTATGAGCGTGTATTTTTATTCTGGCAAAAGAAATTTGAGTTGGAGTCTGGAGTCGAATCCAGACTCTGCCTTGTTTTCAGGGAGTGCGGAGTCGTCATTTTTCAGACAATGAATCGCACACGATTCGAGATAATCTTATTTGCGACTCTAATCAGACGATGCATAAAACAGAGAAAATATAAAAGTAATGTATTTTATTCATTCCGTCTGAATATAAAAAACGCGCTCATCACCGCCAAAAGGCGCGAGCTACTCTGGATCAGGCGGCGCAAACCACGCTGATTTAAAATCGAACCAGCCGAGGGTGTTCATACGCAGACCGCGCATACTGCGTTGCCCCTGAATGATCAGCCAGTGGTGGATAAGTGGCACCATTGCTTTACTGGCGACCAGTTGCTGGCACCAGTTCGCCAGATTCATTTCGCCATTGCGCCAGCGGGCGGCGTCGGCTTGCCAGTCGATCGGAATACAGTGTTGGAGCAGCGGCACCTCGCATAAGTGCGCGAACAGCGAAAAATCCAGCGGCAGCGTAAAGTTGGCGCTGTTAAGCCAGATATCGCTCTCGATCTCTCCTTCATGCCACTGATCGTAGCTGATCTCTTTGATTTCCAGCGTGACCTGGTGACTTGCCAGAATCTGCTGCATGATCCCGGCAATCACCCTATGCTCACTATGATCCTGATAAAAGGTCAGGGTGAGGCTTTCCAGACCAGCCGGTTTTTCGCTCTTTATGGTGCGGGTATGGTGCCAACGGGGAAGCAGCCCATAGGCCGGAAACCACAGCTGCTGGTACTGTTCCTCGGCGAAATAAACCAGATTGGTCGGCGAAAGCACATAGCTTATCCAGTCTCTGACTTGCTGATTCGCCCCGCGATGGGTACGGCTGTCGAACAGTAAATAGTAACAACCTTCTTCAAGGCGGCTTTCAATCTCTTTTTCCTCGTCTTGCGGTCCTTTCAGCATCAGGCCTCCCGCGGGGTCATCAGCAATTTCCGGCAAGACCCAGACGTTAACTTCGTCGATTAATGCCCGATAACCAAAGAAGTCGTCGAATGCCTGAATTTTCAGTTGATTGCTGCTGTTGCGGATCACCGCATAAGGACCCGTTCCGATGGGATGGCTGGCAAAGTTGCTGAGGGTTTCCCATTCGCGCGGCAGGATCATCGCCGGAACTTGCCCCAGCAGTAACGGTAACCAGCGGTCCGGTTGCGTGAGATGGATATCCAGCGTCCAGGGCGTCGGCGACACAATGTCAGCAATATGCGAATAGAGCGGCAGCGTATTGATTCGTTTTAAAGAGGCGATCACGTCGTCCATTTCCAGTTCACGACCATGATGAAAATGGACTCCTGGACGCAAAAAGAAACGCCAGTGAAGCGGTGAAATTTGCTGCCAGTGGTGGGCTATGTCCGCTTCCAGTTCCCCATTTTCCTCATTTATGCGCGTTAGCGAACTGAAGATTTGCCGGGCGATATGGGTTTCGGAACGACGCAATGCACTGCCGGGCAGCAGATTACGCAACGGACGATAGTAGAGAACGCGCAGGATGTGCCGCCCCTGGCGGAAGCTGCGTCCCAGATGAGAAACCAACATTTGCCGCACAGCCGCTTTGTCGCCAACCAGTTGCACCAGTTGATCAATACGATCCTGCTCCAGCAGGTCCTCTGCTCGCTGTTGCTGAAGCGCCAGTCCGGTATAGAGGAACGTCAGACGCGAGCGTTTGCCGCGCCCGACTTCCGCTTCCCACGTCAGCCAGCCGCGATCCTGCATGGTGTTGAGCAGGGTGCGCATATGACGACGCGAGCAGCTCAATAACGCTGCCAGTTCGTTGAGCGTCGTGTCCTGCGATTTACCCTCGCAGCATTGCCACAGGCGGATGAACTGTTGTTGCAGACGAGCAGATGGCATAAAAGGGGAACTCCTGCGCAAAAGTCAGCAATTTTATTTTTCCCTATATTAAGTCAATAATTCCTAACGATGAAGCAAGGAGGTGCCCCATGCGTCAGTTTTATCAGCACTATTTTACCGCGACAGCGAAGTTGTGCTGGTTGCGTTGGTTAAGCGTCCCACAACGATTAACTATGCTTGAAGAACTGATGCAGTGGGAGGGGAGTCATTTTGACTACTGATTTGCGGACATCATGTGTGACTGAGTATTGGTGTTAATCGCCACGCCAGCAGTGATTATCTGCTGGCTTTTTTCTTTTTGGCGATTGAGTGCCGGACGGTTTACAAACTAACGCATAAATTCCGGTTGCTTCTCTTCATAAGACGCAATAGCGTCGTCGTGCTGCAGGGTCAGGCCAATGCTGTCCAGACCATTCATCATGCAGTGGCGGCGGAATGCATCGATGGTAAAGCGATAGGTTTTCTCACCTGCCTTCACCTCTTGCGCTTCCAGGTCCACGTCGAAATGGATCCCCGGATTGGCTTTCACTAGCGCAAACAGCTCATCCACTTCTGCATCGCTTAATTTCACCGGCAGCAGCTGGTTGTTAAAGCTGTTGCCGTAGAAGATGTCAGCAAAACTCGGTGCAATCACCACTTTAAAACCGTAATCGGTCAATGCCCACGGCGCGTGCTCACGCGAGGAACCGCAGCCGAAGTTTTCTCGTGCCAGCAAAATGGAAGCGCCCTGATACTGCGGGAAGTTCAGCACGAAGTCCGGGTTTGGCTGTTGGCCTTTTTCATCCAGAAAACGCCAGTCGTTAAACAGATGCGCGCCAAAACCAGTACGGGTCACTTTCTGCAAAAACTGTTTCGGGATGATTGCATCGGTATCGACATTGGCGGCATCCAGCGGAACCACCAGGCCTGTGTGTTTGATAAATTTCTCTGCCATGGTGTGCTCCTTATTTAATGTTGCGAATGTCGGCGAAATGTCCGGTCACAGCAGCAGCGGCAGCTGAACTTCGGCCTTTGCCGGGCTGCCCAGAGGCGTGCCCCCGCCACGCCCCTGGCGGCCTTCAAAGTTACGGTTGCTGGTGGAGGCACAACGCTCACCCGGATTCAGGCGGTCGTTGTTCATCGCCAGACACATTGAGCAACCGGGCAAGCGCCATTCAAAACCGGCTTCAATAAAGATTTTGTCCAGACCTTCCGCTTCCGCCTGGGCTTTTACCGGGCCAGAGCCGGGAACCACCAGTGCCTGCACGCCTGGCGCGACTTTCCGGCCTTTGGCGATTTCAGCCGCCGCGCGTAAATCTTCAATACGCGAGTTAGTGCAGGAACCGATAAACACTTTGTCGATAGCCACTTCTGTCAGCGGAATACCCGGTTTCAACCCCATATAGGCCAGCGCTTTTTCTGCCGACGCGCGTTCAACCGGATCGGCAAACGAATCCGGATCGGGAATGTTGTCGTTCACAGAAATCACCTGGCCTGGATTGGTGCCCCAGGTGACCTGCGGTGAAATTTCTTCTGCCTGCAAAGTCACAACGGTATCGAAAGTTGCGCCTTCGTCGGTTTGCAGAGTTTTCCAGTAGGCAACGGCGTCGTCGAAATCTTTGCCTTTCGGCGCATGCAGACGGCCTTTGACATAGTTAAAGGTGGTTTCGTCCGGTGCAACCAGACCGGCTTTCGCGCCCATTTCGATTGCCATATTGCACAGGGTCATACGACCTTCCATGCTTAAATCACGGATTGCTTCGCCGCAAAACTCCACCACATGCCCGGTGCCGCCTGCGCTGCCAGTTTTACCGATAATTGCCAGCACGATATCTTTTGCGGTAATGCCCGGCGCGGCTTTGCCCTGGACTTCAATTTTCATGGTCTTCGCACGACCCTGTTTCAGGGTTTGCGTTGCCAGTACGTGTTCAACTTCGGAAGTGCCGATACCAAAGGCCAGTGCGCCAAACGCGCCGTGGGTGGCAGTATGCGAGTCGCCGCAGACAATGGTCATCCCCGGCAAGGTGACGCCCTGTTCCGGCCCCATTACGTGGACGATCCCCTGATACGGGTGATTCAGGTCATACAGCTCGACGCCAAACTCTTTGCAGTTTTTGAGCAGCTCCTGCATCTGGATGCGCGCCATTTCACCGCAGGCATTAATGTCTTTGGTCTGAGTAGAGACGTTGTGATCCATAGTGGCGAAGGTTTTCCCCGGCTGACGTACCGGGCGACCGTGGGCGCGCAGACCATCGAACGCCTGCGGTGAGGTCACTTCATGCACCAGGTGGCGGTCGATATATAACAGCGGGGTTTCGTTTTCGGCTTCGTACACTACGTGAGCGTCGAACAATTTTTCGTATAACGTTTTAGCCATGATTACACCCCTTCTACCACATAGCGGGCAATGATATCGCCCATTTCATCGGTACTAACGGCGGCAGCGCCACGGGCTAAATCCCCGGTGCGAATGCCTTCTTCTAATGCGCGGTTAATGGCGCGTTCAATGGCGGAAGCCGCATCATCGGCATCCAGGCTGTAACGCAGCAGCAGTGCCAGCGACAGGATTTGTGCAATCGGGTTGGCGATGTTTTTGCCTGCGATATCTGGTGCGGAGCCGCCCGCAGGTTCATACAGACCAAAACCTTGCTCGTTCAGGCTGGCGGAAGGCAACATGCCCATGGAGCCAGTGATCATTGCGCACTCGTCAGACAGAATGTCGCCAAACAGGTTGGAGCACAGCAGTACGTCAAACTGCGACGGATCTTTAATCAGCTGCATGGTGGCGTTGTCGATGTACATATGCGCCAGTTCGACATCCGGGTATTCCGTGGCGATCTCGTTAACGATCTCCCGCCATAAAATAGAGGATTGCAGCACGTTGGCTTTGTCGATAGACGTCACTTTATGGCGACGTTTACGAGCAGATTCAAGCGCGATGCGGGCGATACGTTCAATCTCAAAACGGTGATACACCTCGGTATCAAACGCTTTTTCATATTGTCCGCTACCTTCGCGGCCTTTTGGCTGACCGAAATAGATGCCGCCGGTCAGTTCGCGCACACACAGGATGTCGAAGCCGTTAGCGGCAATATCAGCACGCAGCGGACAGAATGCTTCCAGCCCCTGATACAGTTTTGCCGGACGCAGATTGCTGAATAATTTGAAGTGTTTACGCAAAGGCAACAGTGCGCCGCGTTCTGGTTGCTGGTCTGGCGGCAAATGTTCCCACTTCGGACCACCTACCGAGCCAAACAGCACGGCATCGGCTTGCTCACAACCTTCAACCGTCGCAGGCGGCAGCGGCTGCCCGTGGTTATCAATGGCTGCGCCTACATCGTAATGGCTGGTGGTGATGCGCATCGCAAAGCGGTTGCGCACGGCATCCAGCACTTTCAGCGCCTGGGTCATCACTTCCGGACCAATACCGTCCCCCGGCAATACGGCAATATGGTAATTCTTCGACATCACACGGTTTCCTTGTTGTTTTCGTTGTGTTGAGCTTTGCGTTGCAACTCTTTTTCGACTTCTGTGGCACGCCAGATATTGTTAAGTACGTGCACCATGGCTTTGGCGGAGGACTCGACAATATCGGTGGCCAGGCCGACGCCGTGGAAGCGGCGACCGTTGTAGTTGGCGACAATATCCACCTGACCCAGCGCATCTTTACCGTGACCTTTGGCGGTCAGGCTGTATTTCACCAGTTCGACGTTATAGTCAGTGATGCGGTTTATCGCCTGATAGACGGCATCGACCGGGCCGTTACCGTTGGCGGCTTCTGCTTTGACTTCTTCGCCGCAGGCCAGTTTGACGGCGGCAGTGGCAATATCGTTAGAACCTGACTGCACGCTGAAGTAATCCAGACGGAAATGCTCTGGCTCTTCTTGCTGCTTACCGATGAAGGCCAGCGCCTCCAGATCGTAATCAAACACCTGACCTTTTTTGTCCGCCAGCTTCAGGAAAGCGTCGTACAAATTGTCTAAATTATATTCACTTTCTTTATACCCCATCTCATCCATGCGATGTTTCACCGCCGCACGACCGGAACGAGAGGTCAGATTCAGCTGGATTTGGTTCAGACCAATAGATTCTGGTGTCATGATTTCGTAGTTTTCGCGGTTTTTCAGCACGCCATCCTGATGAATACCGGAGGAGTGTGCGAATGCGCCGCTGCCAACAATGGCTTTGTTTGCCGGGATCGGCATATTACAAATCTGGCTAACTAACTGGCTGGTGCGCCATATCTCCTGGTGATTGATGGCGGTGTGGACGTTGAGAATATCCTTACGAACTTTGATTGCCATGATGACTTCTTCCAGGGAACAGTTACCGGCACGCTCGCCGATCCCATTCATTGCGCCTTCTACCTGCCGTGCTCCGGCATGTACCGCCGCCAGTGAGTTGCCGACCGCCAGGCCCAGATCGTCGTGGGTATGTACGGAAATAATGGCTTTGTCGATGTTGGGTACGCGTTCATACAGCCCGCTGATGATTCCGGCGAACTCAAATGGCATGGTGTAGCCCACGGTGTCCGGAATGTTGATGGTGGTGGCACCGGCATTAATCGCCGCTTCGACCACTCGCGCCAGATCGGCAATTGGGGTGCGTCCGGCATCTTCGCAAGAAAATTCAACATCATCGGTGTAATTACGGGCGCGTTTCACCATATAGATAGCGCGTTCGATCACCTCGTCCAGCGTGCTACGCAGCTTGGTGGCAATGTGCATTGGCGAAGTGGCAATAAAGGTATGAATACGGAAGGCTTCGGCGACTTTCATGGATTCGGCCGCCACGTCGATATCTTTTTCCACGCAGCGAGCTAACGCACATACGCGGCTGTTTTTAACCTGGCGGGCGATGGTTTGCACTGATTCAAAATCACCCGGCGAAGAGACGGGGAACCCGACTTCCATCACGTCAACACCCATACGCTCAAGGGCCAGCGCAATTTGCAGTTTTTCTTTCACACTCAAGCTTGCCTGTAACGCCTGTTCACCGTCGCGCAATGTGGTATCGAAAATAATGACTTGCTGGCTCATGGTTTGGGTCCTTGTCTCTTTTTGAGCGCCTCGCTTCGGGAATAAAAAAACCCGCGCAATGGCGCGGGTTTTTTGTTTGACTGAGTGCTGACTTAATTCTGAATGCCGCTCACCAGTCTACCGCGCAAAGAAGATGCGTTTAGTAGTAGTAGACCGATAAAGCGAACGATGTGAGTCATTAAATCAGCTCCAGATGAATGCGATATGCTTTTAGAGTTACTGGATACCAAAACGGATGTCAACCCTGATGCAACAAAAACGTCCAGCCAGCGTGAGTTCTGCATCCGTCAAATTAGCTAATTGTGCTGCGGTGGTTAAAACAAGCGATATTAATTTCTGCTTAACCACCGCTGCTTTTCATCGGTTGACATATTTCAGAATAAATTTTTGCATCTAATCGACGAGGGAAAGGGGGATAAAATGCACGCGTTACAAAACCTATCCTGATGATTTGTATTCAATTATATGTTTTGCGAATTTTTTGATATTCATTTGGTGAATATTATTGATCGATTAATGTTAAGGATTAATGCATTAAACATATAAATTAATTATTAAAAAAGCACATTTAATCCATTTTGTGGATGATTGAGTATTCGTGGTAGTTATGATTAGATTGTTTTCGCAACAAAAACATTATGGATTATTATGCTGTGGTAAATGACGCTTTGCTCGGCAGTGGATTCTGTTTTTATCAGAACCCGTATCTTTATGTTTTCCTAATTTTACTCATTTTCCTTTTTCTTATTTTATATGCATGATAAATCATATTCTCGAGGATTATTTCTCTGCATTCCAATAAGGGAAAGGGAGTTAAGTGTGACAGTGGAGTTAAGTATGCCAGAGGTACAAACAGATCATCCAGAGACGGCGGAGTTAAGCAAGCCACAGCTACGCATGGTCGATCTCAACTTATTAACCGTTTTCGATGCCGTGATGCAGGAGCAAAACATCACCCGTGCCGCTCATGTTCTGGGAATGTCGCAACCTGCGGTCAGTAACGCTGTTGCACGCCTGAAGGTGATGTTTAATGACGAGCTTTTTGTTCGTTATGGCCGTGGTATTCAACCGACTGCTCGCGCATTTCAACTTTTTGGTTCAGTTCGTCAGGCATTGCAATTAGTACAAAATGAATTGCCTGGTTCAGGTTTTGAACCCGCGAGCAGTGAACGTGTATTTCATCTTTGTGTTTGCAGCCCGTTAGACAGCATTCTGACCTCGCAGATTTATAATCACATTGAGCAGATTGCGCCAAATATACATGTTATGTTCAAGTCTTCATTAAATCAGAACACTGAACATCAGCTGCGTTATCAGGAAACGGAGTTTGTGATTAGTTATGAAGACTTCCATCGTCCTGAATTTACCAGTGTGCCATTATTTAAAGATGAAATGGTGCTGGTAGCCAGCAAAAATCATCCAACAATTAAAGGCCCGTTACTGAAACATGATGTTTATAACGAACAACATGCGGCGGTTTCGCTCGATCGTTTCGCGTCATTTAGTCAACCGTGGTATGACACGGTAGATAAGCAAGCCAGTATCGCTTATCAGGGCATGGCAATGATGAGCGTACTTAGCGTGGTGTCGCAAACGCATCTGGTCGCTATTGCGCCGCGTTGGCTGGCTGAAGAGTTCGCTGAATCCTTAGAGTTACAGGTATTACCGCTGCCGTTAAAACAAAATAGCAGAACCTGTTATCTCTCCTGGCATGAAGCTGCCGGGCGCGATAAAGGCCATCAGTGGATGGAAGAGCAATTAGTCTCAATTTGCAAACGCTAACTGAATGCAGAATAGGTCAGACATCAATGTCTGGTTTATTCTGCATTTTTTATTGAATGTAGAATTTTATTCTGAATGTGTGATTTCGCTATTTTAGGATTAATTAAAAAAATAGAGAAATTGCTGTAAGTTGTGGGATTCAGCCGATTTATTATCAATTTAATCCTTCGTAATGGAGGATTTTATCGTTTCTTTTCACCTTTCCTCCTGTTTATTCTTATTACCCTGCGTTTATGTCTCTGGCTGCCAATTGCTTAAGCAAGATCGGACGGTTAATGTGTTTTACACATTTTTTCCGTCAAACAGTGAGGCAGGCCATGGAGATGTTGTCTGGAGCCGAGATGGTCGTCCGATCGCTTATCGATCAGGGCGTTAAACAAGTATTCGGTTATCCCGGAGGCGCAGTCCTTGATATTTATGATGCATTGCATACCGTGGGTGGTATTGATCATGTATTAGTTCGTCATGAGCAGGCGGCGGTGCATATGGCCGATGGCCTGGCGCGCGCGACCGGGGAAGTCGGCGTCGTGCTGGTAACGTCGGGTCCAGGGGCGACCAATGCGATTACCGGCATCGCCACCGCTTATATGGATTCCATTCCATTAGTTGTCCTTTCCGGGCAGGTAGCGACCTCGTTGATAGGCTACGATGCCTTTCAGGAGTGCGACATGGTGGGGATTTCTCGCCCGGTGGTTAAACACAGTTTTCTGGTTAAGCAAACGGAAGACATTCCGCAGGTGCTGAAAAAGGCTTTCTGGCTGGCGGCAAGTGGTCGCCCTGGGCCCGTGGTCGTTGATTTACCCAAAGATATTCTTAATCCGGCGAACAAATTACCCTATGTCTGGCCGGAGTCGGTCAGTATGCGATCTTACAATCCCACTACTACCGGACATAAAGGGCAAATTAAGCGTGCTCTGCAAACGCTGGTGGCGGCAAAAAAACCGGTTGTCTATGTAGGCGGTGGGGCAATCACGGCGGGCTGTCATCAGCAGCTAAAAGAAACGGTGGAGGCGTTGAATC
>OGTB01002060.1_pt1 | contig 12155 bp, 8 predicted proteins | sample 1553611 | NCBI WGS metagenome assembly OGTB01 (sample SAMEA2580032, study PRJEB22360) | human gut metagenome | biome: human gut; feature: human-associated habitat; material: faeces | place: Denmark | collected 2008/2010 | reverse complement strand
CAAGGCGACCATCACCTCCACGATGAACCCGGGCGTCCCGGTTGATCCGGCGGTCGTTGCCTGAGTGCACAGAAGCTAAGCTTCACCAAAAGACCCGTATCTGCAATCGCAGCATGCGGGTCTTTTCATATGTTCGGAAAGATTCATGACTTTATGACCGGATGACAGGTGCAACGGGCGTACCCAGACGCCACACCACCCGGGCAGCGGCTCAGCGGTCGCGCATACGGCCAATCGCCAGCGCGGTCGTCAGCACATACGCGTCGCGCGGATCGGTGGCATCCCAGCCGGTCGTTTCGGCGGCGCGCTTCAGACGGTACCGCACGGTGTTCGGATGTACGTTCAGCTCCTTCGCCGTGTTCTCCAACGAACTGCCATACTTCAGGAACGTGGACACCGTCAGATAAGTGGGATCATCGGGATTCTCGCCGCGCAGCACCTGATATACGTTCCGATACAGTTCCTCACGCGCGTAATCATCACCCAGCAGCGCACGCTCCGGCAACAGCTCGTCGGCACGCAGCGGACGGGAAGGAGTGGACAGCGCCGGAGCCGCCTGCAGCGAGAACATCGTCTCACGCAACGCATGCGAAGCCCCCGCCACACCGGAACGGACCGGGCTCAAATACAGTGGCTCGTCCTCGCTGAACGCCGGCATGACCGCGGTACAGGTCACCTCCGGCGTGACCGCGCCCATCTGGCAAGCCAAAGCCAGCAGGAAAGTGCCGTACGTGCCGATGACCACATGCTCGCCACCCAAATCGCGCACCGCCTTGCGGATGGCGAGGGATGTCGAGGCAAGACTGGCCGAAGGCACCCCGCCGATCGCAAAACAGTTGAAATCGCCTTGCCATCCGAGAATGTTCATCAAGGAGACCACACGATCGTCGGTCATGTTCGTCAACAGGCATTCGAAAGCCAACCGCTCGATGGTCGTATCGTCGGTATGGCCTGACAAAAGGTCGAGGATGTCTGCCTGCTCGGAGTTCATAACCGTCCATTCTAATCGTCGTATCTGCGAATTGCCGCACGTTCGCCGACCGTTCCGGTCCCCATTCGCGCAGTGGCGGTAATATGCCGACTATGAGCGAAAACAAGAAAGCCGGAAAAGCCGACACGTTCCTCAGCTGGACGTTGGGCGTGCTCGCATGCCTGTGGGTGGCGTGGTGCTGCGGCATCGGCCCGCTGTACTGGTTTGGCACCGGACTCGCCGACTTCGGCTGGGCCAACGTGCTGTACATGGCTATCGCCTTCGTTGTTTCGTTTGCTATATTGCGGTCTCTGGTCCGTTACGGCCGTGGCGAGCGCGTGCTGCCGACGTATTTCTCGCGTCGGTACGTCAAGCTGTGCCAGGAGGTGTCCGGCACGCCGACGACGGTATTGGGCATCATGCTGCATCATCTGAGCGACGCCGCGCATAGTCGTCCGGGACGCGCCATCCATGCGGTGATCGTCTGGATCGGCCGCAAGCTGACACGTTGCACCGACTGCTGGTGGAAGCTCATGCTGCTGTTCGTCATCGGCTGGCTGTGGATTCCGACCACCCTGCTCGCCGCGTACGGCGCCGACATCCGCTCCCAGATCCGCGAATTCAGTTGGGCGTTGAACCAGTGGACCGGACTGAAACAGCCGTACATCGGCTTCTTCTCATTCGTGCCGATGGACATCTACCCGACCGCGCACTACATGTGGCCGGCCAATCCCACGTATCTGACCGACCAGCACAACATCGTGCTGACCGTTTTCTACGGTGCGTTCGCCGCGGTCTCCCGGTATTTCACCGATTCCAATGACGCCGGCATCGTGGCGCTGGCCGCGCTGCAATGGCTGTTCGCCGCGTTTTGTTGTGCAGCCACCGCCAATCGTTTCTTCAATCTGCCGTGGCGTAGGCTGGGCGTCGGCACGTTCGACTTCTCCCATCCCGAACGGCACGACTGCTGGAACATGCGCGATTTCACCCATCCCGAGGCGGGTGTGGTGGCGCGTCCGTCCAGACTGCGCGCCGGCGCGAAGACACGCTTCGTGATTCTGCTGTTCTTCATGGTGTGCCCGTTGGCGGTGTTCGCCACGATCTCACTGACCAAATCGCCGTTGTTCGCGTTCGCGTTCGTCTGGTGGTTCGGCGTGTGGTATGAGTTGCATATGACGCATATCAAGGCGCTGCCCACCATCAACGGCAAGCCCATGAAACTGCGCAAACGTTCCTTGGCGGCACTGTTCATGTCGAGCTGCGTCATGCTGATCAGCGCCAAATACGCGTGGTACATTATTCTGTTCGCCGCGCTGCTGGCCATCATCAACGACCGTAAACGTTGGAAGACGTACGTGGTCGCATTGATGCTGCCGACCGTGCTCATCCATGGCGGCCTCGTCTATCTGGTGAACAGCGGTGCCGTCATCGGCGGCGATCCGATCGAAAGCCGTGGCATCCAGCTGCAGCAGATCGCCCGCGTGGCGAAATACAATCCGCAGGGCATTCCCGAGGACGCGGCCAAGAAACTCGCTCCCGTCTTCAACCTCGACCAGATGGCCGAATCGTACTTCCAGCAGGACGCCGACCCGGTGAAATCGTCGGGTATCCAGTCCAAGAAGGTCAGCTACAAGTGGCGTACCGTCACCAAGGACGACATGAAGGATTTCAATGACGCATGGTGGCAGATCGTCAAGGCGAATCCTCAGATCGCGCTCGATGCGCTCTTCGCCGAATGCTTCGGATACTTCAACGTGACCGACCTGCCATACGTGTCGATGGACTACTACGTGAACAACGATTACGTGCAGTCCGACAACGAATGGATTCACCTATACAACCACCAGTGGCGCAACCAGGTGGCCGGCTTCGCCAAGAAATGGGGACAGATTCCCGTGCTTGGCTGGGTGACGCACGGCAACCTGTATGTCACGCTGACACTGCTGATCGGCGCCGCCGAAGTGGTGCTGCGCCGATGGCGGTCGCTGTCATGGCATCTGCCGTTGCTGCTGCTTATGGGTGTGATGATCACCGCACCGGCCAACAATTTCGAACGGCATATGCTTCCGATCGCATTCGTGTTCGGATTCCTGTGCCTGGAGTTCTGGCGCGAGTCGCGTGCCGCGCGGCTTGCCGCACGCGAGGCGTCGTACGTTGGCACGTCGACGGCGGGCAAACGGCGTATCGGCGGGCACCGAATCGACAGACAGCAGTCCGACAAGCAGGACGCCGACGAACGATATCTCGATGGACGACAGCTTGATGGACGACAGCTCGACGGACAGGAGAAGGAATCATGACGACCATATTGGATTCCGCATTGACCATGCCACGCACCTGCGTCGCGGCCGACCAGGTGATCGCGCTGGACTCAGTGGGCTCCACCAACACGTACGCCGCCGAATTGGTGCGCAAAGGCGCGCTGTTCGGCTCGACCAGCCGAGATGGCCTCGATGGCTGCGGTGGACGCGATTGGACCGGCCGTGAAATCGTGGCGATCTGCGCCGACGAGCAGACCGCCGGCCGTGGCCGTCTCGACCATCAATGGACCAGCGCGGTGGGGGAGTCGTTCATCGTCTCCCTGGTGGTCAGCGTGCCTACGGCGATTGTGCGGGACACGTCCGTCAACGGCTGGCTGCAGATGATCGCCGGCTGCGAGGCGCGCAACGCGATTATCGCGGCCATCCGCGATTGCGGCGGCCCGCTCGGCAAGGACATCGTGCTCAAATGGCCGAACGACATTTTCGTCGACGGCAAGAAACTGGGCGGCGTGCTCGCCGAAATGGTTCCGCTTGCCGCAACTCCCATCGCGGACGGTGCGACTGGGACCACTGATGTGGCTGCCGCAACGGAACGCGTCGGCATCGTCTTCGGCATCGGCCTGAACCTGGCCGTCCCCGAAGACCATCTGCCAACCGACAAGGCCACGTCGCTGCAGCTGGTCGCGCATGGCCTGCCCGATTCCATGACATTGCGCGACATGATCGCGGCCCATCTGGTGGACGGTTTGCGATCAAGGCTCGCCGATTTCGAAGCCGACCCGCATCGCGAGGCCACGCGTGCGATGGAGGAGATGCGTCCGGTCTGCTGGACGCTCGGCAAGCCATGCGAGGCGCATTTCGTGGACGGCACCACCCTGCGCGGCACCGCACTGGAACTCAACCCCGACGCCTCCCTCACCATCAGAGACGACAACGGCAACCTGCACACCGTGCGCACCGCCGACGTAGGCGTCCTACCCCAATAATTCTCTAACCCTCATCCCTCATAAAGTCGTAAAGCGCTTTTTTCGAAAATCGCACGTTTCAAAAAACGCAATATTCGAGAAAAGCGGCATTTCCCAAAATCGCAATATCCAAAAACCGCGCCACCCGCAAACGCAACATTCCCCCAAAACGAGGTGGGGCCGGCGGATACCAACGTAAGACCGTAAAAAACTCGGCCTGAGCGGCCCGGAGCGTGTCGGTAATAGGATATGCCGGTCCTCCTGCGGACTTGGCGGTATTCAGCCAAAGGACAAGGGCTGGGGCATCTCGTTCGTGACACACTCAAGGCCGTTCGGCCAAGCCTACGGTCACAAACGAAATGTCCCAGCCCTCCTTGCGTAGATAAGCCGTGCTCGCAGAGCGGATTCACACGCGCTTCAGACGCGGCGGACGCTCGGTGGCGAGGAACAGCGGCTGAATCTCAATCAGCGGATTGTAGGGAGCGAGTCCGAACCATTTGACCGGAGAGCCGGCCAAATGACGAATCGCGTACTTGATCTGCAGTGAGATCGCGCCCTTCTGGGACACCTTCGACTCGGGCATCAACGCCTTGTGAATCAGCACGTAGCGGATAGGTCCGATGTTCGGATCGGCATCCAGCTTCGGGTAGCGGGTGGTCTGCTTGGGCAGATCGCCGGACTTCGACAGATCGTTCATGATCTGGTGGATGTATGCAGGAATCGACTGCGACACCTTGAAGCCCAAGCGAATACGCACGCGGAACAGGAAGTCCGTGCCGAAATTCTCCACCGAATACTCGCGCGTGAACGGGTTGTCGGACGTTTCCACCGACACCGCCCACCATGCGCGGGCGCGCTTCGGATGGTCCGCGAAAATCGAGAAGAAGATGTCGGTATCGACACGCTTCATTTCCGGATCGGACGTCAGATAGACGATGTTGTCCGTGAAATACGGAATCGAATCGTCCTCATGAAGCTGCTTCAGAACCGGCACGCAATCGGCGGGCTGCATATGCCGGCGTTGCGCGCGTTCCAGCTTCGTGCCTTCGTTCCACGTGTACATAATCAGCAGAATCGCCAATGTCAGCAGCATGGTGAACCAGCCACCGTGCAGGAACTTCGCCATCGAAGCGAAGAAGAACAGGAACTGGATGGCCAGGAACACCACTGTGAACACGACCGCGCCGACGCGCTTGCCATCGTGCCAAATGTAGACGGCCAGCAGAATCGTCGTGGTGATCATCGTGACGGTCAATGCCAGGCCGTATGCGGCGGAAATATGCTCCGAATCGCGGAACATCGCCAAAACCAGCAGGGTGGAGACGCACAGCACGGCGTTGACCACCGGAATGTACAGCTGGCCGCGGGTACGAGCCGGATAGCGCACCTGCAGGTGGGGCATCCAGTTGAGTCGCGTCGCTTCGGAAACCATGGTGTAGGCGCCGGTGATCAACGCCTGCGAAGCGATCACGCCGGCGCACACGGACAGCAGCACCGCCACGTAACGTACGGACGGGGTCATCATTTCGAAGAACGGATTGAGGCCGTGCATGTGGTTGTACGCGGTGTCGTCCCAATGGTTGAGCATCCACGCGCCCTGGCCGAAATAGCAGAACACAAGGGCGATCTTGATGAACGGCCACGTGAAGTAGATGTTGCCGCGGCCGACGTGGCCCATGTCGGAATACAGCGCTTCGGCGCCGGTGGTGGACAGGAACACGGTGCCCATGACGGCGAGGCCTGCCGCATTGTGGTGGCTGAAGAGGAACTCCACGCCGTACACCGGATTCAGCGCTTCAAGCACGCTCCAATCGGAGCTCAGGTTCACCAAGCCGACGACGGCGAGGAACGAGAACCAGATCATGACCACCGTGCCGAACGTGCGGCCGATGCGTTCGGTACCGCGCGACTGCACTGCGAACAGGCAGACGATGATCACAATGGTGATCATCAGCGTCAGTTCTTTGTTTTCGCTCATGATCGGTTCCAGCAGCGGCAGTGTTTCCAAGCCTTCCACTGCCGAGCTGATCGAGACGGCCGGCGTAAGCACGGAATCGGCGAGGAACGCGGCGCCGCCCAGCATGGCGGGAATCGCAAGCCATGCCCCATATTTGCGGATCAGCGAATACAGTGCGAAGATGCCGCCTTCGCCGTTGTTGTCGATGCGCATGGCGATGAACACGTATTTGACGGTGGTGATCAGCGTGATCGACCAGAAGACCAGCGACAGGATGCCCAGCACCGCAGCGCGATCCGTATGCGCCAAACCGCCTTGGCCGTTGAGGAACGTCTGCATGGTGTACAGCGGCGAGGTACCGATGTCGCCGTATACCACACCAAGCGCCACGATGGCCATGGCCGGCGTGATTTTGTCCGGACCGGACTGGAGACGGCTCCACCAGCGGCCGATGCGGCCCTTGCTGGCGGCCTCGTCAAGTTTCGCGGCTTCCTGCTGCTGCGCCTCGTGCTCCTTGATGAGCGTCTGGCGCTCCTCCTTGGTCAGGACCTTGTGCGAGACCTTTGGCGCCTGCGTGTACGTCGCTGCGTGAAGCAGCGGCTGTTCTTCTTCGTTCGGCTCGTTAGCCATAACGCTTCCTCCAAGTGGCGGGCCTTCCAACCCGCTCCCCAAAATAAAACGCAAGGTGTGACACTAGGAGCTTGGCAAACCATTGTCAAATCTTCACACGTGATTCGGCACGTCACGCATGAAATTCATATATGCTTAATCGTTTGTATTTTGCTTATTTTCTGGCGATTACGCAACTGTTACGTTGAGGCCCATGCGACCGTCACGGAACCGCCGCAGGATTACCGCGAAATCGCCATTCTTTTTAGATGCCGTACACTTCGCGCGTCGTTTCACGCGTGGCTTTGGCGATTTCAGCCAACGGTCTGTCAAGGTAGTCGGCGAGCGCCTGCAGGGTGTACGGGATCATATACGGCGCGTTGGTGCGGCCGCGGTAGGGCATCGGACTTAAGTAGGGGGCATCGGTTTCGACCATGACGTGGCTCATGCCGACGAGTTTCGCCGATTCGCGGATTCCGTCGTTGCCTTTGTAGCTGGATGTGCCGGAAAGGCTGAGATACCAACCGTTTTCGCGGGCGATTTTGCCCATTTCGGCGTCGCCGGAGTAGCTGTGGAACACGGTACGTTCGGGGGCTCCGTCGGCGAGCAACGTTTCGATGACTTCCTTGTGCGAGTCGCGGTCATGGATTTGCATGGGCAGGTTGAGTTCCTTGGCGAGCGCGACGTGGGCGCGGAACGCCTCGCGTTGCAGTTCCTTGGCGGATTCGCCGGTGCGGAACAGGTCCATGCCGGTTTCGCCGATGGCGACGACCTGGTTGGGGTAGGTGGTGGCGAGGCGGTGTACTTCGGCCATGGCTTCGTCGAAGGGGATGTCGTGCCAGGGCTTGTATTTGATGGGCAGGCCGTCGGGGCCGGGTGCGCCGCGGTGGCCGTGCAGCACGGCTTCGTTGGGGTGTATGGCGATTGCGGCGTGCACGGTTCCGGGATGCTCACGGGCCATGTCGATGGCGGTCATGAGGTTGGGCAGCTCGCAACCGCAGTCGATTACGCCTTCGACGCCGACTTTCTGGGCTTGTTCCAGCAGTTCGTCGACGCTGTAGACGGGTACTTCGCCTTGGCCTTTTTCCATGGCTTCGTGACTCATGGCTTGGGAGAAGGGCACGACGGATGCGATGTGGGTGTGGTTGTCGATGACGTGCGCGTCTTCGGGCAGCGGCTGTGGGGCCGGGGCCCAATTGCGATTGCGGTGGTGCTTGCTCATGTTTTCCAGATTAGTCCCGATTGGCCCTGCACTGCGGGCGAACTCTCGTTCGAGGGTTCAAACGAGGGTCCGCCCGTTTCGCGGCATACACGTCACTTAATCGTGATGGTGGTGAACGACCATGCCGGTGCCGTGTAGTCGCCGTCTGTCAGATCAATCGCGGTCTGCCGCGGCCTGGTCGGTGATTCCTCACCGACCTGTCCCGCATACGGATTGTCTCCGGCTAGGACGGTGGCCGTGGCGGATGCCGCCGATGCTGTGGAAATATTCAACTCGGCAAGAATCTGACGTAGGTCGACGCTTATTGGCGCGTCCATGGCATTGACCACGCGCACGTAGGTCTCTCCGGCTTTGTCATTACGTGATACGGTGACGGTACGCCTTGGCTCGTCCTTAACCTCCGTGCCATCCGCAATCAGCATTCCATCGATGTACAGCTTCATGGCTTGGCCGCGATCGGTGACGTCAACGTGCACCTGCCAAGTGGTGCCCGGTCGCACTTCGTTCATGGAGACTTCGGTGCCGGCAAGCGCGTAGGCGGTGCCGTCGCGGACCACGCGCACGCTGTGTCCTCGACCAAGTGAGATGATGTTGTGGTTCTTGCCGTCGATGTCGCCGCAGATGAGGTCCATGCCCCATTTGCCTTCGTAGTAGACGACGGTGGCGTCGATGCTGTAGGAATCCGCGTGCAGGGCGAGCGGGGTGTCGATGGTCCTGCCGTCGTAGGCCACGTCGCCGAGGTCGATCGTGTCCCCGGCTGCGGTGGTGATGGTGAGGTTGTTGAGGTCGGCTTTGGCGTTGCCCGCGATGCGTAGTCTCACGGTGTCCGGCAGGGTGCGGCGCAGCGTGGACGGGCCTTCGACGGTGACGGGCCACGCGGTGTCGGCCGTGGTGGTGGCGTACATCTGCTGCACCCAATAGCTGTAGGGATGGTAGGCGCGTTCGTTATCGAAGTAGATGAGGTCCGGATTCCAGCTATGGTGCCCATTCTTGGCGAACAGCGGGGCGTAGGAGGCCATGGCCACCACATCGCCGTTGAGTTCCATGCGTCCCATGAAGGCCGCTTCGGACAGGCCGTTGATCAGTTGGGTGTTCCAGGAGCCGTATTCGCCGAGGTAGACCTTCGGCCCCTTGCGGTCCGTGTGGTCGTAGTGGTCGAGGTTGTGGAACCACCAGCTGGACGACTGGTAGGAATGTTCGTCGACGATCGGCAGACCCGCTTCGCGCGCGTACTTCCAGCCTTCCTCGTAATCCTGACCGCTAGGAGCGGGACCGACGGTGCCGACGACGACGATGTCGGGATAGACGGCTTTGACCGCATCGAAGATCTGCTGGAAACGGTTCTTGAACACATCATCGATGAGGTCCTCATTGCCGATGCCCAGGTATTCGAGTGCGAATGGTTCCGGATGACCCATGGCGGCTCGTTTGGCACCCCATTCGGTGGTTTCGGCGTCTCCGTTGCAGAATTCGATGAGATGCAGTACCTCATCGATGTAGGCGGGCATATCCTCCTGGGCGACTGGCACCGGCCCCTGGCTGGTGTTCTGGCAGCTTACCGCGGCGGGCAACACCGGCAACGGCTTGGCACCAATGGTCTCGCATAGGCACAGGTATTCGTAGTAGCCGATGCGGAACGACTGATGGTAGCCCCACAAGTTGAAGTTGTGCGGCCGATGCTCCACCGGTCCGATGGTGCGATCCCAGTGGTACATGTTATCCATGCCGAGACCGTGGGTGATGCATCCGCCCGGGAAGCGCATGAACCTCGGGTGCAGATCGGCAAGGGCCTTCACCAGGTCAGGACGGAAGTGCTTGAGCCCCCGATACGTGGTGCGCGGCTCAAGGGTGACGAAATCGAGATCCACAACGCCTTCGGCCCCGAAGCTCAGTCGCAGAGCACCCTGTCTGGCCACCACCGAACCGGGTTCCGCCCCCGTGCCGTCGCTGTTCGCCGGCACGGTCAGCGACGCTTCGCATTTCGTCCATGCCGCATGTTCAATGTCGATGGTGGTTTCGGCGATGCTGTCGCCGTCATCGTTGCGCAGCGATACGGTCAACGGCACCGCCACACCGGACTGCAGGCGCAGCCAGGCGGAGAAATCATAGGTCTCCCCCGCTCGGAACACCATGCCGTCCCAGCCGGTGTTGTCCAACGCAGCCGGGGCGTGTTCGATCTCGATGCTCGCATAATGCGGGTTTTCGATCGCCACCGGATCGCCGTCACGCACGCAGAAAGCCGCAAACGATCCCTCCGGCACGATCTTGCGCCAGAAGCTGTAGTTGCTCCAATCCACATTGTCAGCACGGCTGTATTCGAAGGCTCCATTCTGCACGAGATCAGCATTGAGACCGCCGTCGCCGGAATAGCTGATGTCTTCGAAGAAGATGCCCCACAGGTCGGTGCTGATGTTGCGTACGCCCGCCTTATCGAGCGTTGCAGTGAGTTTGTCGGTCATGTACTGTCCTTTGCGTTTCCGTATGTTGTTTTGAATACTGTGAATAACCGTCGTGGCGCTATCTGCGGGCCCGAATCGCTTTACGAATCGCATCCTGCTGCGCGGCAACGGCCTTGTTGCGGGCAAGATAGATCGCCAGAGTGACGGAATACAATGCGAGTCCGATCAGATCCATGGTTCCGAGGGAGAAGACCATGACAATCACCAGCCAGATGATCACCCACCGATTGACGGTTCCCGGAGCGAGGCAACGCATGGCCGTGATGAAACTGACGATGCCGACGATCAGCACCAGCAGAGCGTAGATGTTTGTCACCGTCGAGGCGTTGTCCACCGCGGAATAGTCCGTCTGCAGCATGCCGTTGCGTTCCAGCACATCGTATGCCCGCCCCTTGAACCAGCTGCCGAACATGAACAGCGTGACAGACGCCATGATCACGTTATAGGAGGCGGCAACGATCATCAGCACCCGTTCGGCCTTACGTGCCAACGGGGCCGGCAGGCAAACGCCATTGCTTTGCGAATTCATAGTGTTCCTTTCCGTTTGCCGACTTAGCGATACTATCATTTCAACGATGGAAAAGGGAAGGATTGGGACTGCTCGTTTCCGATAGCAGACCCAATCCTTGTGCCATATCCGAAGCGGCTCAGCCCTTCAGACCGGATGTGATGTTCAGCGACTGCAGGAAGTACTTCTGCGCGAACAGGAACAGAAGCAGCGTCGGCAGTATGGCCATGCAGGTGGCTGCCATCAACGAACCCATCTGGTTATACTGTCCCATCTGGTTGCTCAACAGTTGCAGACCTGCGGTGACCGGCATCTTATTGATATCGTTGAACACCAAGGTCGGCCACAGGAAGTCATTCCAAGCGCCGGTGAAGCTGAAAAGGAAGATGACGATCAGAATCGGACGGATGGCCGGTAACATGATGCGGGTGAAGATCTGGAAGTCGGACGCGCCATCGATTTCGGCGGCTTCATCCAGTTCCTTCGGGATGCCCTTCATGAAGTTGCGCACCAAGAAGATGTTCGCCACATTGCCTAGACCCGGCACGATGCAGGCCCAGTAGGTGTTGACCCAGCCCAAGGACGCGATGATGCGGTACTGCGGAATCATGTTGACGACAGCGGGGAACATCGAGATAAGCAGCAGGACGAAGAAGAGCGTATCACGGTACTTGAAATTGAGTCGCGAATAGCCAAAACCCGCAAGGGCCACGATGGCCACGGACAGCACGGCGAACACGGTCGAGATGATCAGCGAGTTGCCGAGCCAGTTTAGCACAGGATAGCTGGCAGACGCTTCAACCAACGTCACATAATTATCCAACACCCACTTCGCCGGCAGGAAGTTGAACGCGTTGGAGGTAAATTCGGCGACCGACTTGAACGATGTCGTCACGGTGTAGATCACCGGCAGGAGCCATACGACCGCCAGCACGATGAGCAGCACAAAGACCGCGATCAGCGAAGGGCTTACTTTCTTCGTTTTGTTTTCTGGAATTACCGGACGCGAGGCTTGCATTGTTGCAGCGGACATCGTCAGTCCTCCTTGTTCATGAAGATGAGCTGGATTGCGGCAATGGCCATCAGGATGATGCCCAGCAGCAATGCCATTGCGGAAGCCATGCCTGCGGCTGCAGGACCGGCGGGGAATGCGAGGTTTCGAATATCCATCAGCAGCACCTGCGTCTGGTAGTTCGGCCCGCCG
>OGTB01002058.1_pt1 | contig 12190 bp, 9 predicted proteins | sample 1553611 | NCBI WGS metagenome assembly OGTB01 (sample SAMEA2580032, study PRJEB22360) | human gut metagenome | biome: human gut; feature: human-associated habitat; material: faeces | place: Denmark | collected 2008/2010 | reverse complement strand
TGAATGTGTTGTATTATAATCAAGCAGTCGCGAGAGAGCGATTGAAACATAAGAAATGCAGGAGTGGCGGAATTGGCAGACGCGCAGGCTTCAGGTGCCTGTGGTCGCAAGATCGTGTGGGTTCAAGTCCCATTTCCTGCATTCTTTTTTATTTTATCCAAAATCAAAAAAACAGAAGCGCCCAACACCGGCACTTCTGTTTTTTTATTTATTTTTCTTTTTCAGAAAAGATCTCGCTCCCGCCCCAGAGAAGCGCACCTGTAAATATGAAAAGATCCGAAATATTAAATACGACCTTCTTAAGCTTCGGATTTTCCACATTCAGGCTCACATAATCCGTGACGTATCCCTTTCTGCGACGTTCCGTATAATTATTCAGACCGCCGCCCAGGATCATGGAAAGCCCAAGCTTGGATATGCGTGTACCTTTTTCTCCGGAAGTACGTATATACTCCCAGATTGCACCGCCCAGCACCATAGATGCAAGATCTCTCAGGAATTCTTTATCTTTGTTTTTTAATATTCCAAGCATCATCCCATGATTATGGCAATTTCTTACGATCAGTCTGCCTCCCAGGCACTTTTCCTTCAGATCTTTCTTTTCCGATGTGTTGATTTTCTTCTTTATATAATAGTCTGTACCAAAGATTCCCGCCGTCAGTAAATTCCACAACATTATTCCCTCTCCTTATTTCTGTGGTCTACATAATACTCAGGCAGGCTCCCACTGGGGAAAGCCTGCCTTATATGCTTATGGTTATTCTGTTTTTTCTTCTATTGTTTCTGTATTTTCCGGATCAGCCGCAGGCCCCTCTGTTTCTGCAGATCCCACTTCCGTTCTTTCCTCTTCCAATTCCGGATCTGATCCTGATGTTTCTGTTTCTGACGCTTCTACTGTCTCTTCCGGATCTGCTACCACTTCTGTAGCTTCTGCGTTTTCTTCCGCTTCTGTCTCCGGTACTTCTGTCACCTCTGCCTCAGCAGCCTCTTCAAGCTCCTCATCTGCCTGCTCGATCACATCGGCAGCTTTCTCTTCCAGCTCCGCTGTAGGACACGCCGCTCCGCAATACGGACAGAAGCTGGCCTCCCGCATCACCGCCTTATGGCAGGCCGGGCAGAACTTCTCCCCTTTACTGGCAGCGATCGCATCTCTGTAGTGATCCGCCTCCAGCATGTGCTGGCTGATTTCCTCGCAGATAGCTCCCGTCTCACCGTCAACGGCTTCTCCCTGCTCATAACGTGTATAGATCATCTTTCCGATATCCATCATCAGCTTTTCGGTCATACGCTCCTGTGCAGAGAGCTTGTTACGGATCTTCTGGATCTCATAGAGATTCTCTGCTCTGGAACTTAAGCCCTTTGCCTTTCTTGTCAGTGTGTTTCCCAGATCATCCCAAAAACTGCTTTTTGCCATATCTGTCACGCTCCTTTATATATTAAAGAATCTTCTTGTTTCTTATCCTTCCAGTGCCGGGATCTCCTGTCCACGCATAAGGATCTTCGGACCTCCGTTGCCCTGAATGTATCCCTCTGTGATCACAACCTCTCCGATATTGTCGTCCTTCGGGATCTCATACATGATATCCAGCATATATTCCTCCAGGATAGCCCGGAGAGCTCTGGCTCCTGTATGGCGTTCCAATGCCTTACGGGCAATGGCATGTAAGGCACCGTCCTCAAACTCCAGTTTTACTTCATCCAGTGCCAGAAGCTTCTTGTACTGTTTCAGAATAGCATTCTTCGGCTCCTTGAGGATCTTCACAAGCATATCTTCCGTCAGCCCGTTCAGGGTAAAGATGATCGGAAGACGACCGATAAATTCCGGAATCATTCCAAATGCACGGAGATCATCTACCGTTACTTTCTCCAGCACATGCGGATCATCATCATATTTGTCCTTCAGATCTGCATAAAATCCGATAGACGCCTGTTTATTCAGTCTTTCTTTGATGATATTCTCAAGATCCGGGAACGCACCGCCACAGATAAACAGAATGTTCCTTGTATTTACAGTCACCATAGGTACCATGGCATTCTTGCTGGTAGCACCTACCGGAACTTCCACTTCACTTCCCTCCAGAAGTTTCAGAAGTCCCTGCTGGACAGCCTCTCCGCTGACATCTCTCTGGTTGGTATTCTTCTTCTTTGCGATCTTATCAATCTCATCGATGAAAATGATCCCGTGCTCTGCCTTCTCCACATCATTATCTGCAGCTGCAAGCAGCTTGGATACTACGCTCTCGATATCATCACCGATATAACCGGCCTCTGTAAGAGATGTGGCATCTGCAATAGCAAGCGGTACCTGAAGAAGTCTGGCAAGCATCTTCACCAGATAAGTCTTACCGCAGCCTGTAGGTCCGATCATCAGCATATTGGATTTCTCGATCTCAATATCATCCATGGTATCTGTGGCAACTCTTTTATAATGGTTGTATACACCTACAGACATTACCTTCTTGGCATATTCCTGTCCGATCACATATTCATCCAGAGTTGCTTTGATCTTATGTGGTGCAGGAATATCTTTGAGATCGATCACCGGCTTCGGAGTTTCTGATTTTTTCTTGATCTTCTTCGCCTGGTTTCCGGGATTCTGGAAACTGCTGAGATCGATCATGCTCACATTCGGCATGTTAAAAAGATCGGAATAATTTCCATTGTTCATCTGGGTGTTCATAGTATCAAAGCTTTTCTGCATGCAATCCGCACAGATATGTATATGATTAGGAAGGTCGATCATCTTCCCTGCCTGACTCTCCGGTCTGCGGCATAAAAAACAGAATTTCTCATATTTCTGCTCCTGGTCATTGTCTTTATTATTATCAAACTGATCTGCCATAACATTTCCTTTCTGGTTTTTATTATGCATATTATAGCACATAATCCCGCTGTATCAAATTAAGTTTTTATAAACCGGGGAGCTGCATGTTCTTATGCAGCTCCCCGGTTTATAAATGGTTATCCTGTATTTTCTTTTATTTGTCAGAAGAGGGTTTGCTTCCGAGGGTCACTTCAACCGTCTGTTCCTTGTACTCTCCACTGTTCGCTCTGGAGATCACCACTTCGATGGTTTCTCCTGCCTCATAATACTGCAGCTTATCAACAAGGTCATCCTTGCCGCTTACCTTCTGTCCATCCAGCTTCACAATGATATCGCCTTTTTTGATCCCTGCATTATCTGCTGCGCCGCCTTCCGTTACCTCAGTAATAAAAGCACCTGCCGGCATATTATACATCTGGATGGCTTCTGTTGTAAGATCGGCAGCCTTGACTCCCATATATCCTACCTTGGAAGAATCTTCCACCTTATCTCTGGTTTCGCGGTTCATCAGTTCTTCCAGGATCGGCTCTGCCTTGGAGATCGGAATGGCATATCCCATGCCTTCCACCTGACTGTCTGCATACTTGGCCGCATTGATACCGATCACTTCACCGTTCATGTTCAGAAGTGCACCGCCACTGTTTCCGGGATTGATCGCTGCATCAGTCTGGATCAGTCCGCTGGCTTCTCCGTCCTCTGTACTGATGCTTCTGTTAAGGGCACTTATCCATCCGGAGGTAACTGACTGTCCATAGCCCAGTGCATTGCCAATGGCAACCACCTGCTCACCGACTACAAGATCGTCCGAGCTTCCCATCTGTGCGATCTTGATCTCATCCATGGTCTCATCCGGAATATCGGATTTCTCCACTGCCACCACTGCCAGATCATTCTCTTCATCGGTGCCTTTGATCTTGGCAGAAACTGCATTATCCACATCCGCATCTCCATCGGAGCTGCTTGCCATAGCCTGGGTTTCTTCTTCCGCTCCTACCACATCACTGCCTGCAAAGCACACAGTAAGTGTAGTCGCTCCAGATACCACATGGTTGTTAGTCGCAATGAGAAGCTCGCTGTCATTTTCTCCTACAATAATACCGGAACCACTTCCTGCACTCTGATACTGCCTCGTTCCATATCCGAAAAAGCTTGGGATCTCCTGCACACTGACAGATGTAATGGCAACGATAGAAGACATGGTTGCCTGGGCTACACCGGCCACTGTACCACTCTCTGCCACAATATCCTTCACAGCAGAATCCGCAGAGCTACTGTCAGTACTGTCCTCTGTTCCGGTAACTGTTTCTGTCTTTCCGATCGTTGTACTGCTGTCATTTCCTCTGTATTTATCTGCTGCAATATTCACACCCTGAAAAACTACTCCGGCTACCAGCCCAAAGATCACAGCCAGTGCCACCGCAGTGGCTGCTTTCTTTCCAAAGCTGTTGTTGCCTGAAAAATCTCTCTTTTTCCGCGGCTTTTTGGGCGGTATATTTCCACCGGCATAATTACCGGCCTGAGGCTGATGCACCTCATAATGTCCGTATTGGGGTTTCTCCTGCGAAGCGCCTTCACTCTGTCCGGCACCTGCATAATTGTCCTGTCCGCTCTCCTGCATCCTGCGTCCCTCAGAATAAGGATGCGTCAGCGGTTTCTGTTCTGCCGAAGCATTCTTATCCTCATCCGGCAAGTCTGTCCCCCATTTATTCTCTTCACTCATACCTCTGGTGCTCCCTTCTATGTTATCTGATGCATGTATCTGTTACTGCTCACTCCGTTCTCAGTAACATTTATTTTTCTTATAAAAGACAGTTTAACAGGGAATTGTGTTTAAACTGTGATATCTCTTTTAAAAAACCGTGACCTGCTCTTATTTGTTCTTTTTCCAGTATTCCGGATTCATGGTGCAGGATCGGATCATTTTTTCAGGGAGCTTTTTGTATCGTTTTCCGAGAAAATATCCGGCGTATTTGGAAGCGCTCTGCAAAAACAGTCCGGGGATCAGCCATATGTGGCCTGTTTTCAGAAGATATGCCATGCTTTTTTTTACCAACCGGATGCCCTCACCTTCGGAAGGCACTCCTTCAAAAACCTCCGGATGCTCCGCCTGGGAAACTCCCAGATCAAAATTCCTGTGGAACTGCTGCATACAGGTGTAATTGTGAGAATGATATACACGCGCTTCTGATACATAGGCAACTCCATAGCCTTTTTTTACCATCCAGCCTGCATAGATCATATCTTCATTAAAAATAGCATGCTCCGGAAATCCACCAATCTCATCATAAATCCTGTGATCATAAGCAGCACAGACGTTGGAGCAGAAATATGTTTTGATCCCGTAGGTCTGTACATCTTTTTCCGTTTTCAGACAGGACTGTTCCGGATAATTAAAGGAACGGGTATATTTTTCCAGAAATCTGCAGTCCTTTTTGGGAAGCTGACACGCATAAGCGGCTCCTGCCTGTGGATTCTCTGCAAGAGCTCCTACCAGTGCTCCGATCAGTTCCCTGTCTGCCGGCATTGCATCCTGTGTCATAAATACAAGGATCTCCGCATCCGAAAGCTCTGCCGCCTGCCTTCTGGTACCGCCATGGTCAAATTCTTCTTTTGTAAGATGCCGGACTTCCACAAGCGGATATTCCTGTTCCCAGGTCTCTTTCCAAAATTTCTTTTCTGTATTCATGACAAGAATCTTATTGATAGGATATTTCTGTGCGCTGAGTCTTTCCAGCAGTTTTTCAAATTCTTCTCCCGGACGGTATGCCGGGATGATCACGTCTGTTTTTAATGTTTTCATATTTGTCTCCTGTCCAGAAAGGACCACCCGTTACTGGATGGTCCCTTCTGCTGGTTGCTTATTTTGATGTTTTATTCATTCTCCGAATAATCTTCTCCGTCGGTATAATCGTTATAATCCGTATCGGAATCGCCTCCGGAATAGTCCGTATCTGTGCTGTAATCGTCTCCGGAATAATCCGTATCTGTGCTGTAATCGTCTCCGGAGTAATCCGAATCATAATCTGTGTCTGTGCTGTAATCAGCATCATCACTTGTGTCCGTACTGCTGTAATCTGTGGATGTATCTCCCTGCCACGTATACGAATCATCCGTTGCGTCATTCGGTGTATCTGTCACCGCAGGTGCAGTGTCCTGCACGTCGCCTCCGCCTGCGATATTTGTAATCTGGGCACTTCTGTTGAGTACATCCTGCGTCGGAGTGTAACTGGTGTCTCCATACAGAAACTGATGCATCTTCAGAACATTGGATTCCAGTGTGGTAGGTACGATAACGCTGCCCTTTACCTGGGCAAATTTATAATCGTTGGGGAAGCCTGTAGTTTCATCAATACTGTAGCCGATCATAGCCGGGATCATCTTCAGGATCTCTGTTTTGGAAACAGAAGTTTTTACCATCGGGAATACCTGATCCATAATATCAAAGATAGTGGAAAGTCCTGCCTTTTTCGCCTTATCTACGATCATCTGGATCACTCGTCTCTGTCTCTCGGTACGTCCCATATCAAGACTTGCAGTATAACGGATACGGCAGTAGGAGGTAGCCTGTACACCATTAAGATGATAGGTATCTACGATTGCTTCCTCATCCTCCGGCTTCGGATCCGGCAGTTCGATCGGTGTGTAGCTCTTTCCGGTTTCCTCTGATGTCTCCACACAGTAATTGTTCATATGAACGATCTCCGCATAGGAAAGAGGGATGTCCAATCCTCCGAGACAGTCTACCACAGTTACCAGCGCATTAAAATCAATGGCAACATAATCTGTGATATTCAGATCCAGATTCGTATTCAGCATGGAAACCGCGTTGGTCGGTCCGCCAAATGCATATGCCGAATTGGCTTTGGAATAGGTATCATCCTTTACATTGAGAAGGGTATCTCTATAGACAGACACAAGTTTGACTGCCTTCGTATCATTGTTGATACTCGCAATGATGATGGTATCACTGTTCTCTGTATTCAGCTTCTCATTCTTGCTTCTGTGGTCCAGTCCGAACAGTGCATAGGTGGTATATCCCGTCATCTGCGGTGCCTGATCATTGGTTACAATATCCTGGTCTGCAAGATCTGTTTCCTGGATGTCGATCTTATCCAGTTTGGCTGAGATCTGACCATAAACGAACAGACCTCCGATAAACAGGAGCAGTACGACGATCTCCAGGATAAATAAAATCTTCTTGCTTTTTTTCCGAGGTTTTGACATCTTTTCCTTTTCCCCTTTTTAGTATGCGTTCTTATTAATAAATCCTTTGAATATGGTAAGAAACATGATCTTTATATCAAATCCCACAGACCAGTTTTCGATATAATACAGATCACACTCTATCCTTTTTCTGATAGAAGTATCTCCACGATAGCCATTTACCTGTGCCCACCCGGTAAGACCCGGCCGCACCTGATGCTTGACCATATAACGTGGTATCTCCTCCCTAAACTTTTCTACAAAAAACGGCCGCTCCGGTCTTGGTCCCACAAGACTCATCTCACCCTTCAGAATGTTAAAAAGCTGTGGAAGCTCATCCAGACTGGTATGACGCATAAATTTACCGATTCCGGTAACTCTTGGATCGTTCTTTACTGTCCACGCCTTTTTTTCTTCTGATTCTTTCTGGATCTCCATGGAACGGAATTTATACATCCGGAAAGTCTGATTATGAAGCCCGACACGTTCCTGCTTATAGATCAGCGGTCCCGGCGAAGTCAGCTTGATCAACATACACAACACCAGCATCACTGGTGAGGACACAATGATCGCAACGATCGCGCCTGCAATATCCATAGATCTCTTGATCAGTGCATTAAACGTGTTGCTCAGGGGCACATACCGGATATTGATCACCGGAAGCCCGAGAATATCTTCTGTATATGGTTTGGTCGGAATAATATTATTATAATCCGGAATAAATTTTGTGTGCACGCCGGATTTTTCACAGAGTGCAACGATCTCTTCCAGACGATAATACTCACTTAAGCCCAGGGTAATGGCTATCTCATCCAGACGACTGGATGGAAGGATGATCATCAGATTGGCGATTCGACCGATCACCTTAACGCCCTTATAAGTAGTGCCTGCCGGCACATTGTCATCCAGTATGCCCCTGATCACGTATCCCCATTGCGGATTCTGCAGGATCCTGTCTACATATTCCTCGGCAGCACGGCTGTATCCTACCAGCAGCACCTGTTTCTGGTTCATTCCTTTTTTGCGCATATCCCGGAGAATGTAAAATATGACCATACGCACAAACCATTCCAGGACGATATTGATCACACAGAAAGAAACCAGAGTAAGACGGGAATAGTCCAGCTCTTTAAAATTGTAAAGTGCAAACATGATGATAAGGAGCCCTAACGCATTTGCCTTCACAATTCCGGCAAGTACGAGACGACGCCCCTGCATTCGCATCGGTGTATAAAGATCAAAGGCCTGATAAAGAAGTAAATATCCCGGAATAATGAATATCAGCATAAACATATATTCCTGGACGGTCTTGGACTGGACCGCCGAATGTTCAAAAATTCCCTGAAAACGGATCAACCAGGCCAGGGCATAGGAGGCCGCGATCACAAATACATCGATCAGCATATGGAGACGACTGAAATTTTTCTGGTTGTCTTTAATCAATTTCCGCCACCTCATTTAAGTTCATTGCTTTTATCTTATAATAGATGAAACTCAAAAGCAATAAAATCTTCCCTCCGAAATATAAAAATTCTGTGAAAATATGATGTCTTAACCGGCAAAACGCCTAAAAATGTTGATCCAGAGTTCAAACTGGAGCTGTATATAACGCGGAAGATTCCTCATGGAAAATCTGACTTTTTTGTTTTTGCGGCTGATCTGAAAGCCGTTTTTGATGCCTGCAAGGTACTCACGTCCGAATCCCTTGGACGCAAAAAACAGGATCTTCGCACCGAATCCCACCAGAAAAAACGGAAGGTTCAGCACGATCTGGAGAAACGGCATATTCTTATAGATAAGATAAATATTGTTTCTGGAAGAATACCGGATCTTAAACTGATTATATCTGGAGCCGCTGGTGCCGCTTCCTACATGATAAACCTTCGCTTTTGGAGCATACCAGTTCTGATAACCGCAGATCCTGGCACGATAGCCGATATCCAGATCCTCCAGATAAGCAAAATGCTCCTCATCAAAATCTCCGATCCTGTCAATAAATTTCTTCCGGTAGATCGCAGCTCCCGCACAGGTGGAAAAAATCTTCTGCTCTCGGTCATAATGGCTGATATCCTTGCCTTTTCCCCTGGCAAAAGCCCAGCCAAGGGCACAGTAATAATTTCCGGCATCATCCATCTTGTCCCTGTCATGAAGCTGGATCATCCTTGCCTGACAGGAAAATGCCTTCTTATGTCTGCGCAGGGCAGCAACCATCTCCTCCAGGAAATCCGGTTCCGCTTCCGTATCATTGTTCAGAAGTAGCACATATGGGGAACGTGCCGCATGGATCCCTTCATTAACGGCTCTGCTGAAGCCGTAATTCTCCTGAAGCTGTATCATGTGTACCCATGGATATTCCGCCGAAACAAACGCACAGCTGCCATCAGTGGAACCATTATCCACTAGTATAACCTCAAAATTACGGATAGTCTGTCTTTCAAGACTGGAAAGAACACCATCCAGATATGCCATTCCGTTAAAGTTTGGTATGACTACTGATACTTCCTGCATTGCTTTATCCCTTCTTCTTTCCCATTCCCGGAAGGGGCTTCAGGGAATAATTCCATTTGGTTAAAGAAAGATTTTTGTTATAGTATGGATCTCCTTTTTTCAGGATATCCAGCCAGTGACAGCGCATGTATTCGATCTCCGTCTGGAAACGGCGGACCTTTTCCTCGCTGTCCTCAGTGCCTCTTGACTTGGATTCGTAATGATAGAGCTTCACATACGGATCATAGACGATCAGATGGCCGTGGCTTCGCACCTTCAGACAGAGATCCACATCATTAAACGCAACTGCAAGCTCTTCCGTAAAGCCTCCTGCCTCCAGAAAAACTTCCTTCTTCATCATCATACATGCTGCAGTCACACAGCTCATATCCTGCAAAAGAGAGGCCTTATGGAGATATCCAGTACGCTCTGCCGGCATATTCACAAACATGTTCCCGGCAATTCCGCCCATTCCCACCACGCAGCCTGCATGCTGAATGGTGTTATCCGGATAGATCAGCTTGACGCCAACTGCACCTGTTTTCTTACGCTGGCACACGCTCAGCATCTCTGACATCCAGTCCGGATCGATGACCTTTACGTCATTATTCAGAAAAAGCAGGTAATCTCCTTTGGCATGGCGCACCCCGAAATTGTTGATGGCAGAATAGTTGAAGCCTTTTTTCCAGCGGATCAGATGGACCCTGGGATCCTCCGAAAGCTTTCTGTAATACCGGAAGATCTCTTCGGAGCTGCTGTTATTCTCCACAATGATGATCTCGTAATTTTTGTAGGCATTTTTTTCAAAAATGGATTCCACGCAGGCCTGAAGCGTTTCTTTCTCCTCACGGTTCGGAATGATAACAGAAACCAGAGGTTCTCCCTGCACCGGATACTTCACACGGTAAAATCCAAAATCCGGAGTATGCTCCACGGTTCCCGGAGTTCCGGTCCGTTTGAGATTCCCCTCAATGGCACGTCTGCCGGCTTCAAAAGCATACATCTTGCTTGCCGGATTATCTGCTGTGGAGGATTTATGGGTCCTCCAGTGATAAAGGATCTCCGGTACATGGACCACTTCCCTGGCCTGCTCCACACAGCGGAAAATGAAATCATAATCCTGGGCGCCGTCAAATTCCCGGCGGAATCCGCCCACTGTCTGCACTACGGAACGTCTTACCACCAGAAAATGGCAGATATAATTATTGGATCTTAAAAGATCCAGGTTAAAGTCCGGTTTCAGATGGGGCTGAAAATGTTCAGAAAGATCTGTCGTGACCTTATCCTCATCTGTATAGATCACATCCGCCTCTGGATGCTCCTCCAGTGCCGCCGCGATCTCATACAATGCATTAGGTGCCAGCAGATCATCATGATCCAGAAGTGCGATAAAATCACCCTCTGCCATGGCAAAAGCCGCGTTTGTATTTTCTGCAATGCCAAGATTCTCTTTCAGATCCTGATAGCGGATCCTCCTGTCCATCTCTGCATAGGATCTCAGCACAGTCTGCATGTCTGGATCCTCCGGGCTTCCGTTTGCCAGACACAGCTCCCAGTTCTCATATGTCTGTGCAAGGAGAGAGTCCAGCATCTGTCTTAAAAAACGCTCCGGTGTCAGATATGCAGGTACCACAATGCTGATCAACGGCCCATCCGGAAATTTGCGTTTCCGCTGCTTCTCCAGTGTTTCCTCGTCAGGTCTGTATGCCTCATACCATGGTCCGTAAGGAACCTCTTCCGGTTCAAAACGCTCATGAAGCCGGATCCAGAACTCTTTCAGGCCATAATGCTTCAGGTATCTTAAGCCCTTCTGTACTGTATAGGGGGAAAGCTTCTTTATAAGTCTGTCCCATTGGATCTTTCCTGTAGAATCATCTTTACTCATATATTATCTCCGTATTACTCAGTTTGATGTTACTGTTCACTCTGTTCTCAGTAACAGTTTGATGAACATATTTTACCATTCCATCATTTTTTTTGCAAGGAAGAGAGGAAATGTGTTATACTGAGCTTACGTATGTATTGCTTACATAAGAATTATTTTTTATACAGGAGTACCATTTATCATGAAAAAATCAAGAATAACCACAGCGCTTCTGGCTATTGGGATCTCCGCTTCCATGGTGTTCCAGACTCCAGTTTTCGCCACAGAAGAAACCGCTGTTGCTGTATCCTCCGGTGTTACCACCAATGGGATCAGCGGATGGCCTCAGGGGCCTGAGATCACTTCCGCATCTGCCGTGATCATGGAAGATACTTCCGATACGATCCTCTATGCCAAGGATATGGACACCACGCTTTCTCCGGCCGGCGCAGTTAAGATCATGACCTGTCTTCTGGCACTGGAGAACAGCCAGCTTGACGATCAGGTTACCATGACAGAAACCGGTGTATCCGGTGTTACAGACGGAGGCGCTCATATTTCCTCACAGCTCGGAGAGGTATTTACCATGGAGCAGTGCCTTTACGCTCTGATGCTGGCCTCTGCCAATGACATTGCTCTCCAGGTCGCAGAACAGATTGGCGGATCTGTGGATGCCTTTGTCCAGAAAATGAACGACCGTGCCCGAGAACTTGGATGCACCAATACGGTATTTACCAATCCTACCGGTCTCCCGGATGACAACCAGCATACCACAGCACATGATCTGGCTCTGATCATGCAGGCGGCTATCC
>OGTB01002048.1_pt1 | contig 12232 bp, 9 predicted proteins | sample 1553611 | NCBI WGS metagenome assembly OGTB01 (sample SAMEA2580032, study PRJEB22360) | human gut metagenome | biome: human gut; feature: human-associated habitat; material: faeces | place: Denmark | collected 2008/2010 | reverse complement strand
AAGACTCCGCACCGCAGGCATCAGCAGATCCCCGAAAGAAATAGCCAGTTCCTGAAGCTGTGACTTCAAAATAGTCAGCTGTCCTTCCAGATTATCCTGCATGGTATCCGCCATGTTCTTTGCCGCATCCTTACAGTTATTCACTGCCCCCGACACCTTTTCAATATCCTCCGGAGCCGCATTCATCAGTGCCAGGAAAACTGACATGGCATTCTTTCCGACCAACGCCTCCGCATTGTTCGCCTTCTCAGCTTCTGTCATTCCTGCAAAAGCCACCCTGCAGTCAGCCAGGATTGCAGACAGGCTCCGCATGGAACCGTCCGCATTGGTCGTGGCAATGGTCACATCCCCGATCGCCGCACCCGACAGCTTCACATCCCCGGTCAGGTTCGTCATGATGGAACGCATGGAAGTACCGGCCTGGGAAGCCTTGATACCGGCATTGCCCATCAGACCGATTGCTTCTGCCGTATCCTCAACCGAAAATCCCAGCGCCCCCGCAACCGGCGCACAATACTTGAACGTCTCGCCCATCATGGACACATTGGTATTGGCATTACTGGAAGCAGCCGCCAACACATCCGCAAAATGTCCCGAATCCGCTGCAGTCAGCCCAAAAGCCGTCAGCGCATCCGTCACAATATCAGAAGTCGTTGCCAGGTCTTCCCCGGATGCCGCAGCCAGATACATAACACCCTCAATACCGGACAGCATATCCTCCGTCTTCCATCCGGCCATTGCCATATAGTTCATGGCATCTGCCGCCTCAGTCGCAGAGAACTTCGTTTTGGCACCCATCTCCCTGGCCTTATCCCGGAGGCTATCAAAATTCGATCCCGTTGCCCCAGACACAGCCGCCACCTTACTCATCGCAGAGTCAAAATCAGCGGCAGTTTTCACCGCCGCCGTTCCAAGCCCTGTCACCACTCCCGTCACAGGAAGCAGCTTCTGCCCAACAGAAGAAATCTTGTTTCCAACCGTCTGCAGCTTTTCACCGGTTGCCCCGATTTTCTGCAGGGCAGTCGCAGACTGGTTCGCCTGCTCTTCCAGACTCCGCAGTCTCTGTTCCGTCTCAATGATCTCCCTCTGCAGGGCATCATACTGGTCCTGGGAAATCGTTCCGTTCCGCAATGCCTCATCCGCCTGCTGCTGTGCAGTCTTCAAAGTCTCCAGCTTTTCCCTTGTTTCAGAAACCGCCTGTGCCAGCAGTCTGTGCTTCTGCGCGATCAGCTCCGTATTCCCCGGATCCAGCTTCAGAAGCTTCTCCACATCTTTCAGCTGGCTCTGCGTATTCCTAATTTCCGTATTAACCCCTTTCAGGGCAGTCTGCAATTTTGTGGTATCGCCGCCAATCTCGACAGTGATCCCCCTGATTCTGTTCCCTGCCATACGGCTCACCCCCTAAATCCCATAAAAAAAGGCACAAAAATACCCGGATCACTCCGGGCACAAAAAAAGCATCTGCCATTCCTAACAAATGCTTTCCATATCTTCTTTTATTAAATCAATAGAACTGAAAGTTGTAGAACAATCTCTCTACCGTTCATACGATGCAATGATTTCTTTGCTGTCTGCAATTCTATAATCAAGTGTTCCCAAATTACCAATCAAGTTAAATGTCATATCTGCATTAACCTGCAATTCATCTTCAAGCTTGACTGCAGACGGCTCATCTTTTAGAAAAACTGTTAATCCATAAGGCTCTGTTTCAGACTGTATCTCTATACTATCATATGAGTATCCCTCCGGATACTCTTGACCGCTTACAATATTTATAACATTCGAAGAATCTCCTACATAATCTGTCTTATACTGCGATAGATCAGGAATTTCGTACAGATTTTCTTTTTTTCCACACGCCGAAATCAACATTATTGACATGGCAACTAACATAATTGCAAGTACTTTTTTCTTCATAGAAACACCTCCCGAAAGCTTTATTCAACACTTTTCGATTTGAGTAAAAGCCCAAGGGACTTTAATGTCCCTTACGCTTTTCTCTTTTCTGTCGCTGTTTCAGTTCAAACATTCGCTGCTCTTCTGCCTCTTTTTTCTTGCGTCTTTTCTCTTTGCGTTCCTGCTTGTTCTGTTCCTGCTGTAATTTCAACGCCTGTTGCGATTTTGTACCAATGCCTATTTCCAGCATCTGTTTCTTTGCTTCCCGCTGCATCCGTTTCGGATTTCTTTTGATATCCTTTACAACAGTTTCAACAACCGGACTGAATTTCAAACTGAAATAGCACTTTTGAATATATTCCTGTACTTCATAATCTTTTGGCTCTGCACCAAATGTTACCTTTGCCACAGATAATTTACCATCTTCGATGCGTTCAAAGATTCCCACCCAAAACGGCTCTTCAAAAAATACTGTCAGCTTTCCATTTACTTTGTCCATAAGAATCCCTCCTAAAATTGATTGAACAAAGAATGGACAACCCGGAGGGGCAGGTTACTTACCCTATTTATATAGGACGGCCGGGCTACCTACCGGCTCTGGCACATCAAAGATGTACGTTGCGTTTTTATCTTTGCGTTTATAATCAAGCCATATGGCACGATTAACTTAATTCTGTAACTTCTAAGTTACGTTCCTCCAAAATATTCTTCTTACTTCATAAGATTCTATCTTCTGTTCAAATCATACCATATGATTAATGCATTTTCTATATACTTTCTTGATAACCAGCAAAAAGCTCCCGAAGGAGCTTTCCACGTTTTAAATGTACGCTAATTCGCTTAACACAATCTCTTCTGCATCATTCCTTATTTCCCATGAAGAATGTTGTAAATTAGTAATATCCACAACGATAGCAGGTAATTTAATTATTCGTATTTTTTCCCGATAATGTAAATCGAAACTACCATACCACCTAATATCATAATTAAGAAAATTTTATTTAAAATATCCCATAAAGCTATATTGAGACAATTGATTATTATAATACCTGCAAGAGGATATAGAACAACCGTTGCAAGTGTCCAAATTTTTAAAGTTGTACAGATGTACATCCAATTTCCATTGTTAAAGGATAAACCCACTAGATGTATTCTAAAAATTCCTTGTGAAACATAATTTATCTTGTTGGCATCATAATATGTTGGTAACATGTCTTTGGCAAAGAAACAAAACCATGCACCAAATAAAAGCATTAACCCTGTAACCAGCAATATATCACCTTTCATCTCTGCTATTGAATTCCCAGATGCAACTAACATAATAATTTCTGTAATAGATATTAAAAAACATAGCAAATATGCTAATATCCAGTTTTTTCTATGCTGATGAATAGAATTCCTAACAGCCATATCGAGAGAGCCTACTACCAATTCCTCGACTTCTTTTGTATCAATATTTTTCTGTGTATCTATTTTTTCTCCACGTAACAATTCTGTAACGGTAACATCTAATATATCAGCTATTGGTATGAGTAATACGACATTAGGCATACTAAGACCACGTTCCCATTTACTAACTGTTTTATCTGATACATATAATTTTTCAGCCAAATCCTTTTGAGTTAAATTCTTTTCCTTTCTTAATTCGGTTACAAATAAACCAAATTTTTCATTACTAATTTGATACATACATCCACCTCCTGCACACATATTATAATGGGAGTACGCATAAATCAATCGACCAGCAGTAGAATTGCAGAATATTAACACAAAATTCATCAAATAATCTCCCCATCATGATTATTTCTATAAAGTTATCTTCGAATATTTTTTAAGGCATACTATGGAATAATTAAATCGGCAACTTATGACTATGACGGAAAAAACCAGCCTTCCGGAACTTAGAAAAAGTCACCTGATATGGAATTGTAATTCGATTCTTCTTAGAACTCTTATAAACACAAAAGCTGAACAAATAGGATTTTTCTTCCTACCTTTTCAGCTCTTTGTTTACCTGTAAATCAATTCATTTAACACAATCTCTTCTGCCATATTACGAATACCATTTACTGCTCTGACCCATGCCATCTGGTCACGAGCTTTCAATTCTTCCGTAATGCTCTGCCTCTCCATCATCTGACGCACCAGAATACCCATCCTCTCCTGTGCTTCGTTGTCTACAGCATTCAGATGTTCTGTCAGTCTGTCTTCCAACATATACAGTGAATACATTGCCGGACGATGCTCTTTCAGATACGTTTTTCGCATCATTCCATATTTCCCATAATGCGGTTCTTCATCTGTACTGACAAGATTCGGATAGTAAATTCCGTCTGCGCCAAGTGTGTAGGTTCCACCCATTTTTTCAAATGTGCTTTTCATGTGTTATTCCTCCTTGAAATCAGCAATGTCCTTAGATCATCGCAAAATATTTCAGGGCAGCCTTAATTGCTTCTTCTTTCTCTTTCGGACACTGTGGCACTTTTGGATTTTCTGTCTTTGGCAGATTATAGTTCTCTCCTACTTCGATTCCACATTTCCTTTTGATTTGAGAAATATATAAATTTGAAACCTTCAAGCCAAATTCTTTCAGCACATAATCTTTGATTTCCTGATAGGTTGCTTTCAACTCGGCACTTGTAGCATCCAGCTCGTCCAAGTCTAAGTCGATCTCTATCGTGTCATCCGGCTTTTGTTGGGACAAAAGAACAACCGTCTCAACATGTGAACTATGGCTAAACTGATCCACTGCACAAACCTTCTCAACTTCATATCCTTCCCCTGACAATACCTTCAGATCTCTTGCCAAAGTTGCCGGATCGCAGCTTACATATACAATGCGTTTTGGTGCCATTTTCACCATTGTCTCTAACAGCTTCCCATCGCATCCTTTTCTTGGAGGATCGACAACAATCGTGTCTGCATAAACTCCATTTTTCTCGTATTCTCTTGGTAGTACTTCTTCTGCTTTTCCTACGAAAAATTCTGCATTGTCAAAGCCATTCATCTTGGCATTTAATTTTGCATCGTCGATGGCTTCTTTGACGATTTCTACTCCGTAGACTTTCTTTGCTCTCTGAGCTAGGAATAATGAGATTGTTCCGATTCCGCAGTAAAGATCCCATACCGTTTCTTCGCCTTTTAAGTCTGCATATTCCATTGCTTTTTCATATAGCACTTTTGTCTGTGTTGGATTAACCTGGAAGAAGGATAATGGTCCGATCTGATATTTTACATTACCGATGTAATCGTAAATATATGGTTTACCATAGACTTCTTCAATCCTGCTTCCCAGAATTCTGTTTGTCTTTTCTTTATTGATATTTACACAGATGCTTGTCATTCCTTTGATTTCAGTCAAGGAATCGACGAGCTTATCTAAATTTTTTAAATTCTTTTTACTTCCATTTACAACAAGACAGACCATGATCTGGCCTGTTTTGAATCCGACTCTTGTTACTATATGGCGAACAAGGCCTTTATGAGTCTTTTCATCATAGGCTGTAATGTTATTCTTCTTCATGTAGTCTAAGACCTTTAGTAAAATCTGTTCGTTAACTGGATGCTGGATCATACAATGTGTACAGTCAATAATATGATGTGTTCTTCCTGCATAAAATCCTGTGATCAGATTTCCTTCTTTGTCATATCCGACTGGAAACTGGGCTTTATTTCGATAGTAAAATGGTTCTTCCATTCCAAGGATCGGTTCCATTTTTTCTTCGATGTTTTCTAAACCTCCGATTCTTTCTAAACAGTTTTTTACTTTGTTAAATTTATATTCTAACTGCTTTTCATAAGCTAAATGCTGTAATGTGCAGCCTCCGCATTGTCTTGCCTTTGGGCATCGTGGAGTTACTCTGTCTTTGGATGCTTCTAAGACTTCTTCCACTCTTGCGAAGCCGTAATTTTTCTTTGTTTTGATGATCTTTGCTCGAACTTTGTCTCCGATGACCGCATCTTTTAAAAAGAGGGCATAACCATCTATATGGCCGATGCCCTCTCCTTCGTTTCCAATGTCATCGATATAGAGTTCTACGATCTGATTTTTCTTAAATTCCATACGCACCTCTGTATCTTTATGATCGGTTAACTGATGTCTGTTTATTAGATTGATGTTTTACGGATTCTTGTGTCTAGGAGACGCTGGAATCCTGACCATTCCTGATCTTCTTTCTGTTTCTCCATGATCTCTGCAAATGTTTCCATCTTGGCATCTAAGTTATCAGCCTGGCTCAAAGCGATTGCTTCTAATAATGCAGGTTTCTTTGGAGATCCGAATTCTAATTCTCCGTGATGTGCCAACATGCAATGTTTTACTTCATTCGCAAGTTTTGGTGGGAAACTTGGAATCTCGCGGATCAGACGATCTAATTTGATCGCTCCCATTACGATGTGTCCAACTAACTGTCCTTCATCTGTATAATCGTTCTCTGGGAAACTTGATAATTCTTCGACTTTTCCCATATCATGCCATAATGCACACATCACGATCAGATCTCTGTTTAACTGTGGATACAGACTTGCATAGCTTTCACAGATCTTTGCTACGGATAAACTGTGCTCTAACAGTCCTCCGATATATCCATGATGTACGCTTTTTGCTGCTGAATGTACTTTGAATTCTCTTGCAAAATTTTTGTCTTCAATAAAAATCTTTTCTGCTAACTGTTTTAAATACTGGTTCTTTGTCTTATTGATCATTGCAAGAAGTTCTTTAAACATCCCATCAATATCTTTCTTCGTACTTGGCATATAATCTGCCATGTCAAATTCACCTTCCTGAGCTTTTCTGATCTGCTGGATGTTTAACTGGTTAGAACCCTGATAGCTTGTTACCTGTCCTCTGACTAAAATGTAATCCATCGCTTCAAAATGTCCGATCGCATTGGTAAGTTCCCATACCTTTCCATCGATCATTCCTGTCTTGTCCTGTAATGTCAGGGAATAATATGATTTTCCAAATTTGGATGTTCCCGGGGATTTTGTCTTGCATAAATAAATCTCGGAAACCTGATCTCCTTCATGTAAATCACTAATATATCTCATGTTATTGTGCCTTTCTAATTCGTTTCCGCCAACTTCTTTTCTGGCGTTTTTAAATCCTCTATTTTTTTACCTATGTTATTATGCCATAGTTTGCTTGTAAAATCTAGGGGAATTTCATTTAGATTCTAGGCAGTCTTTCAATATTTTAAAAATTTACATTCCCAGCATTTCTATATGCCTGTTCATAAAAGAACTCCTGTGAATTTAATAGTGTATCCTGATTTTTCGGAATTTTATAATTCCCTTTGTTGTCTTCTTCCCTTGCTTTTTGATTATCAGAAAGCATTGTTATGAACATTTCGATCAACTGCATTTTAATATCTGGATCATAAATCGGAGTTGCCACCTCCACTCTTCTCAGTGTATTTCTCGTCATAAAATCGGCGGACGCAATATATACTTTTTCTCTTCCTCGTGTTCCAAAAATATAGATTCTTGAATGCTCTAAATATCTTCCAACAATACTTCTTACATGGATGTTCTCTGTCTCTCCTTTGATTTCAGGAATCAGACAACAGATTCCTCTGATCACCATATCAATTTTAACTCCCGCTTTTGAAGCTTCCACTAATTTTTGCATGATCTTTTTATCTGTCAGAGAATTCATTTTTAATCCAATGTAGGCTGACTCTCCGATCTTCGCATGTTCAATTTCCCGATCGATCATATGAATCACTTTATTTTGCAGACAATGTGGTGCAACAAGCAAGTGATCCACGGATTCCACAGTCTCTCCCATAGATAGCGCCTGAAATACTTCTGCTGCCTCCATCGCAATATCAACATTCGCTGTCATCAGAGATAAATCTGTATACAGACGGCTTGTTTTTTCATTATAGTTTCCAGTTCCGATCTGTGTTATGTATCCAACTTTTCCCTGTTTCTTTCTTGTGATCAGACAAAGTTTTGAATGTACCTTATAACCGTCCAATCCATAAATAACCCTACACCCTGCATCTTCTAACTGTCTGGACCATTCGATATTATTTTCCTCATCAAATCTTGCTTTTAACTCCACAAGAATTGTGACATCTTTTCCATTTTCAGCCGCTTCGATCAAAGATGCGATGATCTTACTTTGTTTTGCTACACGATATAATGTCATTTTAATTGATACTACATCTTTATCTTCTGCAGCTTCCTGAAGTAATTTTAAAAACGGACGCATACTTTCATATGGATAAGACAATAGTTTGTCTTTCTTCGCAATCTGATCCATGATCGATTCATCTTCATTAAATTGAGGCGATCTCTGCGGAACTCTTTTGTCAAAGAAAAGATCTGTCTCTCTTCTTAAAATATCCTGAATCGTAAATATGAAAGAAAGATCTAATGGTGTGTAATTATAAAATACATATTCTGGATCAAGGTCTAGATACCCGCATAAAAGATCAATGATCTCTCCATCCATTTCTTTTGAAAGTTCCATTCTTACAGGTGCTAATTTTTTTCGTTTCTTAATCAATTCTACCATAAAGTCACGATAATCAAGATCTTCATCATACATAGCATCTGCATCAATATCTGCATTTCTTGTAATGCGGATCAATGTTTTTGCTTTGACATGATATCCTTTAAAGATTCTTGGCACATAGTGAAGGATCATTTCTTCAGATAACATATAGGCATCTTTTCCTGGAATATTGATCAGACGCTCAAACACTTCATTTCCACATGGAATAATTCCTAATTTTTCTTTTCCATTTTTAGTTTCTAATACAGCTACTGCGTAAATTTCTTTATTTTTTAAAAATGGAAATGGCTGTCTCTTTCCGATGATCGTTGGAGAAATCAATGGTGCGATTTCTGCCTGAAAATAAGCTCTTAAATATTCACTTTCTTTTTTGGATATTTTCTGAAAATTGACAAAATGAATATTATGTTCTTTGAGAGAATCCATCATCTCCTCATATACATTATCTTTTCTTCTATTAAGCTTTCGAACCTGCGGCATGATCGCATCCAGCTGCTCTTTTGGTGTCATTTTTGTCTTGTTTTCTTTCATATTTTTATCTAGCAGGATCTGATCGATCAGTGATCCAACCCTTACCATGAAAAATTCGTCTAAATTGCTCTGGTAAATAGATGCGAATGTCAGTCTCTCACACAGTGGTACTTCTTTATTCTCAGCTTCTTCTAATACTCTTTCATTAAATTTGAGCCAGGATAGTTCCCGGTTCATAAAAATCTTTTGCTGTGTTTTCATCTTTTCCTCCAATTATTTTATATACATTTTCATTGTACTGGTTCAATGTAAAATCAAATATCTTGTTATGTTAAGTTCTTGTAAATTAACCATATCTTTCCCATTTTCCTTATGTTTACAGCAAAAACAATCTATGATAAACTTATTTTATATATGTAAAAAGAGTTGCAATAATTTAATGTAAATGAGGAATTTTTCATGAATCAAAAAGTATTACAAACACTTGAATTTGATAAGATCATAAATATTTTAACCGGATACGCGACAACTGAGCTTGGGAAGTCGATGTGTGCCAACTTAAAACCGATGACTGAGGAAGCTGATATCTTAAATGCTCAGGATCAGACACAGGATGCATTGACACGTATCTACAAACGTGGAAATGTATCTTTTTTTGGGGTAAGTGATCTTTCCCCTTCTCTTGCACGATTAAAGATGAGAGGTACTCTTGGAACCGGAGAACTTCTTGATATCGCCCGTGTTCTGGAATCTGTAAAGAACGCTGTTTCTTACGGGGTCCGCACGGAGGATGATATTGAGGCTGATTCTCTCGATGAACTTTTTGAAAGTCTAGTGCCTTTAGATGATCTATTACACGAAATCCGCCGCTGTATCATTTCCGAGGAAGAGATCAGTGACGATGCTTCTTCTACTTTAAAGCACATCCGCCGTGCTATGAAACAGACAAATCAGAAGATTCATACACAGTTAACTGCTTTGGTAAGTTCTGCTTCCAATCAGGATAAACTGCAGGATGCGATCGTTACGATGAGAAATGGTCGTTATTGTATCCCTGTCAAACAGGAATACAGAAGTTCTTTCCAAGGAATGATCCATGATCAGTCTGCTTCTGGAAATACATTATTTATCGAACCGATGTCTGTTGTAACATTAAATAATGAATTAAAAGAATTAGAAGGAAAAGAACAGTCTGAAATTGAGCATATCCTTTCTATGCTAAGTGAACAGGCTTCTTATGTTGTTGACGATCTTGCACATGATCAGAAAACACTTGTCCTGTTAGATTTTATTTTCGCGAAAGCCAAATATGCCAAGGATCTTGATGCATCCAAACCTATTTTCCGTGAAGATGGAATCATCAATATCAAACAGGGATGTCATCCTTTATTAGATCGTAAAAAAGTTGTTCCGATCAACGTTTCTCTTGGAAAAGATTTTTCCATGCTGATCGTTACCGGACCAAACACTGGTGGTAAAACGGTATCTTTAAAAACCGTTGGATTATTATCTTTAATGGGACAGGCTGGGCTTCATATTCCTGCATTCCAGGGTTCTTCTCTTGGTATCTTCCGTGAGATTTTTGCAGATATCGGGGATGAACAGAGTATTGAACAAAATTTAAGTACGTTCTCCTCTCATATGACAAATATCGTATCCATCGTTCAGCAGGCTCACAGAGATTCTTTAGTCTTACTTGATGAGTTATGTGGTGGTACAGACCCAATCGAAGGTGCCGCACTTGCAATTTCTATTTTAAGTGATCTGCACGATCGAGGAATCAAGACAATGGCAACAACCCATTACAGTGAACTTAAGATGTTTGCACTTTCTACCGATGATATTGAAAATGCTTCCTGTGAATTTGATGTGGAAACTCTTTCTCCAACCTACCGTCTGATGATCGGTATTCCTGGAAAGAGTAATGCGTTTGCAATTTCTAGAAAATTAGGATTAGATGAACATATCATTGAAGGAGCGGCAGAACAGATTGATGAATCTGTCAAAGACTTTGAAACGATCTTAGCTGATCTTGAGAAGAGTAAGCAGACGATTGAGAAAGAACAAGAAGAGATTCTTGAATACCGCAAGGAAATTGAAACACTTCGTAAGAGTCTCAAATCCCGTCAGGACAATATCAAAGAAAAACGTGATAAGATGCTTCGTGAAGCTCGTGAGGAAGCTCACAACATCATTTCCGAGGCGAAAGAGGTTGCAGACTCTACGATCCGTGAATATAACAAGTTAAAGAAACAAAATAAGAATCCAAATGCTAATAAGAAAATGGAACATATGCGAAGCGATCTTCGTGGCCGCATGACAAAACTAGAAGGCCAGATGGCTTATAAATCCAAGAAGCAGAGCAAGAAACGCCATGAAGCAAGCGATTTCCATGTAGGAGATGAAGTTTATGTAACAAGTCTTTCCCTTGCAGGAACTGTCTCCACTCTTCCAAATGCAAAAGGGGATTTATATGTTCAGATGGGTATGATGCGTTCTCTTGTTAATATCAAAGATCTTGAGATCACAAAGACTGCAAAAGATGTCAAACGTGAAAACCAAAGAAATGAAAGCCGCAACCGTGGACGTACTGCGATCAACAAATCCGCTTCCATCCGTCCTGAAATTAATGTAATGGGTATGACAGTTGATGAAGCGATCGCACAGCTTGATAAATATATTGATGATGCCTGTCTTGCTAACTTGGCACAGATCACTGTTGTTCATGGAAAAGGTACTGGTGCACTGCGTAAGGGATTGCATAATTACTTTAAGCAGTTAAAGAAACAGAAACGTATCTCTGGTTATCGTGATGGTGAATATGGTGAAGGCGATCTTGGTGTAACAGTTGTTATGCTGTAATCTCTAACAATATGATAGAAAGGTTTTTAAGTGATGAAAAAACAGATTTTATTATATAATATCAAAGACAAAAAACGTGCACTGGATATCCGCAGGGTTTTAATGCCTTTAAAGATTCGTATCAAACAGATTAATGAATCTGACTTTGGACAGCCCATTGGATACCTGGCAGATATTGATGGATTCGAATTCTGCGAAAATCTCTCTGGTGATTTTTCTTTTGATGATGAGATGATGATCATGGTTGGATTGACCGGTTTTGAGATCGATCAGATAATTAAAGGATTTCATAAGAAGCGCATTGCTGGAATTCCTTTGAAAGCGATTTTAACAGAAGAGAATCAGAAGTGGGATTCTCGGAAATTGTATGAGAATCTTCGGGATGAGCATGCGAAGATGCATTCTTAAATTTCTGATTTGATAGGCTTTCGTATATGTGACGGAAATAAGATAACAAGAAATATTTATAAGAAACCGGTG
>OGTB01002044.1_pt1 | contig 12255 bp, 7 predicted proteins | sample 1553611 | NCBI WGS metagenome assembly OGTB01 (sample SAMEA2580032, study PRJEB22360) | human gut metagenome | biome: human gut; feature: human-associated habitat; material: faeces | place: Denmark | collected 2008/2010 | reverse complement strand
CGCCGCTTTCGAGGATCGAGACGATGGAGTAGAGCGTGAAGCAGATGGCGCCGAAGCCCGCCAGCACGCGTGCGGGGACGAAATACTTGGGCTCGGAGAGTGCCGCCTCGTAGAGGAATGCTGCGAGGAACAGGCAGGCCAGGGCCGTAAGCACCGGGATGATCGGGATGCGGTTGGCCAGCGGGAAATCGGCGTGCCAGATCTTTGCCAGCAGGATGACCTTGCTCGATATGCTCCAGCAGATCAGTGCCAGCCCTATGAGCACGAAGCCCACGAAGCTGATCGCCTCGCCCCGGAGCGTGAAGATGAGGATCAGTCCCAGCGCGAAGGCCAGGCCGCCCATCGCGAGCACCAGCCCCATCCACCGGCGGCGTTCTTCCATCGTATAGCTGCCTCGTGCCTGGCGTGCGATACTGGCTACCAGCGCGATGAGCGACGTGCAGACACAGGCGATGCCGAACATGACGCTTCCCGCCACGACATGCGCCGGGAGCGTTCCCAGCGCGAAGAGCAGGATGCACCACACCCATGCCCCGGCGGCTATGGCCGACACGATGAAGATCAGCAGCGAACTCTGCCCGCGGGTGAAGCCTGCGGGGTTGACCGAGAAGGTGCTGTCGCCCGAGTTCTTGGGGATCAGGCTGAACCGCGTCGAGGAGGTGGCCGCCGTCGAGACGCACGCCGTGATGAACCCCAGCCCGCAGATTACATGCCCCGTGACGAACGCCCCGGTCATGTGCGACTGGATGATGAAAAGCCCGCAGATGACCGTCATGGCGGCGACCGCATAGCCGATGGCCGGGAAAAGGTATTTCGCGGCGGCGGTATAGGTGCCGATGATCTGGCGGATGATGGTGGCGGCGGTGCAATAGAGCGCGATGCAGATCGAGCCCAGGAAAAAGAGCACGGGGCCTGCCGTGAGCCGCGAGGGGTCGTCGCCGGCGGCGAAAACGTAGGCGCCGTAGGCGAAACAGAAGGCTGCCATCGCAAGGGGAATGGCGCGGAAGAGGATGCTTATGCCATAGTTCATAATCGGAGTTTTTGTTATGCGCCAGCCTGCAAATCATGAACCAAACGAAAAAATGGCTATCTTTGCCCCATGGAAAATATCGTTTTCGACCTGGGCGGAGTACTTTTTGCCCGCGACAGAAGTAAGTGTACGCAAGAATTCCACGACTTTTTCAGTTTCATCCGTTCGGAGCCCATGCCGGCTTTTTGGGAGGATTACGACCGGGGCGTACTGACGCTCGACGAGGTGACCGGCATCCTTTCCGGGGTCAACGCCTGCCCGCGTGCGAAATGCGAGGAGTACCTGCGCCTGTCGATCGACATGCAGGAACCCGTGAAGCCTACCGAACAGCTTGTCCGCGACCTGAAGGCCGCCGGCTACAAGTTGTTCGTGCTTTCGAACATGTCGCGCGAGTTCATCGACTTCCTGCGCCGGTTCCCCGTCTACGGGCTTTTCGACGGCGAGGTGGTCTCCTGCGAGGAGGGCGTGGTGAAACCCGAGCCGGAAATCTACCGGCGACTGCTCGGCCGCTACGGACTCGATCCTGCGCAGACGCTCTTTATCGACGACCGCCCGGCCAATATCGCTGCTGCAGCGGCGCTGGGTATCCGCGGGCAGCTGTTCGACCATTCGGCGCCGGCCGCAACCTGCGACCTGCTGCGCCGCAGCCTGCTGCCCGAAATAGTAGGGTAGCAGCCCGAGACCATACCCGGGTACTCCGTCCGTATAGCCGTACCCGCAGGCCGTTCGCTCCGCCCGCACGAATCGTCGGCTTCCCCTTTTGCAGCGGTTTTCCCTGTCCCGTGATCCGATCCGTCCGATGATTGAAAAATAAAAAGGGCCGCTCTAAGGAGCGGCCCTTTGCTTTGGATCGGATTCCGTTATTCGAAGTTGGCGTCCTTCATCAGTTCATACTCCGGCGAGAGTGCGTACATGCGTACGTATTCGAACTTGCCGGTGTCGACGAGCTTGAACTCGAATGCGTGCGTCACCTTGCCCGTGCCCGAGCCGATGTGCTGCGTGTAGAGCATCATCTGTACGGTGTAGATCACGTCGATGCCGGAGATCATCTTGACATCGGGGTAGAGCGTGCCCAGGGCGGCCGACATTACCTCGCCGAAACGCTTTTCGACTTCGTCGTAGAACGCCTGGTACGAAGCGCGTGCTGCTTCCTTGTCGTCCGACCCCCAGTTGTCGTAGGCCGATACGTCGTCGCCGGCTTCGCTCCAATAGTATTTCGGGAGCGTGTTGATACGCCAGTTCAGGTTGGTGTAGCTTGCTGCGCAACCGCTGTAATACTCCGCATCCGTGAGGCGGCTGCCGCTGCGGTTGTCCGTCGTATAGGCGGCGTCCTTGTTCTGGAGCACCCAGTCCACGCAAGCCTGGTAGAAGCTCTTGCTGTAAGCGCTGCGGTCGGGGGCCACGACGAGCGTCATGCTGGGGTCGAAGTTCCATTTGCCGCTGACCTTCTTGAACGGGCCGTCGAGCGTCTCGTAGGTGAGGTTCTTGATCCAGTTCGAGCCGTCGAACGTATAGCGGTCGGCCTGGAGCACGGTCGATCCCGAAGCATAGAAATGGTAAGCCACATCCATGACATCCTCGGGCATCGCATACGGGAATTTGTATTTCAGGTAGAGGGGCAGATAGGTGTCCTGCGAGAACGACGAACTAAAATTGGGGTTGGTGGCGCCCATCTGCGTGTAGTCCTCGGGATTGACGATCGTCGTAGCCTCGGCTGTCGCCCACGACGTGCCGTTGAAGGTGTAGACCGCATACTGTTCCTGTGTTACCGCCCGGGTTTGGCCGAGGGCTGCGGCAGCTGAAACCGCCACACCGCGCTTCATGCTCGAAACCTTGATGTTGTCGAGCTGGTAGGTGGTTGTTTTCTGGTTGGCACCGTCACCCACATATTTGAACGCAAAATGGAGCGTTTTGCCCGCATATTTATACAGCGAGAAGCGACCGGCCGGTTCGAAGTCGTTGCCATAGCCGCTTGCCGGCTCTTCGGGGATCGTGAAATTCTCGGTGATGTCGATCCAAGTGGCTTTGGTCACGTCGTCCGTATAGTCTTCCGAGATAAGTATCGAGAGACAGTTGGCGTTCCAGTATCCGATCTTGATGTCGAAACCGAATGTCGTCATGCCGTCATCGAACGCCGGAACGGTGATCGGATCTTTGCTTACAAGCCATGATTCGACAGCGCCGGCGGCCCCGTTCGCCGAAACCTGGGCATAGAGGTTCTCAGAGTATTTCTTTATTGCCCACTGTTTGTTTTCCTCGCCTGCGGCTTTTACCAGTTGCCATTTGTCGAAGTTGTCGGCATCGAACGTCTCTTCGAACAGGTCGTTGTCCGTGACAGTGACTACATCCTGTCCCAACTGAATATTGTCGATATAATAGGTCGTGGTTTTGCTGTCGGCCGCATTGCCCTGGTAGCGGAATGCCACGTAGACCGATTCGGCCTTATATGCGCTCATGTCGCATATGCCTGCCGTATACCATTTGCCGGAGGTCGAGCCGTCGAACGTGAAATTGTTCGTCAGGTCGATCCAGGTCGCCTCCTCGGGGGTGACGCCATTGTAATCGGTGGATACGAGTACGCTCAGACCGTCATGCGTCCAGTAGGAGATTTTTACATCGAATGCAAGTTGCGGGTTGTCGGCGAGCGTGAGGTTCACTTTCTCGGAAATAAGCCAGAGATCCTGCGGGCCCGTTGTGTTGAATGCAGAGCATTTCGCCGATTTCACTCCGTTGTAGTCATCCAGCGACCAGGTCGAGGTGCTCGATCCTTTGACGATCTGCCATGCATTGAGACCTCCGTCGAATGTTTCGTCGATACTCGTTGCAGCAGGAGTTTCACCGCCGCCCGTATTGGGTTCGGAAGCGGAGTAGTTATAGGCTACGACCTTGATCGCACCTGCTTCCGCATCGGGATAAGCACCCGTTAGGATCTTGTTGGCATAGCTGGCCAGCGGTTTCTCGGGGGTGAAATAGTTAGCCGGAGTCTCGCCCCAGACCGACTGGTAATCGGCACCCGAGACGGTGTAGGTCTCTGCCGCAGCGAGTTTGACAACCTCTTCGGCGAGGTTGGTCGCATTCTTATAGGTAACGGTGACAGTCGAGCCGTTCGAGAGGTAGCTGTCGTAACCTGCAGCCAGGAATGCGGGCAGGTACGTCGTGGCGGAAGCGGCTTCGGAGAAACATTTTGCAGTGCCTACGGCGGCCAGGGCTGCCACTGCATCGGGCCCTGCGGCTTCGGCGATCGCCTTGTTGGCGGCGTTCGACGCGACGCTGGCGTAGTCGGCGTCGGTCATCGTGTATTTCAGCACCTGGACGTCGGTGATCTCCTTGTCGGGGTTGAACCCGTCCAGATACTCCTCGTTGTAATCGTCGACATTACAACCCCCCCCCACGAATGCTATCGTCGCAAGGGCCAGAAGGTATTTTACAATATGCTTGTTCATATGGTTCGCTGTAATTAGAAGTTAATTTTCAGTCTTACGGTATAGGTACGACCGAACGAGTACATTACGGCATATACGTTCTGCCAGATACCTTCGTCGGCTGCGGCGCACTGCGCGTCCATGATGTAGTTGTAGTCGTAGACGTTGTTCACGTTGCCGTAGATCGTGGCGCGTACGTTGCCGATCTTGAAGGCGTAGCTGGCCGAGAGGTCGAGCTGGTGTCCCCACGGAATTTTCCACGGGTCTTTCACGTCGACGGTCGAGTTACCGCTCAGGCTGGTCTGCGAACCGATGTAGAAGTCGGCGTAGTTGTTGCCGTAGGCGTTCCAGTCGGCGCTGACGCGCAGGCCCTTCATCGGGCGTACCGTGACGCCGAGGGCTCCGGTGGTCTGTGCCGAACCGCCGACCTTGATGCCTTTCTGCTTCAGGTTCAGCCATGCGTGGTCTTCAGCCATGATGCCCGAGGCGACCGTGCCGTCCAAAGCCTTGGTCAGGGGCTGCCCCTGCGTGTCGTAGATGTAGCCCTTCGAGTCGCTGTCCCACTGCCAGTCGCCCAGCGAAAGCATACCAGTCACGTCCAGCCAGCGGTTGGGGCGCAGTACGAAGTCCAGTTCGAGGCCCATGTGGCGAGCGTCCACACCCGAGAGGTTCACGCGGGCATAGTCGCCGTTGGCCATCGAGCTGGAACGTACGACCGACTTGTCCATCCAGAGCGTGTAGTAACCGTTCAGGTTGACCGAAAGGATGCCCGAGCGGAACCCGTAGCCTACCTCGGCCGAGAAGACCTTTTCGTTCAGCGGGTCGGGGTTCTTGGCGTTACTCGTGGTGCTCTGCAGGAACGCGCCGCCCGAGAAGAACGGGGCGCGGCTGATGTAGCCCAGATTGGCGAATACGTTGTGTTTCTCGTTGATGTTGTAGTTGGCACCGCCCTTGACCGTGTAACCGATGAAGTTCACGTGCTCGGACTCGGCGTGTGCGGCGTCGTAGTAGAAGCGGTCGTAGCGCCAGTAGCCGGTGTTGGAAACCGAACCCGATACGAAGGCGTTGAGGTTTTTCTTCGTCCACTCCAGCTGGGCGAATACGCCTTCCTGGTGTACGTGGCCGTCGTAGTCGCGGTAAACCTTGTCGCCGACCTGTAATTTCTGGTATTTCCAGTTGGGATCGGCTGCGGCGGCGTTCTGCTCGGCCTTGACGTTCTTGCGGCTGTCGTCGTCGATGTAGTACTTACCGTCGTAGAGGTCGATGATCTCGTTGTTGTGCTCGCCGATGTAGTAGCGCACGTCGATACCGGCCGACAGTTCGAGCGACTTGGAGATTTGGTTGGTATAGGTCGAGAGCAGCCCGTACCACATGTGGTTGTTGTTGCTCTTCGACATGATCATGCGCGAACCGTCGGGACTGGCGGCGTTCATCTCCTGGATCTTGTCGTAGGCGAACGTGCCGTCGGGGTTGCGGAAGGTGGTGTTCAGCACGCCGTAGTTGGTACCCTTCCACATGTTGCGGTCTGCCGAGGTGCGGCCCTGGCCCGAGTAGCCGCTGCCGCGTCCGATCGACATGTAGAGCGCCGTCGAGAGCGACGACTTGTAGTCGATCTGCCACTGGTGGTTCAGCGAGATCTGGGGCTTGTGGTATTCGTTGAAGTGCGAGTAGCGCTGCCTGCCGTTCTTGTCGAAACCGTACTCGGCGTTGTAGCGGTACATGTCCTTTTCGCCCATGAAGTTCTTGGCCTTCTGCCACTCCTCGATCTTCAGTCCGTCGTCGAGGGCATGGCGCTGCGCGTGCTTCTGCGGGGCGCCGAAGGCGGTCAGCGACAACTGGTGGCGGTCATTGATGCGCTTCGAGATGTTGACGAACCAGTTGTAGCCTTCGAAGTTGGTTCCCTGGATGTAACCGTCGCCCCAGCGCTTCGCGCCGAGTACCGACAGTGCCCAGCCGCTCTTCGTGAGGCCCGTCGAGAGGCTGAACGAAAGGCTGTAAAGGCCGTCGTTACCTACGCCGAACGAGAACGTGCCGCCCTGCTTGGCCTCGATGCCGTTGGTCACGATGTTGACCGAACCGCCGACCGAGGGCGACGAGATTTTCGAGGCGCCCAGGCCGCGCTGGGTCTGCATGCTGCGCGTCACGTCCGAGAGGCCGGCCCAGTTCGACCAGTATACGCCGCCCCACTCCATGTCGTTCACGGGGACGCCGTTGACCATTACGGCCACGTTGGCCGCCTGGAAACCGCGCATGTTGATCTTCGAGTCGCCGAAGCCGCCGCCGTCCTTGGTCACGTAGACGCCCGGGGTCGATTTCAGGATTTCGGGGAACTCCTGCCCGCCGAGTTTGTAGCTGATCTCCTCGGCGCTGACCGTCGATACGGCTACCGGGGTTTTGCGCTGCACGGCCACCGACTGCATGACGATGACATCCTGCAATGCCACGGCGTCGGGCTCCATCTGGATGATGCCCAGGCGTGCGTTCGGGCCCGTGACGGGTTTTTTGGTCGGGACGTAGCCCACGTAGCTGATCTCGATCTCCTTGGCATCGGTCTTCAGCGTGAAGTTGCCGTCGACGTCGGTGCTGACACCCTGCGATGTGCCGGGTACGGTCACAGAGGCACCGATCAGCGGTGCGCCGGTCTCATCTACGATTTTACCCGTAACTGCCGATTGCGCGACAGCGGCGGACACTCCGAACAGGATCAGGGCGGCCGTCATGAGGAAATGTTGTAAATGTTTTCTCATACTTTTTAATGGATTAGTAAATAAAAGAGTGTAATGGATATTTCGGTTTCTTCATAGCGTGGTGTCGTGGTTCGCGGCACTAAGATCGGGGATTTTTCCGCTCCCGCCGGTGGGGTGGCGGAAGTTTCACAGGATTTTAACCCCCGGCAGCCTTTCGGGAAGGCTCTGAGATCCATGGTATGCTGGGGTTTGTATAAAGTTGCGAGGGATACTCCGCGTGTGAGATACCCCTCGTTGTTGCGTATCGCAGGCCGTGCCCGGCGATAGCCGATGTCCGGTTTGCATACCTTCTCCCGCACCGTATCGGTGATGCAGGGTGCCGGTGGAAACCGTTATTTCCATAAAGCCGTCCATAATTTGCTTATACAAATTTAAACCAAATATTTCACAGCCGCAACAGAACACCGCAAATTTTGTTCAAATATTTTTCAACCTGTTGACGGGCACTGTCTTGCACGTGCGGCACGTTCCTTGTGCAGCTGACTCGCATGCAGGCTTTCAAGGAACTATACTGGCGTTATTCGCTTTTCGTGTTGATCCTCGGACTGGGGGTCACGATCTTCATCGAGCTGACCCCGTTTTTGGGCGGGGTGCTGGGTGCCATGACGATCTACGTGCTGCTCCGGCGGCAGATGCATTACCTCACGGCCTGCCGCAAATGGCGGCGCAGCCTGGCCGCGTCGCTGCTGCTGGGCGAGGCGGTGCTGTGTTTCCTGGTGCCGATCAGCCTGATCGTCTGGATGGTCGTCAACCAGGTGCAGGACATCGCCCTCGCGCCCGAGTCGGTCGTCGAGCCGCTCAAGCACATCGCTGCGCTGATCCACGACAAGACGGGATACAACCTCTGGCAGGAGAAGAACATCACGTCGCTCGTGGGCGTAATCCCCCGGCTGGGGCAGTGGGTGCTGGGCAGCATCATGGATTTCGGCATCAACATCATCGTGCTGCTGTTCGTGCTCTATTTCATGCTCATCGGCGGCCTGCGCATGGAAGGCTACTGCCGCGAGATACTGCCTTTCAACCGGGACGTGGGCAGCAGCGTCATGCGCGAGGTGCACATGATCGTCCGTTCGAACGCCATCGGCATCCCCCTGCTGGCCGTCGTGCAGGGCGTCGTGGCGTTCGTGGGCTACCTGGTCTTCAACGCCCCGAGCCCGCTGTTCTGGGGCGTGCTGACCTGTTTCGCAACGATCATCCCCATCTTCGGGACGGCGCTCATATGGCTGCCGCTTGCGGGTTACATGGCGCTGACGGGCGACTGGGGGCCGGCCATCGGGCTGCTCCTCTACGGCGGGCTGGTCGTGACGCACGTGGACAACGTCGTGCGGTTCATCATGCAGAAGAAGATGGCCGATACGCATCCGCTGGTGACGATCTTCGGCGTTTTCATCGGGCTGTCGCTCTTCGGGTTCATGGGGGTGATTTTCGGGCCGCTGATGCTGGAGATGTTCGTCTTCTGCGTCAATATCTTCAAGAAGAAGTACCTCGACGGGACGTCGTACAAGCAGTTGTTCGTCCCCGAGCAGGATATTCAGGCATAGCCCGCCGGGCGCTTCCGGGCGGGGCGCTTTTACGAAAAGTAACCGTTTCCGGTGTTTTTTGTGAAAAATCCCTGTAAAATGGTTGGAATTTCAAATTGTTTATTATCTTTGTTATTGGAATAACAGTAAAAGCGGCAACAAGAACCCTTAATCAAAAATATCACAATGGCGAGAAATCTCAAAATCAGAGACCTTACGTTGCGCGACGGACAGCAGTCCTCGTTTGCGACGCGCATGTCGCAGGCACAGGTAGACCGTTGCCTGCCCTTTTACAAGGATGCAAATTTCTATGCGATGGAGGTCTGGGGCGGTGCCGTACCCGACTCGGTGATGCGTTATCTCAACGAGAACCCGTGGACGCGCCTGGAGACGATCTACAAGGCTGTGGGCAAGGTGTCGAAGCTCACGGCGCTTTCGCGCGGCCGTAACCTGTTCGGCTACGCGCCTTACCCCGACGACGTGATCGACGGCTTCTGCCGCAACGCGATCGAAAGCGGGCTGGGCATCATGCGTATCTTCGATGCCCTGAACGACGTGGACAACGTGAATTCGACGATCAAATACGTCAAGCAGTACGGCGGCATCGCCGACTGCGCCGTATGTTATACGGTCGACCCGAAATATCCCGAACCCTCCTTCATGCAGCGCCTGATGGGCAAGAAACAGCCGCAGCCCGTCTTCACGGATGCCTATTTCCTCGACAAGGCAAAACAGATGGCCGCACTGGGCGCCGACATGATTACCATCAAGGACATGTCGGGCCTGATCCCGCCGCGCCGTGTCGCCACGCTGGTCAAGCTGTTCAAGAAGAACATCTCGATTCCGGTCGATTTCCATACCCACTGTACCCCCGGCTACGGCCTGGCTTCGGTGCTCGCGGCCATCGTGGCCGGCGTCGACATCGTCGATACCAACTGCTGGTATTTCGCCGAAGGCACGGGTGCCCCGGCCATCGAGCTGATCCACGTGTTCTGCGGCAAACTGGGTGTCGACACCGGCGTGAACATGGAGGCCGTGGCCAAGATCAACACCCAGCTGCGCGAGATCCGCAAGGAGCTCAACCAGTCGGTGTTCGGTGCGGACAAACCCGAACCCAAGGCATTCAACCCGCTGACCGACAAGCTTCCCGCCGAGATCGACGCCCTGTTCGACAAGGCCATCGCGGCCGCCAAGGCCGACGATGAGGACGGCACGATCGATGCCTGCCGCAAGATCGAGGCCTATTTCGGTTTCCCGGCTCCCAACGAACTGGTGCAAAAGGCCGAGATACCCGGCGGCATGTACTCGAACATGGTCGCCCAGCTCAAGCAGCTCAAGGCCGAGGACATCCTGCCGCGCGCCATGGAGCTGATCCCCTCGGTGCGCCTGGCCGCAGGCCTGCCGCCGCTGGTGACCCCGACCTCGCAGATCGTCGGTGCGCAGGCCGTCAACTGCGCCCTCGACGAGAAGGCCGGGCGTCCGATGTACACCAACAAGAGCTCGCAGTTCGTCGGCCTGGTCAAGGGCGAGTACGGACACACGCCCGTGAAAATCGACCCCGAATTCCGCTTCAAGATCTGCGGCGTGCGTGAGGAAACCCCCTACGATACGTCGAAATACCAGATGCAGCCCAACCCCGAACTTCCCGAAGCCGGAGGCGTGAAGCTTGCCGCCAACGAGAAGGAGGTGCTGCTGCTCGAGTTGTTCCCGATGGTAGCCAAGACTTTCCTCACGGACATGAAGGTCAAGGCCTACGCCGCGGCCAAACCCGTCGAGCCCAAGGCCGAGGAGAAGAAAGCCGAGGAGGTGAAGAAGATCGTCATCACGGGCAATGCCGTGACGGCGCCGCTGCCTGGCCGTATCATCGAACTCAAGGTCAAAGTGGGCGATACGGTCAAGGCCGGTGACGAGATCGCAGTCCTGGAGGCCATGAAAATGGAGAATTCCGTGACGACCGATTACGCCGGCACGGTAAAGCAGGTGCTGGTACAGCCCGGCGAGAACGTGGCTACCGACGCCGTACTGGTCGAGATCGGGTAATCCCGTCCGGCACATTCGTCCGGAAAAAGGGCAGCCGGTATACAGCCGGCTGCCCTTGCTTCGTGCGATTTCCCGGAAAAATAGTATATTTGCACCATCAAATAATTAAACCTCAGACTTATGGCATTTCTAAAAGAATTCAAGGAGTTCGCCCTCAAGGGGAACGTGATGGACATGGCCGTCGGTGTAATCATCGGCGGCGCGTTCGGCAAGATCGTGTCGTCGCTGGTGAACGACATCCTGATGCCGCCGATCGGGGCGCTGATCGGCAATACCGATTTCTCGCAGCTGCGGCTCGACATTTCGAAGTTCCGGGACATGACTTCGAGTGCCGTGCATGCCGTCGGCGACGTCGTGACGGGCGGCGGCGAAGCTGCCGTGAAGGCGGCTGCCGAGCCCGTTTACTGGAATTACGGCGCCTTCATCCAGCAGTGCATCGACTTTACGATTCTGGCGTTCTGCGTCTTCATGATGGTGAAATTGATGAACCGCCTGATGAAGAAGAAGGAGGAGGCCCCTGCGCCCGCCGCCGGGCCGGTGCTGTCCAAAGAGGAGCAGCTGCTCACCGAAATCCGCGACCTGCTGAAGGCGCAGAAGAAATAGGGGATGTCTCCCCGAAAAGAGGAGTCCGGCCTATTGGTCGGACTCTTTTTTGTGCGAGTACTCCTGCAGTACGTAGGTCGTGAAGATCGGGAAGAACATCATGCCCAGCGAGGGGAGCATCACGCAGAATATCTTGCCGATGGTCGTCACGGGGAATATCTCGGCCCCGACGGTCGTGACGTTCATCCACGCCCACCACAGCGCGTTGCCGAAACCGTGGAGCTTGCTGTTCACGAGTATTTCGTAATCGTAGAAGACCAGCGCCGAAATATAGGTGAAGACGACCACGGTGAAGATGTAGGCGAAGAAGAGTTTTCGGACCTTGTTGTCCACGAGCCACTGCACCACGATGTAAAATGCGAGGAACGCCCGCATCAGCGGCATGATGCCGATCAGCGTGGCCCAGTAGCGGGGGAGTTCGGCGCTGCTCCAGTCGATGATGTTCAGATAGGGTATCGAAATCAGCAGTACGAGGAAATTGCGGCCGAAGAAGCGGGCTTTGCGCTCCGAGGCTGCCCACCGTACGAAGAAATCGCACAGGAACAGAATGCAGACTACGAGCTGGATGATCAGGTAGTTGCGTGAAAAGTGCATGTGGTCGCCGGCGATTATTTCCCACGAGATGGCGGCGAGCAGGACCACTCCTGCGATTACCTTGAGGATGCTCAGGCAGTTACGGATTTCCGTGCGTGTAGATTCTGACAGGGACATATTTTCAGTTTACGTGCACTGGGCTCAAAATCAGTGCCAAAGCGTCTGAATGCGAATTTTCCGTCGATTTTTTGTCCGAAGATTTTGCACGATCGAAAATTTCTATTACCTTTGCACTCGCTTTGATAGCAATGGCGGGTTAGCTCAGCTGGTTAGAGCGCATGATTCATAATCATGAGGTC
>OGTB01002022.1_pt1 | contig 12357 bp, 10 predicted proteins | sample 1553611 | NCBI WGS metagenome assembly OGTB01 (sample SAMEA2580032, study PRJEB22360) | human gut metagenome | biome: human gut; feature: human-associated habitat; material: faeces | place: Denmark | collected 2008/2010 | reverse complement strand
GCCGACCTGCTGGATCCCCCCGCCTACCGGCGGGTGCAGGATCGGCTCCACACTTATATCCCGGAATCCTCCATCGTGGGGGTGCTGCTGGTTCACGCCGAGGACTACGACGTCATTGACAGCACCAGCCACGCCGCCATGCAGCATGAGGCACTGTCGTGGCAGGGGATGGGGAACCGGTTTGTGCATCTGGGCCAGCGCTCCCAGCTGGGGCAGATGTCCGACGACGTGCTGCGGGAGTGGCTGGACTCCGTGTCTCAGGAGGACCGGGAAGCCTTCTGCGACGCCCTGTACAGCATCCTCTCCATGGGTGGCCGTGCCAAGACCTTCGAGGATCTGCGCAAGGGCGGGCTCTCCGGCTGGGCGGCCCTGTGGAAGGAGTATGCCGGAGCCGACGAAAGAAAGAAGCAGATCCTGACAGAGATATTCGGGCGGCTGGCCATCGACGTGAAGGATGAGCTGATGAAGGCGGCGGGGCAGGGCCTGCGGTCCGCCGGACACGGCATCCGGACGGTGGGACAGAACCTCATGGGCCGCCATGAACCGGATAAAACACAGACAAAATAGATCAAGATAGAACGACCCGTCGGAGGAGACACAAAACCGGGCTTCGGCCCGCAAGAAAGGACAAGAAAGGAACAACGCCATGAAACTGAGCTTTTACGGAGCAGATCAATGTGTCACCGGCAGCTGCCATTGTCTGGAGGTGGGCGGCAAGCACATCCTCATTGACTGCGGCCTGCAGCAGGGCCGAGACGAGATCGATAACGCCAGCCTGCCTTTCCATCCGGGCCAGATCGACTATGTGCTGGTGACGCACGCCCATATCGACCACTCCGGCCGCATCCCCCTGCTGATCAAGCAGGGCTTTCAGGGCCGTATCCTCACCACTCGCCTGACGGCGGATCTGCTGGACATCATGTTGCAGGACTCCGCCCATATTCAGGAGAGCGACGCCGAGTATAAAAACCGTAAGAACCAGCGGGCGGGCCGCCCCATGGAGGAGCCGCTGTACACGGTGGAGGATGCCATGCGGGTGCGGGAATTCATGGATACCTGCGAGTACGGCCAACAGATCCACATCTGCGACGGTGTAGACGCCGTGTTCATCGACGCCGGCCACCTGCTGGGCTCTGCCAGCATCGAAGTCTGGCTGACGGAGGACGGCAATACGAAAAAAATCGTATTTTCCGGCGATATCGGCAACAAGCACCAGCCGTTACTTAAGGATCCGACACCTACGAAGGAAGCGGATTATGTCGTGATGGAGTCTACCTACGGTGACAGACTGCATCCGAAGGATAAGCTGGATTATGTGGCAGAACTGACCAAGGTGCTGCAGGAGACCTTAGACCGGGGCGGTAACGTGGTGATCCCGTCTTTTGCTGTGGGCCGTACCCAGGAGATTTTGTATTTTCTGCGGAAGATCAAGGTAGGGCGCCTGGTAAAGGGTCATGAAGATTTCCCGGTGTATGTGGACAGTCCCATGGCGGTAGAGGCTACCGGTATATTCCAGGAGAACAGGTGGGAATGCTTCGATGATGAGGCGATGGAATTCGTAAAAGAGGGCATTAATCCCATTGCTTTTTCAGGATTAAAGCTGTCTATCACCAGTGAGGAATCCAAAGCCATCAACTTTGACGAGACCCCTAAGGTCATTATCTCCGCATCCGGTATGTGTGATGCAGGACGTATCCGGCATCATCTGAAGCATAATCTGTGGAGACCGGAGTGTACGATCCTGTTCGTCGGTTATCAATCGGTGGGAACACTGGGCCGGGCACTGGTAGAGGGTGCTGACGAGGTGAAGCTGTTCGGTGAGACGGTTTCAGTGCGCGCCGAGATCCGGAAAATGACGGGACTGAGCGGTCATGCGGATAAGGAAGGTCTGATCGACTGGATCCGGGCCTTTGAGGAAAAGCCGAAGAAGGTGTTCGTGGTACATGGAGAAGACAGCGTATGTACCGGATTTGCCGAATGCCTGAAGATGGAGTATGGGCAGAGAGCCTATGCTCCTTACAGCGGTACAGAGTTCGATCTTGCAGGCAATAAGTTCACCTATGAGGCGGCACCTGTTGCCGTGCAGAAAAAGACGAAGCCTGCTACCGGAGTCTTCGAACGACTGCTTGCCTCTGCGAGACGCTTACTGGCACTGGTTACGAAGAGCGAGGGGGTCATGACCAACAAGGATATGGCGAAGTTCGCGGACCAGATCAATTCCCTGTGCGACAAGTGGGAAATATAGAGTGCGAAGCACGGAGAAATCGTTTATATATTATATGTTAGAAGACAGAATCAGAATAAGGAGACAACATGAGTTTAGCGGATCATATTTTTATCGATATGTGCAATGACATTTTAACCAACGGTACCAGCACGGAGGGCGAGAAAGTGCGCCCCCACTGGCCGGACGGCACTCCTGCCTACACCATTAAGAAATTCGGAGTGGTGAACCGGTACGACCTGTCAAAGGAGTTCCCAATCCTGACCTTACGTCGGACGGCATTAAAATCCGCCACAGATGAGATGCTGTGGATCTGGCAGCGCAAGTCCAACAACATTCATGATTTAAACAGCCACGTCTGGGATGAGTGGGCAGATGAAAATGGCTCAATCGGTAAGGCATATGGCTACCAAATGCAGGTGAAGCATCAGTATAAGGAAGGCATGATGGATCAGGTGGACCGCGTGATCTACGATCTGAAGAACAATCCTTTCAGCCGCCGGATCATGACCAACATCTATGTCCATCAGGATCTGCACGAGATGAATCTGTATCCCTGCGCCTACAGCATGACCTTTAACGTGACACAGAAAAAGGGAGAGGACAGGCTGACCCTGAATGCCATTTTAAACCAACGCTCCCAGGACGTACTGGCAGCCAACAACTGGAATGTGGTACAGTATGCGGTGCTGGTATATATGTTGGCGCAGGTCTGCGATATGAACGTGGGCGAGCTGGTGCATGTCATTGCGGATGCTCATATCTATGACCGCCACGTGGATGCCATTAAGGAACTCATCAGCAGAGAGCCTTTCCCGGCACCGAAGTTCTGGCTGAATCCGGAGATCAAGGATTTCTATCAGTTCACGCCGGATGATGTGAAGCTGGAAGGCTACCAGACAGGGGAGCAGATCAGGGATATTCCGATTGCAATCTGACATGAGTAAGTAGGGCGGTAGCCCGGAATACGAATATCAGTACGGTTTCGTGAGTGCGAAGCACGGAGAAACCGGTTATTATCATAGAAACAAACAGAAACGAGGTACACCATGAATTTAATTGTAGCAGTAGACAGTAACTGGGCGATCGGCAGCAAGAATGAACTGCTGATCCGCATCCCCAATGATCATAAACATTTCCGCGAGGAGACCACCGGTAAGGTCGTCGTTTTGGGACGTAAGACCTTAGAGACGTTTCCCCAGGGAATGCCTTTAAAGAACCGTACCAACATCATCTTATCCAAAGATCCGAATTATCAGGTCAAGGATGCGATCGTGGTACACTCTATTGAAGAATTGCTGGAAGAACTGAAGAAATATGACGAAGAGAATATCTATATCATCGGCGGAGAGAGTATTTACCGCCAGATGCTGCCTTACTGTGACGTGGCCCATGTGACGAAGATCGACCATGCCTACGAGGCGGATGCCTATTTCCCGGATCTGGACAGTGATCCCGAGTGGGAGATCACCGCGGACAGCGACGAGCAGGTCTATTTTGACATTACCTATCAGTTCTTAAAGTACGAGCGCAAGAAAGCCTGAGTGCGGAAAACGATGAAAAAGAAGATATATTTGGCAGTTACGGTTTTACTGCTTACTCTGGCAGGAATATATGTGGCAGCCAGAATGATTCTGTGGGGTGGTCCCGTAAGTTTTCGCAGTTATGTGTTGTTACTGGGGGATCTGCTGTGTCTGCTGCTTCTCCTGTTTTATGTATATCTGAGAGTACCCATCAGGCTGCACCGGAAAATACGGGACAAGTGGGGAACTCCCGGGAAATGGGAGTGGCTGGAGGATATCGGCATTGCTTTGTGGGCAGTGCTGTGCCTGATCGTCACGTTTGCCGGAATTGCCTGGATTTGGTTTGAAAATGACATCCCTTCGGAGACGCGGCTCACAGAGAATCTGATCAGTGTGGAAGAGATGGAGTTCCCGGACAGGCACTGGTATTCCTACTGGCGTCCAGAGGGCGTGCTGTTTCGGAGAGAGACGGAGCTTGCCGGTGAGGATTACATTACTTATCTGACGGAATTGATGGACAAGGAAGAAAATACCCACCCGGAGGATGCAGAAACGGTAGCAAAGCAGGCGATGGAAGAACAGTGGCTTGCGGAATACTATGCGTCGGAGACGGAAACCGCGGAAGATGTACAGGATCCCTTAGAGCCTTACGCACAGGCAGTATATGATGCTGTGCTGCAACAACAGGGCTTTTCCTTCGAAGTCTGCTACAATGCCAAAGGCAATTTCTATCTGCAGCTGGGAGAACAGGAGCAGGCGGGAAAGACCTATGCATACACGCTGGTCTACAATCGTACCTCGCAGAACGGAAAATGTGAGATTTTCGTGCTGTACCGGAATCTGGAAGAGAATCTGTCCACAGAGGCAGCACAGATCGTGGAGTTTTATGCGGTCCGCAGTGAAGATCTGCAGGTCATTGCGGGGGATAAGACCGGATGGTCAGTGGTAGCGAACAGTGCATATCAGGAAGCTACCGGAGAAAAATAATTGTAGTGAATTTAATTTGAGTTTTCAGCTAAAAGGAGAAATGAGCCACATTTTCGCTGAAAAAAGCACTGGAAAGCATAAATGTGTATATTGACTTTTATTACAAATGGTATAATAATGAAAATCAATAAATTCTGTTAAGAGAAATCAACAGGCAGAGTGGTAAACCGAGGAAAGAAGGAATACAAAATGGAAAAGAAGAACATTGACTGGGGTAATATCGGTTTCGGTTATATCCCTACGGATTACAGATATGTGTCCTATTACAAGGACGGCAAATGGGATGACGGTCAGCTGACCCAGGACCCCAACATCGTATTAAATGAGTGTGCAGGTGTACTGCAGTATGCACAGACCGTATTCGAGGGTCTGAAGGCCTACACCACAGAAGACGGACATATCGTAACCTTCCGTCCTGACTTAAACGGTGAGCGTCTGGAGTCTTCCGCAGCAAGACTGGAGATGCCTATTTTCCCCAAGGAGCGTTTCGTGGAAGCTGTTACCGAGACGGTTAAGGCGAACGATGCTTTCGTGCCTCCTTACGGCAGTGGCGCAACTCTGTACATTCGTCCTTATATGTTCGGCACTAACCCTGTCATCGGTGTAAAGCCTGCGGACGAGTATCAGTTCCGTATCCTGTGCACCCCTGTAGGACCTTACTTCAAGGGCGGCGTTAAGCCTCTGACTATCCGTGTCACCGACTTTGACCGTGCGGCACCTCACGGAACCGGTCACATCAAGGCTGGTCTGAACTATGCTATGAGCTTACATGCTATCGTATCCGCTCACAAGGAAGGCTACGATGAGAATATGTACCTGGATGCTGCTACCCGTACCAAGGTAGAGGAGACCGGCGGTGCGAACTTCCTGTTCGTTACCAAGGACAACAAGGTCGTAACTCCCAAGTCCGACAGTATCCTTCCTTCCATCACCCGTCGTTCTCTGGTATATGTTGCCAAGGAATATCTGGGATTGGAAGTAGAAGAGAGAGAAGTATACCTGGATGAAGTAAAAGACTTCGCAGAGGCTGGTCTGTGTGGTACCGCAGCAGTTATCTCCCCTGTTGGTAAGATCGTTGACCACGGCAAAGAGATCTGCCTGCCCAGCGGCATGACCGAGATGGGACCTGTCACCAAGAAACTGTATGAGACCCTGACCGGTATCCAGATGGGCAGGATCGAAGCTCCTAAGGGTTGGATCCATGTGATCGAGTAATCGCTGACAGAAGGCTTGGAATAGTTTAAAACAGGATAATCAGAAAATGCGTGTGGATCATCTCTGCACGCATTTTTTTGCTTGCGGGGAGCCGGAGTTTGATGTAAAATGTAAGTGCTTACATAGAAATGTTACTTTGAATGATGGAAAGAGAACGATAAATGCAGATCAATGACCGTATGGAACAACTACATAATGCAGTCTCACAGACTTACACTGCAGTGGAGCCGGACGGTCCCGGGAACTGTGGGAAGCATGAAAGGGGCAGAAGCAGAGAGATTGTCTGTGAACATTTTCTGGATGTCTATGTGGATGAGCAACTGACATTTCGTCTGACCTGCACAGCCACACATCTGCCGGAGCTGATACTGGGGAGACTTTTCACGGAAGGCTGGATTGAAAGCGTCCGGGATGTGGAGAGCATTACGATCTGCGAGAGCGGTAGAAGTGCGAGAGTTTTTCTGCAGGAAAATTTACGGGGAAGCGATAGACAGATAGCGACAGACAGAGAGGCTTCCTGTTGCATCGGGAATCTTACTTTTCTGGAAAAAAACGGAAAAAGACAGTTACGGGAATTACCCGGGACAGAATGGCAGAATGCGTGGATATTTGCCCTGGCGGAAGAATTCGCCGGAGACTGCGAGCTGCACAGACAGACCGGAGGAACCCACAGCTGTTATCTCGGAGTAAGAGACAAATGCGTATGCCGCATGGAAGATATCGGAAGACATAACGCATTGGATAAATGTATCGGCTATGCACTTTTGAAACAGCTGGAATTGTCCGAGTGCATTTTGTTTACTACGGGGCGGGTTCCTACGGACATGGTACAGAAGGTGATCGCTGCCGGGATTCCGGTGCTGGCGTCCAAGGCAGTACCTACAGATCAGGCAATAGAGCTTGCAAAAAAGTACCGGCTGAATCTGATCTGCAGAGCCTGGCCGGATCGGATAGAGATCTATCATGATGCAAGAAAATAATCCTGAGAACGGACAGGGAGCCTGTTTCATTCCGGTGGAACAGCACGGAATAAAACACAGTGAGAGGAGCCGCACATGAAAGAATTGGAAGAATGTCTGGAGGCATTACTGGCAGAGGTAAAGCCTATAGAAAAAACAGAATATGTGGCACTTACGGATGCCTGTGACCGGATCCTCGGTGAGGATATTGTGGCGCAGATGATGATTCCTCCCTATCCGAAGTCTGCCATGGACGGTTATGCCGTACGGGCGGAGGATACGTCGGGTGCGGACAGAGAACATCCGGTTACGTTGCAGATCGTGGGAGAATTATTTGCCGGAGATTGTGCAGAGATTCCTTATGAAGAGGGATGCGCAGTACGGGTGATGACCGGTTCTTATGTGCCGGAAGGATACGATGCGGTCATCAGACAGGAAGATACCGATTATGGCGAAAAACAGGTACAGATCTACCGGGAGATTACAGCGGGAACAAATTATTGCTGTGTGGGAGAGGACATCCGTGAGGGTGAGCAGATCCTTGCACGGGGGACACATCTGCGTGCACTCCATATGGGGCTTTTGGCAAGTCTCGGCATTTACAAGGTGCCGGTCTGTGAGAGGATAAAGTGCAGTATTCTATCCACAGGTTCAGAACTGATGGCACCGGGAACGCCACTTTTACCGGGGAAAATATATAACAGTATCGCTTATATGCTGCGGGCTTCCATGGAAAGACAGGGAATACAGGTGCCTTTCACGGAAATCTGCGGAGATGATAAAGAATTATTGAAGGAAAAAATACAGCAGTGCCTGAAAACAGCGGATATTGTGATCACTACCGGTGGTGTGTCTGTGGGGAAAAAGGATCTGCTGCCGGAAGTGTTGGAAGAACTGGGAGCGAAAAAAATATTTTCCCATGCCAACATCCAGCCGGGAACTCCGACGATCGGCAGTGTCCTGGATGGTAAAGCCATCTTAAGCCTGTCGGGAAATCCTTATGCGGCGTATGCCAATTTTGAGTATTATTTTTGGGAACTGGCAGCGTATTTGACACAGAATGCATCCTTGAAGGTGCGACGAACGCAAGCGGTGCTTTCTGACCCTTATCCGAAGGTGAATAAGCTCAGACGCTTTGTACGGGCATATGCGGAGGAAGGCAGAGTGACACTGCCCACAGCAGTACATGCGTCTTCGGTGCTTTCCAACATGAGAGATTGTAATTGCTTTATAGATATGGAACCGGGGCGGGAACTGCACCCCGGAGATGAAGTGAAGATCCAATACTTTAAATGATACAAAGGTCACAAGACAAATAGTTTCGACGTGCTTGCACGGAGCAATCCTTATGGTATCATGAAAGGCAACGACGGGAAAAACCGTTTCGACGTGCTTGCACGGGAGGAAAATCAACATGCAGGAAATGCAAAAATTTACCCTTGGCACAGCGGTCCTCGCCGGCGGCAAGAGCAGCCGGATGGGGCAGAACAAGGTCTTAATGGAATATCAGAACCGCAGATTCTTAGACAGAATCTGTGAGGAACTCCGGGGGTTCGATGAGAAGCCCTGTATTTCTGCTGCTATACCCGGAGAATATGAGGATCTGGGGCTTCCCGTTGTCTGCGATGAGCACAGGGAGATCGGACCTATGGAAGGAATCCGTCAGGTCCTGATCCATACATCTTGCGATTATGTATTTGTCTGTGCCGGAGATATGCCCTTTATCACGGGAGATCTGGTGCGGTATATGGCAGAATTTATTTCCTCGGACTATGACTGCTATTGCATGGTAGATGAGGATCATATTCATCCGCTGTGTGCCATTTATTCGAAAAAAATACTGCCGGTGATAGAAGAACTGATCGAACAGGGGCAGTATCGTCTGATGCAGATCCTGCGCAGGGTGCGGACCAAATACATTCGTCTGGAGAGCAGCTGTTTTGATAAAAAGCAGCTGCGCAATATCAATACCAGAGAAGAGTATGAAAGTTTAAGCCTGCCGCTTATCTTCTGTGTCAGCGGAGTCAAGGACAGCGGCAAGACCGGACTGATCATTAAGCTGATCAACGAGTTCATCCGGGACGGATACCGCGTAGGTGTGATCAAACACGACGGGCATGAGTACGCCATGGATCAGGAAGGAACGGACACGTACCGTTTTACGGAGGCAGGGGCCAGGATCAGTGCTATTTATTCAGACACGCAGTCCTCTGTGAACCGTAAGGGAAAAGTGACCGCAGAGGATATGATAGCGGCCTGCGGGAATGTGGATGTTCTGATCCTGGAGGGATTGAAGGATTCCGCGTATCCGAAGGTTGAAGTGGTACGGAGAGCGGTGTCGGAGCATAAAGTATGTGCCACAGAGCATCTGATCGCGGTTGCAACCGATGTAGTGACGCAGGATGCGGTGAACTGCCCTGTGTATGACATGAATGATATAGCAGGCATTTATGCCTGTATTTTAGGATACTTTGGTATATCAGGGAGATTACGATGAAACTGATCAGAACAGAAGATGCAGTGGGACAGGTGCTGTGCCATGATATTACCCAGATCATTCCGGGAGTAGTGAAGGATGCCGTGTTCCGTAAGGGGCATATTGTCACGAAAGAGGATATTCCCGTATTGTTATCTGTGGGTAAGGAACATCTCTATGTGTGGGAGAAAAAAGAGGGTATCCTGCATGAGGACGAGGCGGCGGTAATTTTACGGGATCTGTGCATCAATGACAATATGACTGCCAGTGAACCGAAGGAAGGCAAGATCGAGATCCGGGCAGCAGCAGACGGATTGCTCAAGATCAATTCCGAAAAATTACGTGCGGTGAACGGACTGGGAGAGATGATGATCGCCACCATTCACGGCAATTTTCCGGTGAAAGCAGGAGACAGGCTGGCAGCCACACGCATTATCCCACTGGTGATCGAAGAGGAAAAAATGAACCGGGCAAAGGAAGCAGCCGGTGGGGAACCGCTTCTTAAGATCCTGCCCATGTCCCATAAAAAGGTAGGGATCGTCACCACCGGCAGTGAAGTATTTAAAGGCAGGATACAGGATGCTTTCGGACCTGCCATCCGGGCAAAGCTTGCGGCATATGATACGGAAGTGATGGGACAGGTGATCCTGGATGACTGCCAGGAGGATATTTCGGCAGCGATTCTTAAGTTTGTCCGTCAGGGCGCAGACATGGTGCTGTGTACCGGCGGCATGAGCGTGGATCCGGATGACAGGACACCGGGAGCGATCAAAGCTACGGGAGCGGATATTGTGTCTTATGGGGCACCGGTGCTTCCCGGAGCCATGTTCCTGTTATCTTATCTGGGAGAGATCCCGGTGCTGGGACTGCCGGGCTGTGTGATGTATGCGGGACGCACGGTATTTGACCTGGTACTGCCGAGAGTACTGGCAGGAGAACGATTGACGAAAGCTGATCTGGACAGCTACGGAGAGGGTGGATTGTGCCTGAACTGTGAGATATGTCACTTCCCCAATTGCGGTTTTGGGAAGCAGTAAACAACAGAAAGGAAACGAAAATGTCAGGCTTTACTCATTTTGATGCGCAGGGAAATGCCATCATGGTAGATGTAACAGACAAGAATATTACAGAGAGATGTGCCACAGCAAGTGGCTGTATCCGGGTGAGCCGTGAAGTATTTGACGCGGTGAAGGACGGTACGGCGAAAAAGGGAGATGTTCTGGGAACTGCGCGGATCGCAGGGATCATGGCGGCCAAACGGACCTGGGAGCTGATCCCTCTGTGTCATCCACTGATGCTGACAAAGGTCACCATAGATTTTGTTATGGAAGAGGAGACCTGCACGATCCGTTGTTTTTGTACGGCAAAATTATCCGGGCGTACCGGCGTGGAGATGGAGGCACTGACCGGGGTGAACGTGGCACTGCTTACCATCTATGATATGTGCAAGGCAATGGACCGCGGCATGGAAATGGGAGAGATCCATCTGGAGGAAAAGATGGGTGGCAAGAGCGGACATTTTCAAAGAACAGAATATTTTGAAAAAATATAATAAAAAAATGACAGCAGTCATGACAACGATCCTGGCAGCAATGCTGCTTGCAGGATGTGGATCTGAAACGAAGAATGCAGTAGATACCGGGCCGGCTGTGGAATTGACGATTTTAGCGGCAGCTTCCCTGACGGATGTATGCAATGAGATCAAGACAGAGTATGAAGCAGCGCACCCAAATGTGACACTGAACTTTTCTTATGGAGCATCCGGAGCCTTACAGACACAGATCGAGGAAGGCGCTCCGGCAGATCTGTTTTTCTCCGCAGCGACCAAACAGATGACAGCTTTGAACGATGAGGGACTGATGGATCCGGATTCTATTGTGAAGCTGTTGGAAAATAAGGTAGTGCTGATCGTTCCGGAAGGCAGTGATAAGGACATTACCTCTTTCGAAGATGTGGCAACAGATAAAGTCGGCATGATCGGTCTGGGAGAGCCGGGAAGTGTGCCGGTAGGTCAGTACTCCGAGGAGATTTTCACCTTTCTGGGAATTCTGGATACGGTAAAGACAAAGGCAAACTACGGCTCCGATGTCCGCACGGTACTCTCCTGGGTAGAAACCGGTGCAGTGGACTGTGGCGTGGTATATGCAACAGATGCTTATGTGGGCGAGAACATCCAGATCGTCTGCGAGGCTCCCGTAGGTTCCTGTAAACAGGTGATCTATCCGGTGGGAATCGTGAAGGCGAGTGAAAACGCAGATGCGGCGGCAGAGTTCCTTGCATATCTGCAGACCGATCATGCCATGCAGAAATTCGAAGGCTACGGATTCTCTGCGGCAGAATAGGAGCAGAAATGGATTTTTCACCCTTATGGATCTCCCTGAAGGTCGCAGTATGTGCGACGGTATTTACGTTTTTTTTAGGTCTGCTTTCTGCCAGGCTGGTCCTCTCCTTAAGAGCGGGCAAGGCACTGATTGACGGCATTTTCTCTCTGCCGATGGTATTACCTCCTACGGTAGTCGGATTTTTCCTGCTGATCATCTTCGGGAAAAACAGTCTGTTAGGCGGGCTGCTCTTAAAAATGGGAATCAGTGTGCTGTTCACCTGGCAGGGGGCGGTGATCGCGGCAGTGGTGGTATCTTTTCCCATCATGTACCGGGCAGCCCGCGGCGCTCTGGAGCAGGTGGATGTGAATCTGATCTATGCAGGACAGACTCTGGGAATGAGTGACAGAAAGATTTTCTGGAAGGTGATTGTACCGGCTGCGGGTCCGGGAATTGCCTCCGGAACTGTGCTGGCATTTGCGAGAGCAATCGGAGAGTATGGTGCGACTTCCATGCTTGCGGGAAATATCCTTGGCAAGACAAGAACCGTATCTGTGGCCATTGCATCAGAAACCGCAGCAGGAAATTATGACGTTGCCGGTTTCTGGGTTGTGGTGATCGTGGTGATTTCATTTGTGATCGTGGTACTTAT
>OGTB01002020.1_pt1 | contig 12366 bp, 8 predicted proteins | sample 1553611 | NCBI WGS metagenome assembly OGTB01 (sample SAMEA2580032, study PRJEB22360) | human gut metagenome | biome: human gut; feature: human-associated habitat; material: faeces | place: Denmark | collected 2008/2010 | reverse complement strand
GTATGAATGGAAGCTGTGCGGGTGGAACGGGAGCATTTATTGATGAAATTGCATCCGTATTAAAAGTACCAGTGGAACAGTTTAATGAGTTGGCACAAAAAGGAACACATTTATATGATATTTCTGGAAGATGCGGGGTATATGCAAAGACAGATATCCAACCACTTCTGAATCAGGGAGCAGCCAAGGAAGACCTTGCGTTATCCGCATTCCATGCGATCGCGAAACAGACGATCGGAGGGTTGGCCCAGGGATTGGAGATTAAAAAACCTGTTGCATTTGAAGGTGGTCCATTAACATTTCATCCAACTCTGGTAAAAGTTTTTGCTGAACGTCTGGATTTGAAAGAAGATGAGATTCTTTGCCCAAAGCATTCAGAATTAATGATTGCATATGGGGCAGCATTATCTTTGGATAAGATGTTTGCAGACAGCAAACCAAAAGATGTGAATAAAATGTTAGTAATACTGGAAGACGCACAGAAAGATCATTCCCACGTTTCAGGAGAAATTGCGAAACCATTTTTTGAATCAAAAGAAGAAGAAAATGCTTTTAAAGAAGCACATAAGAAGAAACAGGTGACATGGAAGAAACCACAAAAAGGAGAGGTTGTTCGATGTTTTCTTGGGATTGATGCAGGAAGTACCACAACAAAATTTGTATTATTAGATGAACAAGAAGAAATTCTGGATTCTTTTTATGCACCGAATGAAGGGGATCCGCTGAAAGTAGCGAAAGAGGCCTTGATCTGTTTAAGAAAACGATATGAAGAAGCAGGAGCAGAATTAGAAATTTTATCAGCTGGTACGACTGGGTATGGAGAAATGCTGTTTTCTAAAGCTTTTGAAATCCCTTGCCATACGGTTGAGACGGTAGCACATGCAAGAGCTTCTGAAAAATATGTCAAAGACGCCTCTTTTATTTTGGATATTGGTGGACAGGATATGAAAGCAATCTGGTTAGAGGATGGAGTTATCACAAATATTTTATTAAATGAGGCGTGCTCTTCTGGATGCGGTTCATTCCTTGAAAACTTCGCATCCTCTTTACATATTCCGACAAAAGAGATTGCAAAGAAAGCGTTTGCGTCTAAAAACCCAGCAGTTTTGGGTAGTCGTTGTACGGTATTTATGAACAGCAGTATTATCACAGAGCAGCGAAACGGTAAGAATCCAGAAGATATCATGGCTGGATTATGCAGATCGATCATCCAGAATGTATTTACAAAGGTTATCCGCGTATCAAATCTTGATTCTCTTGGAACTAAGATTGTGGTACAAGGTGGCACTTTTGAAAATGATGCGGTTTTACGTGCGATGGAAGAATATGTAGGAAGAGAAGTGATCAGAGCACCATATCCAGGGATCATGGGTGCAATTGGTGTCGGATTGATCGCAAAAGAGCAATATGAGAAGAATCCGAAAGAAGTGAGCACATGGGATCTTCGTGATTTAGATACATTTTCTTATGAGCAGCAGGCGAATGCACCTTGTCCATTTTGTACGAATCATTGTCAAAGAACAATTGTTCAATTTTCAAATGGAAATTCCTGGGTAACAAATAATCGATGTGAAAAAGGCGAGATCATCGGAGATCCAAGAAATGATGAGGTTGGAAAGCAGTTAAAAGAAACAATCCGAAAAACACAGAGTGTTCCAGATTTATTCCAAGAGCGAAAGAAATTATTGTTCAAAGAATATCCTTATCCAGTGCCTAAAACAGAAAGAGATATCACGATCGGAATTCCAAGAGTGTTATCCTATTGGGATACGATGCCATTTTGGACAACTTTTTTCAAAAGTTTGGGATACAAAGTACAATTATCGGATGAAAGCACAAGAGAGATTTATGAAAGTGGATTGTCAGCAGTGACATCAGACACGGTATGTTTTCCAGCAAAACTTGTGCATGGACATCTTAGAAATCTGGTGAAAAAATATCATGTAGATCGTATTTTTATGCCATCGATCACAACAGTACCGCCAGAGAATATGGAAAAAACAAGTGAGTCTATGTGTGCGGTGGTAAAAGGTTATCCGATCGTTATCAGGAATTCTGATAATCCACAGGATAAATGGAATGTTCCATTTGATGCACCATTATTCCATTGGCATACCAAAAAGGACAGACAGCGTCAGTTGGTAAAATATATGGAAGAAGTATATCATGTCTCAAAAGAAGAGGTTATGAATGCAATGCATACAGCAGATCAGGCTCAGAAATCTTTTGACCAACAGTTAAAGAAACGAGGAGAAGAGATCCTAAATGAAGTAAAGGAAAAGAATGAATTTGCAGTTGTTTTAGCATCTCGTCCATATCAGAACGATACACTGGTTAATCACGATCTGTCTAAGATGTTTACAAAAGCAGGCATCGCAGTCTTAACCGCAGATTCCCTGCCAGAAGTGAATCAGACAGAACTCTCAAAAAGCCGTCTGGATATTGTAAATAACTATCATGCTAGAATGTTATCTTCTGCTATCTTATGTGCGCAAAGTGAGCATCTGGAATATGTACAGCTCGTAAGTTTTGGATGTGGACACGATGCTTATCTATCCGATGAGATCACGAGAATGATGAAAGAAATTTCCGGGAAAACACCATTGATCTTAAAAGTAGATGAAAGTGATAATCAAGGACCATTGGGAATCCGTGTGCGTTCTTTCTTGGAGACAGTGAAAATGGGACGTGAGAAACATCAGAAATTAGAAGTAAAAGAGTTGCAAGAACCATATCCAGTCAAGTTTACAAAAGAAAACAGGAAAGAAAAAATCGCATTGGTTCCAAATACATCGCATGCATTTTGCAGAATTATGACAGCAGCATTAAGAGGACAAGGAATTCGGGCGGTTGCTTTGGATATCGGGCGTGAAGAAGCAATTCGTTTGGGAAAGAAATATGTACATAATGATATCTGTTTCCCAGCACAGATCGTCATCGGAGAAGCATTGGCGGCACTGGAAAGTGGAAAGTATGATGACAAAGATGTTGCGATCGTTATGGGAAAATATGTTGGGGACTGTCGACTGACACATTATGGGGCACTACTAAGAAAAGCTCTTGATGATGCAGGATATGACCATATTCCGATCCTGACAAATGATGATGCAGATTCTCATAATATGCACCCAGGATTTAAATTAAATCTGGCATCTTCTGTAAAAATCGCATTTGCATTACCGATGATCGATGTATTGGAGGAATTATTACGAAAGATCCGTCCATATGAAACAGTCAAAGGAAGTGCGGATGAAGCGTTTGACAAAGCCCTTGATCTTGTAATCGATGGATTGGAAAAGTCAGGAGTTCTTGGTGCAAGAAAAGGATTTAAGAAGGCTATTTCTATCATGAAAAATATTTCTTATGATCGTACGAACTTAAAACCACAGATTCTGATCGTTGGGGAATATCTTCTGAACTTTCATCCAGGAGCAAACCATGACATTGAAAAATATCTGGAAGAAATTGGTGCAAAGCCGGAAGAAATCGAGGAATCACTGGATGTTATGGTGGAGAATATCGACATCCACATGCTGGAACTGATGATTAACGCCTATACAGAGAAAAAATCAGTATACAAGAAAAAAGAGAATGAACTGGATCAGGAGATACAGCACAATCTGCAGAAATGTGAAAGGCATCCGGTAGTGTTCCGACTTTACCGGATGAATAAAAAGCAGGGGCAGGGAAGAGACTCTATGGCGATGAGAGGATTTGAAGAAATAGCCGAAATCGTTCAGGAGAATGGAGAAAGCTATCTGGAATTAAAGCTGAAAGAGATGGCAGCACACTCCAGAGTGAGTGGTGAAATGATGGCTGGAAAACTGAAAACATTGAAGTATGAGCATAATGAAGTCCTTGAAGAAGCAAGAATAGAGAATAATATAGTGAAAATCCCGATGGAAGCGTGCAGAATCCACCGATGGACGGGGATTGGCACGATGGGAATTGTACCAGTTACCGTTACCTGCAGCGTAGGACCAATGCACATGCCGGAAAGCACTGCACTGTTATATTTCTGGGTATAAATAAGAAGTGAGAAAAATTCTCATTTACGCATATCATGTAACAAAATAAGAAAAAATTTCAATAAAGTGTCGCTGTTGATAAAACACTATCAATAACGGCACTTTTACGTCTATTGTTGTCTGAATAGCAACAAAATCAAAGGAAATAACGGCTCGTTTGTTGCAATTCAGGCAACAAACTTGTAAAAAATGGTGTTGACATTGGATGGCAAATTATGATAAAAAATGATGCAGGGAGACAGTGCCGAAGATGAGCGTATGATTCAGTGGGCATTGGAAGTAACCAATCTGACAGAATATCGTGACAGAGAAGTGTCAAGACTTTCCGGTGGACAGCGTCAGCGTGTATGGATTGCAATGGCACTTTGTCAGGGAACAAAGACGCTGTTCCTCGATGAGCCGACTACCTATTTGGATATCCGGTATCAGATTGAGATCCTGCAACTGGTGAAAAAACTCAATCAGGAATTTGGAATAACCATCATCATGGTACTGCACGACATCAATCAGGCAATCGCATATTCAGATAATGTCATCGGCATGAAAGATGGAAAAGTGCTGGTGGAAGGTGATCCGGAAGAAGTGATTACGGAAGAGAGCATCCGGGAACTGTATGGCATTGAGCTTGGTGTGACAAGGGTTGATGGACGGAAGTTTGTGCTGGCGGTGTAAGAAGAAAATAGTAGTAGAACGACAAGAAATAAAGGGGAGGAAAACTCCCACAGGAGAACAGAAAGAAGATGAAAAATCCTTTAAAAGTAGTATGGATCGTGCTTGGATTTCTTTGCCTGGGACTTGGTACGATAGGAATTGTACTTCCTATCCTGCCAACCGTTCCGTTTTATATGGCAACACTGTTTTGCTTTGCAAAGAGTTCTAAGAAACTGCACGACTGGTTCGTAGGAACGAATCTTTATAAGAAACATCTGGACAGTTTTGTTCAGAAAAGAGCCATGACAATAGGAACAAAATGCAAGATTATCGGAATGGTAACGGTAGTCATGGCAATCGGCTTTATCTGCATGAAGAATGTACCAATCGGAAGAATCTGTATCGCAGTGGTTTGGGTATGCCACCTGTTATACTTCTTCCTTCGAGTGAAAACTTTAAAAGTGAGAGAAGAATTACCGGAAGGTGCAGAAGTGGAATAATATGATGGATAAAGTAGAAAAGAAACGACAGAAGGAACAGCATGTCGTGGAAGAGATGATCCGGCTGTATTGCCGGAAAAAACATCCGAAAGAAGACAGGCAGGCAGGGCAGATTTGTCCTGTCTGTCAGGAACTTTTGGATTATGCAAGACTTCGAAGTGAAAAGTGTCCTTTTATGAAAGAAAAGACATTTTGCGCAAACTGTAAAGTGCATTGCTATAAGCCAGAGGTGAGAGAACAGATCAGGCAGGTTATGCGTTTTTCAGGACCAAGGATGTTATTATACCATCCAGTTCTTGCAGTATGGCATCTGGTATGCAGTAAAAAAGAATCGAAGAAAGAAACAAAAGGGTAAGATTTTTATGATTAAAACAAGACTGGTGGGGCTGTTGTCCCACGCAAAAAAGTATATCGTGTATACGATTTTGTGGCAGTGGGCAGCCCTCCTGTCGCAAGTGTTGGCAGTCTTTTCTATCGCAGATTTACTGGAACGGGTCGTGTACCGGGCAGTAACCGTACCGATCATTGAGCGGACAATACTGATTTTAGTTCTGGTTGTGGTGATTCGATTTATCTGTGAACGGATGGGAGCAAGGTCTTCCTATCTGGCGTGTGTGGATGTAAAGCGGATTCTGCGTGAAAAGATTTATGAGAAAATGTTAAAGTTGGGAGCTTCCTACAGTGAGCAGGTATCCTCTTCGGAGGTCGTACAGGTGTCAACTGAGGGTGTGGAGCAGTTGGAAACATACTTTGGAAAATATCTTCCACAATTATTTTACAGCCTGATTGCACCACTGACATTATTTATCATTCTTTGCAGAGTGAGCCTGAAAGCGAGTGTGATCCTGCTGATCTGTGTACCACTGATCCCGATTTCTATCGTGGTGGTACAGAAAGTGGCGAAGAGATTATTAAATAACTATTGGAGCATCTATACTGGACTGGGAGATTCGTTCCTTGAAAATTTACAGGGACTTACCACGCTGAAGATTTATCAGGCAGACCAGCAGAAAGCAGATGAGATAGATGTGGAATCCCAGAATTTCCGTAAGATTACGATGAAGGTGCTGACCATGCAGCTCAATTCCACAAGCATGATGGATATTGTTGCCTATGGTGGAGCTGCGATCGGTATGGCAGTCGCGGTGTCCGAATTCTTAAAAGGAAATATCAGTGTAGCAGGAACGTTATGTATTGTTCTGCTTGCCAGCGAGTTTTTCCTGCCGCTCAGACTGCTTGGTTCATTCTTCCATATCGCAATGAATGGTATGGCAGCGAGTGATAAGATTTTCAAGATTTTAGATCTGCCGGAACCACAGGCTGGAGAAAAAACACTGCCGGAGGTCGCGTTAGATGTTACATTAAAAGATGTGCACTTTTCTTATGAAGAGGACAGAGAGATTTTAAAAGGAATCAACTTAAATCTTCCGGCAGGAAGTTTTGTATCACTGGTTGGTGAATCCGGATGTGGTAAGAGTACGATTGCCGGAATCCTTGCAGCAAAGAACCGGGGATATAACGGAGAAATCACCATCGGTGGTGTACCGCTTAATGAAGTGAATGAAACCAATCTGATGCAGAGGGTTGTTCTGGTTCGCCATAACAGCTACCTGTTCAAAGGTACAGTAGAAGAAAATCTGAAGATGGCAAAACCGGACGCAACGAAAGAAGAGATGGAAGCTGTCCTTCAGAAAGTGAATCTCTTAGGGTTCTTACAGACACAGGATGGCTTGCAGACACAGTTGCTGGAAAAAGCAAGTAACCTGTCCGGCGGTCAGTGCCAGAGACTGGTGATTGCCAGAGCATTGCTTCGGACAGACAGTGCGGTTTATATTTTTGATGAAGCCGCATCCAATATCGATGTAGAAAGTGAAGAACTGATCATGAATGTGATTCACGAACTGGCAAAGACAAAGACGGTGCTTCTGATCTCTCACAGACTGGCAAATGTTGTGAAGTCTGACAAGATTTATTTCTTAAAAGACGGAGAAATCAAAGAAAGCGGAAAGCATGACGAACTGATGAGCCGGAATGGTGCGTACAGACATCTGTATGAAAGCCAGATGGCATTGGAAAACTATGGAAAAGGAGGAGTGGCATAATGAGTGAAAATACGAATACAACAAAACGCAGAAGTGCCATCCAGATCATGGGAAGTCTGATTGGTCTGGTAAAACCCCTGCTCCATATCATGCTGGCAGCAATCATCCTTGGAACATTGGGTTATTTATGTGCAATCTTCCTGACGATACTGGCAGGACAGGTCATCGTGCATGGTCTTCTGACAGGAGTAGCCGGAATGATTGTTCCGGTGGACAATATGTGGCTGGTATTTACTCCAGTAAAAACGATTATTACAGTCATGATCGTAATTGCAGTGCTTCGTGGAATCCTGCATTATGTGGAACAGTATTGTAATCATTTTATCGCATTTAAGCTGTTGGCAATCATCCGCCATAAAGTGTTTGCAGCACTGAGAAAACTCTGCCCGGCAAAACTGGAAGGACGGGACAAGGGAAATCTGATCTCGATTATTACAACCGATATCGAATTACTGGAAGTGTTCTATGCACATACCATTTCCCCGATTGCGATTGCAACACTGACCTCAATTATTATGGTGATTTTTATCGGAAGATATCACTGGTTAGCAGGCGTGCTTGCACTGGCAGCTTATCTGATTGTCGGAGTAGCCATCCCGATGTGGAATGGAAAACGTGGCAGCCAGAAGGGAATGGAATTTCGGACAAACTTCGGAGAACTGAACAGCTTTGTTCTGGACTCTTTACGAGGATTGGACGAGACCATCCAGTACGGACAGGGTGAAAAGAGAAAAGAGCAGATGTCTGAGCGTTCCAAAAATCTTGCAGGAATGCAGGAGTCATTAAGCAAAATGGAAGGCTCACAGCGTTCATTTACGAACATGGTTATCCTGCTTGCATCCTTTGGAATGCTGGCACTGACAATCTGGCTGTACGACAAAGGTGCGATGGGATTCGAGGGAATCTTAACCTGTACCATCGCAATGATGGGTTCTTTCGGACCGGTAGTAGCATTATCAAGCCTTTCCAACAACCTGAACCAGACATTGGCAAGTGGTGAACGTGTTCTTTCCCTTCTGGAAGAGATGCCGCTTGTGGAAGAAATTCCGGGGGATGTGGAAACTTCCGGTGCAGAGAGCATGGAACATGGATTTACAGGAGCAGAGGCAGAGAACGTAACATTTGCTTATGGTGAAGAAGTTATTTTAGATAACTATTCACTGAAATTACAGCCGGGTAAAATCACAGGGATTCATGGTGCGAGTGGTTCTGGAAAATCTACACTTTTAAAACTGTTGATGCGGTTCTGGGATGTGCAGGATGGAAGTGTATCGGTAGACGGTACAGATGTCCGCAAGATTCCAACCAAGCATTTAAGAGATATGGAAAGTTATGTCACACAGGAAACGCACCTGTTCCATGATTCCATTGCAAACAACATTGCCATCGCAAAGCCGGGAGCATCCAGAGAAGAGATTATGGAAGCCGCAAAGAAAGCATCTATCCATGATTTCATTATGACACTTCCGAAAGGATATGATACAGAAGTCGGAGAACTGGGTGATACGCTGTCCGGTGGTGAAAAACAGAGAATCGGAATTGCAAGAGCATTTCTCCATGAATGCCCCCTCATTCTACTCGATGAGCCTACATCGAACCTCGACTCTTTAAATGAGGGAATTATCTTAAAATCATTGAAAGAATCGGCCAAGAAGAAAACAGTTGTCTTGGTATCCCACAGAGTATCCACAATGAATGTGGCAGATGTGGTATATGAAATGGAGAATGGCAGAATTTCTTAACAGCAGGAATGCAGAAGAAATACTTTCCAAAAGGGGATAAAGTAGTATATGAAAATTGGAGAATCCAAAGAAGATTATCTGGAAGCGGCGTATGTATTGAAACGTCAGAAAGGATATGTTCGTAATTCTATGCTTAGTGATTATCTGAACTATTCCAAAGCGAGTGTTTCAGTTGCAGTACGTGGACTGCTGGCAGATGGATATGTAATAAAAGACCGATATGGCAGCATTGAACTGACAGAAGAAGGGAGAAAGATTGCAAAAAAAATCTATGCAAGGCATGTGCTTTTAGAAGAATTTTTACGACGAATAGGAGTATCTTCGGAAACTGCAAATCATGATGCGTGTCGGATGGAACATACAATCAGCGAAGAATCTTATAAAAAGATTCAAGAATTGGTACGGAAGATGAAGGAAGAGAATACGTTAAACGAAGAAATGAAATTAACGAATTAAATCAAAAACAGGAAAGGCGGTGGAGAGATTTCACTGTCTTTTCTGCTTTAAAAATGAAGTAACATAAGAAAAGGGATACAAATGAAAAAAGTATTGATTGCTGCGGATGAGGTAGATAAGTGGAGTCAACTTTGTGAAGGGTTAAAAAATGAGTGGGAATGTACGACCGTTAATCTGGATGTGTTTGAAAAATTCCATACCATAGCGGTCTATGACGCAGTATTGATGCTTGTGAGAAATGATAACGGAAAGCTGGGCAGGCTGATTTGGGAAGTCCGGCAGTACAGCAGGGCTCCGATTATTGTAGTGATACCGGGGATTCAGGCGGTAAAAAAGTATATCGAATGGGGTGCAGACCTAGTATTTCCACATCCTTCGGTCAGCTTGATCAACACGTACCTGTATGCATTACTCAGACGTTCCGATATCACATGGAACACTGGAAGAAAAAGAGAAAAGCAGGAGATCATAAGGAAAGGAAAACTTCTAATTGACTGCCGTTATCATACTGTTTACTGGGGGAAGCATGAGCTAAATGAGCGAGAAAAGGCATTCCTGTATCTGTTGGCAGATGCCTCCAGACAGGTAGTTACCCATGAGATTATCTTTGAACAGTTATGGAAAGAACCATATGGAGATGACTCTGCCAACATGATCTGGTGTTTTGTACGCAGACTCCGCAAAAAAATGGAAAAGACAGAACCGGAGGCTGCAAAGATAATTCAGAGTATACGAAAGGTGGGATATTATTTAGATATAGACAGACATTGAGCAAAATGTAGAAAAATGTCGAATTATGCGAAAAGTGACTGGCAGATGACTGTTACATTACACAGTTCTGACAGTCTTTTTCTATATACTTCTTTTTGTGGTGTTTTAGTAAGGCATGACAAGGAGAAGAGTTATATTTGCATCAATGGAAGTCCTTAAAAAAACAAAAGAGTAAGGGAAAAAGAAGTGCTGTAATCGAAGAGGTTGCAGCATTTTTTTATTCGACATTTTTCGAACATTATAACGTACATATCCGGTCACCGCCATGCTCCGATTTGATTTCTATACCAAAAATCAGATCGGAGGAAAGCTAAATGGCTTATAACAAGACAAGTGAAGAACGAAAGTGGAATTATTGGAAAGAACAGGAAGAAAAGAAACTGCGTGAACTGGGAATGGAAGAAGAGAAGATCCAAAAGTTGCGCCAGATGGACAGGGAAGATTTTCTGGAAGAGCGCAGATTCCGGGAACATCTGGATGAAATGATGCAGGATATGGATTCCATAAAACAAAGGGACAGAGGACGGTTTGCACAGGATATCCGAGAACTTTTAGACAACATTGGAGACCGACGGATCTATGAATTATTAAAGGGCACAGAACATCAGACATTAGAGATACTTTTGCTTAGTACATGGGGATATTCAGGAAGAGAGATTGCCAAAATTATGGGAATGGCAGAACAGACCGTTTATACCAAAAGAAACCGTTTAAGAAAAAAATTAAATAATTTGTCGAAAATTGAATAATAACAGCATTTTTCATCGGCTATTTAATAGGCAGGTAAATTTTGCCAGTGTACTTTGACAATCCTATACCAGCATTACAGGTACGTTCCCGTAAGTAGAAGCGTGTTAGGAAGGCGCGAGGACAAATGAAAATGACAGGAAAGAATATAAAAAATTCTTTGCTGGTGTTTTTGTTTCGAGCGAATTACCTTTAACTGAAACAGGACCGTGGCGGTCTTTTGCGAGGATCACTTACGAGGGGATAATGATACATAGGAACTGCCAGTGAGCAGAGGATGGACTTTGGGTTGTAATCAGCAAGACTTTTAGAAAATCCGTGAGCGGTGCAATGCCAAGCATCCGCCTGTAATGTTCCCGTAAGGCAATGGGGGAGTCGAGGACAAATACAACGCCAAAAAACAAAAGTATAAGAAATCAAGGAAGAATGTGTCGTTGATATCAGATACATGCGGCTGTAGGGAGAAATCCTTTACAGCCGTATTGATGTGGTATCAGCACGCATATTAGGTAACAAATTATGTATTACACAAAAGAATATTTAAAAAGAGCGCATCGTGAAATTGATACAATCTTTCGTGTGCTGTTTCCAGAACATGGAATGGCAGTAAGGGAAGAACAGATTATGTTATGCCACGAAATGCTGGATAACCTGCTGGGAAGAAACATAGCACTGTGTGATGCGGGTGTCGGTATCGGCAAGACGTATGCCTATCTGGTGGCCTGTGTTCTGATGAGAAAATATTCCCTCCTTGCAGAAGGATGTTCCCCTTATGAGCAGCGTCCGATCGTGATATCTACTTCCAGCATTACACTCCAGAAAGCAATTCTTACAGAATATATCCCTTTTCTCTCCCGGATTCTTCAGGAGAACGGGACGATTCAGGCCCCTATTAAAGCTGTGATACGAAAAGGGAAAGAGCATTTTGTCTGCGATGAGAGGTTGGAGCAACGAATCGTTGCAATCGAAGAAAAAAACAAAAATGCGTTGCAGAAAGAAGCTCTGCTGTCGTTGAAAGAACATTATGATATGGACGAAGTGTCCAACTTAAGTGGGTTTGACAGAAGGATGGTGAGTGTACCGAAGTTCTGTTCGGGAGACTGCCCGAAAAGAGGCTCATGCAGGTATCAGCAGTATCTGGAGCGTTCCAGAGATCATGAAATGTTCATTCAGATCTGTAATCACAATTATCTGCTGGCTGACGCATCGCATCGGCAGGAAGATAGACCACTGCTCCTGCGCAGTTATCAGGCGCTGGTAGTGGACGAGGCGCACAAATTACCCGATGCCGCCCGCCAGATGTACACAGAAACATTATCCCCGCACAACATGGATGAATTGTGCCTTTTATTACAACAGGCGCACTACA
>OGTB01002012.1_pt1 | contig 12387 bp, 7 predicted proteins | sample 1553611 | NCBI WGS metagenome assembly OGTB01 (sample SAMEA2580032, study PRJEB22360) | human gut metagenome | biome: human gut; feature: human-associated habitat; material: faeces | place: Denmark | collected 2008/2010 | reverse complement strand
CACGGTCGTTTCGGGCGTGCCGCTGCGCCCCGCCGGCCGCATGCACACCTTCTCGGCCGAAAGCGGCGTCTGGTTCCGGCCCCTCTCGGAGGAGGAGATCGGCTACTACCTCGACACCTTCGCCCCCTACGACAAGGCGGGGTCCTACGGCATTCAGGAGTGGATCGGCTACGCCGCCATCGAGAAGATCAACGGCTCGTTTTACAACGTCATGGGACTGCCCATCCAGAAAGTTTACGTCGAATTGGAAAAATTTCTGCAATAATGAAACGCACACTGCTTACCCTACTCTGCACATTTTTCGCACTCGCGGCTTTCGCCGACGAGGGCATGTGGCTCCCGAGCCTGATTTCGCAGCGCATCGACGACATGCGCGCAAAAGGTTTCCGGCTCACGGCCGAAGACATCTATTCGATCAACAAGGCTTCGATGAAAGACGCCGTGGTGCTGTTCGACGGCGGCTGCACGGGCGAGCTGATCTCGGCCGAAGGACTGCTGCTGACCAACCACCACTGCGGTTACGACGCCATACAGTCGCATTCGAGCGTCGAGCACGACTACCTGAAGAACGGTTTCTGGGCGATGTCCGATCAGGAGGAGATTCCTACGCCGGGTCTGACCGTGACGTTCATTCGCCGGATCAGCGACGTTTCGGATCGTATTCTGCCTCAGTTGAGCGACACGCTGTCGGAGAAGGACCGCGAAGCGAAGGTGGCGGAGATCGTCGAGCGGATCAAGAAAGAGACCGAGCTCGACAACGAGCATCAGGAAGTGGAGATTCAGGACTTTTTCGGCGGAAACCAGTATCTGATGTTCGTCAAGGAGATATTCAAGGACGTTCGTCTGGTGGGAGCTCCTCCTTCCTCGATCGGTAAGTTCGGCGGCGATACCGACAACTGGATGTGGCCGCGCCATACGGGCGACTTTTCGGTTTTCCGCGTCTATTCAGACCGTGACGGGCAACCGGCCGAATACAGCAAGGATAACGTGCCTTACGCCGCTCCGGCCCATCTGACCGTTTCGCTGAAAGGGTACAAGCCGGGGAGCTTCGCGATGATCATCGGCTTTCCGGGATCGACCGAGCGCTATAAGACTTCCTATGAGATCGACTACACGTTGGGCACGGACAATCCGAACCGCATTTTCATTCGCGGCGAGCGTCAGAAGCTGATGATGGAGGACATGCTGGCCAGCGACGAGGTTCGCATCCAGTATGCGTCGAAGTATGCCATGTCGTCGAATTACTGGAAAAACTCGATCGGCGAGAGCCGCGGACTGAAAAAGCTGAAGGTGCGCTATACGAAGCTCGCTACCGAGAAGCGTTTCACCGAGTGGGTCAACGCCGATCCCGCCCGTAAGGAGAAGTACGGCGAGGCGCTGCCGCTGATCAGGAAGGCCGTCGAGGGCCGGGCCCCGTATATGGACCGTTTGCAGTATTTCTCCGAAACGCTGCTGCGCGGCACCGAGATCATTCAGGCCGCAGGCATCGCCCGGCCTTTGGTCGGCAAGGATAACCGGCTCGACTCGTCGAAGCTCGAGAGCGTGAAGAAAAAGCTGGAGGCCTTTTATAAGGATTACAGTCCTTCGACCGACCGCAAGATCGCCAAGCGGATGTTCGGAATTCTGCGTGACAGCATCGCGCCCGAGCATTTGCCCAGCAGCTTCGTCGTGATCGAGGAGCAGTTCGGCGGCGACGTGGATGCCTATGTGGACTATGTTTACGACAACTCGGCGTTCGCCGACCGGAGCCGTGCCGAGGCGCTGCTCGCTTCTCCGACCGTCGAGGCGCTGCTCAACGATCCGGCCTATAAAATGCGTCGCGAGGTAGTGAAGACCTATAACGCGCTGATCGATCCGATCAATTCGTTCAGCGAGGACTTCGCACGGGGTCACCGGTTGTATGTCGCCGGGCTGATGGAAATGGATGCCGATCGTGTGTTCTACCCGGATGCGAATTTCACGATGCGGCTGACCTACGGGCAGGTACTGCCCTACGAGCCCCAGGACGCTGTCAGCTATAACTATTTCACGACGCTCGACGGCGTGATCGCCAAGGAAGATCCGGAGAATGCCTATGAATTTTCCGTGCCCGAAAAGCTCAAGGAGCTGTACCGGACGAAGGATTACGGACCGTATGCCGAGAAGGGCGTATTGCACGTCGGGTTTATCAGCAACAACGACATTACGGGCGGCAATTCGGGCAGTCCGGTGATGAACGCCAAAGGTCAGCTGATCGGTTTGGCTTTCGACGGAAACTGGGAGGCCATGAGCGGCGACATAGCGTTCGAGCCCGCGTTGCAGCGAACGATCAGCGTCGATATACGTTACGTGCTTTTCATTATCGACAAGTATGCCGGCGCTACCCGGCTGATCGACGAAATGACGATCGTCCGCTAATGAGAAAACCGGTGCCGGACGACGGGCGCTTTATGAAAGACGAAGGTACGGAACCATTTCCGTACCTTCGTTGTTTTCCGGAAGGTTCGCTTTTCCTTGACTGTCTTCTTCTGTTTTCCGTTGCGGGCGTAGGGAATCCGATAGGTTCCGATCTTGGAAAGAGGCTCGGCGGCGGGTCCGTACCGGCCGGTTTCGGGTTTTCCGGCTTTGTAAAAACGGACTGCGGGCCGGGCGCAGAGTCGAACTCGTTCGGACCGTGCCGAGGCGTGGCGTGTGTTGCGGATTGAAAATCCAAAACAGGCTTTATGGGTTCTTTCCCGTTTTGTCTTTTTCGCCCGGCGTTCGGAAAGGCGCGGCTCCGGATTTTCCGATCGTGCGTTTTTTTGGAAAATAACATTAATTTTGCGACGTAGCTGCTTTTTGGAAAAGACGGGAGGTATTGGCGCCGGGCATGTCCGGGACCCTTGTCGTTCACTTTGCGGCTGAAACCCTATTTGATCGAACCATGAGCAATCCGAACGAAACGGCGGCATCGGTGGAGAGGCCCCTGAATTTTCTGGAAGAGATTATCGAGGAAAGTATCGCGCGCGGCGACAAGCGTGTCCAGACTCGTTTTCCGCCGGAGCCCAACGGCTATCTGCACATAGGGCATGCCAAGAGTATTTGCCTGAACTTCGGCTTGGCCAAGAAATACGGCGGCTTGTGCAATCTGCGCTTCGACGATACGAATCCGGTCAAGGAGGACGTCGAGTACGTCGATTCGATCAAGGAGGACGTGCGCTGGCTCGGATTCGAGTGGGCCGGCGAACACTATGCGTCGGACTATTTCGATCAGTTGTACGAGTGGGCCAAGGAGCTGATAAAAAAAGGACTCGCCTATGTGGACGATCAGACGCAGGAGCAGATTCGCCAGACTCGCGGCACGGTGACCGTGCCGGGTACGGAAAGCCCGTGGCGGAACCGGTCCGTCGAAGAGAATCTCGATCTGTTCGAGCGGATGCGCGCGGGCGAGTTCGGCGACGGGGAGAAAGTGCTTCGGGCTAAGATCGACATGGCGCATCCGAACATGCTGCTGCGCGATCCGATCATGTACCGCATTCTGCATTCCGAGCATCACCGTACGGGAAACAAGTGGTGTATCTATCCGATGTACGACTACGCCCATGGCGAGAGCGATTCGATCGAGCGGATCACGCACTCGATCTGCACGCTCGAGTTCGACGTGCACCGTCCGCTATACGACTGGTTTATCGAGAAACTCGGGATTTTTCCGAGCCACCAGTACGAGTTCGCGCGGCTGAATCTGACCTATACGATGATGAGCAAGCGCAAGCTGCTTCAGTTGGTGCAGGAAGGTATCGTGACGGGCTGGGACGATCCCCGGATGCCGACGATCAGCGCGCTCCGCCGTCGGGGCTATACCCCCGAGAGCATTCGTATGTTCGCCGACAAGGTGGGCGTAGCCAAGCGCGACAACGTGATCGATCTGGGGCTGCTCGAGTTCTGCGTGCGCGAGGACCTGAACAAGCGCGCCGAACGGCGCATGGCGGTGCTCGATCCACTGAAAGTAGTCATCACGAACTATCCCGAAGACAAGCAGGAAACCGTCGAATGCGTCAATAATCCCGAGGACGAGTCGGCCGGACGCCGCGGGGTGCCTTTCGGCCGCGAGATATGGATCGAGCGGAGCGATTTCATGGAGAATCCTCCGAAAAAGTACTATCGCTTGTCGCCGGGCGGCGAGGTTCGCCTGCGCTATGCCTATCTGATCCGGTGCGACGAGGTGATCCGAGACGCGGAAGGCCGCGTGACGGAGCTTCGGTGCACGTACGATCCGGAGTCGGCCGGCGGAAAGTCGTCCGACGGCCGGCGGGTGAAAGGCGTGATTCATTGGGTTTCGGCAGCGCATGCGGTTCGGGCCGAGGTCCGTTTGTTCGACCGGCTGTTCACGCGCGCGAGTCTCGACGATCCGGAGGAGGGCAAGACCTTTTTGGATTACTTGAACCCCGAGTCGCTGCGCAAGGTAACCGGCTATCTGGAGCCGTCGCTCGCCGAGGCTTCCGTGGGCGACAAGTTTCAGTTCGAACGGACGGGCTATTTCTGCATGGACCGCGATTCGGCTCCCGGCAGGCCGGGTTTTAACCGGACCGTCACGCTGAAAGACAGTTGGGCCAAAATAGCCGATAAGTAAAAGCTCGGTGCGACTTTCCGGAGATTCGGCCGAACAGGCGGAAACCGAAAGCGTTTTTCGCCGACGGAAACGCTCGGGGCCGTCGATGAGTTGTCGGCGCAGCGAGTGCAAAAGTATACTGACCCGATGAACGAACGTAGAATGTTTCGCATGAACCGGGCGGCCAATCCGGTTTTCCGGCTGTCGCTCGTCTTATTGACTTGTTTTTTCTCTTCGGCCGCGGTTTTCGGCCAGTCCGATTGCCGGATTATCATTACGACGCCCGGGTACGGTTCCATATACCGTTATGCGCCGGAGGAGTTTGCCGCGCAGATGGCCAGCGATTTCAAGATCGAAGGCGTGACGGTGGATTATGCGACTCTTTCGGAAGGTTGCAAACGACTCAAGCTGCATATCGGAAGAAAGGATTTCGTCTTTTCGATCACTTCCCAATCGCCGGTCGCACGCCTGACGTACGACCGGAACCGGCGGCAGTTCAAGGGGATAGGATTCAATTATATCGAGCACGAGGGCGTTCGCTACGAAGCTCCCAGTTTCAAGGGCCTTACGGTCGAGAAGCTCTCCGAAGCATGGCAGCCGCAAATCGAGAGATTGATCGAAAACCGCAGCCTGCTCGAAGAGGGCAAACCGAACGTATTCCTGCTCGAAGCCGATATCGACGAGCAGGGAAACGTACACAAGATAGTCGAGCTGAACGGGGCGCTCCGGCAATATTCTCAGATATTCATCGACAAACTGTACGACATGGCTGTCAGAGGGTGGCAGCCGGCGAAGAAGGACGGCGTGCCGTTCCGCACGGTATGCCAGTTGAGGTTCGTACTGACGCGGTAGAGAAATTAGGTGATAGGTCGTAAGGCCGCCGGAATTTTCTGGCGGCCGTTTTATTGATTTACTGAAGAACGCATTCGGATGAGGGCGCTTCGCCTATGGCGACTTCGACGGAATTTCTGCGTTACCGTACGGGAGAGGCTTTGATGGTCTGGCCGCCGGTGCAGCGAGTAAAAAAGCTTTGTATCGCAAGCGGAGCCCGGCTAATTTTCGAGCAGGAGAAGTTCGGACCGATTTCTCCTTTTTTTGCTTGTTTTAAGCCTTTTGGGCAGCTTTTCGGTAGTCGGACGATAAAAGGGTCGTATTTCGATCGACGGATGCTTGAGAAGGGCTTTTTTCGGGTTCGGTCGTTCAGTATCTTGTCGGGCTTTGAATTTCGGCGGACATTCGAGAGATCGAAATGTTTTCCGCCCGATGAAGAATCGGATCGGAAAAGCGGATTGCGGTTTCCGTATTTTCGGAGACGGGCAGTAGTATCGGATCATTCCGTTGCTGCTGATCCTTCGGCGAGGTATTTTCCAGGAAAAATCTACCTTTGTACTGTTCGGGTGTCGGGGAGAACAACGGAATGAAGGCCCGACCGGAAAACGTATCAATAATACGATTGTTTATGAAAAAATGTTTCTTATGGATGACGGCTATGGCATTCGTAGCCGCTTTATGGACCGGTTGCGAGGACGATAAGGGCGGAGAGACGCCTCCCCCGCCGCCGACGGAGACGGCGCTTAGTAATCTGAATGGTAACGTGGCGTTGCCGGAAATTGAGTCGGCGCGGCTGGATTATCGGCCCGAACTCAGTACGGCCCGGACGGATACCTATTTTCTGACTTTGTCCGTTTCCGGATTCGATGCTTCGCTCCGGACCGGTCGGGGCGTTCGGTTCGAGCTGAGCGTGGATAAGGGCGGCTCGCCGTTCGGTCGTTATCTGATCGGGGACGGCGGCGAACCTTGCGTGCCCGGCGCTCTCGACGGCGAGGAGCAGCGAGTGCATAGCTGGTACGTCGATGCGAGCGGACAGACCGTCGTAGAGGCTCCCCTTTGCAGCGGGCTGCTCGATCTGACCAAGGTGCTGGGCAAAAAACCGGGAAATACCTATTATCAGGTTTCGTTCACGGCTTATGACGATCAGTCGCCGGCCTATTCGGTGAACGGGAAATTCAGCGGTGACCTGACTGTTTCGCTTCCGGGTTCCGGATCGGAAGAGCCTGCGGCGACTTATGTGTATGCCGGCGTCAGCGGCTACTCGCAGGAAGAGGGATATACGACCTGGGCGATCGATTTCGATAACAAAAGTTTTACGAAACATCTCGGTTTCATGTCGATCAACGCCGATCCGGGCATCGCTTTCGAGGAGGGAATTCCTGCAGGGCAGTACGTCATTGCGGAAGACGACGAGCCCGGTACGATCACTTGGCCGACTTATGACGATTTGGAAGCCGATCTGTCGATGATTTTTCTGGAGTCGGGTACGGTCGACGTGAGCCGCGACGGCGACCGGTACACGGTCGTCGTGGATGCGACGGACGAATACGGCGATCCCTTCAGGGCCGATTTCGAAGGAGAGTTCTATTACGAGAACGTAACCGAGAAAAGTTCCGTCGGACCTGTCGAGGCTTATGCGGTATGGTATGGCGCCAAAGAAGGGACGACCTATAATAACTGGTACATTACCTTGGTCGACAACGGTTATCTGACGACGGCCGATGCTGTGGGCAATTACTATTACGGCAACATTCTGCGTTTCGATTTGCTGACCGGCTCGGACCATCTCTATACCGACGGTTTGCCCGAAGGTACTTTCCCCGTTCAGGCTTCCCGCAGCGGCGAAGGCATATGGGGCGGCGAGGGAGCCGACTGTACCTCGTTCCTTACGGAGTATTTCAGCGGGATTCCTGCCGTCTGCAAGCTGACCGGAGGCGAAGTGACCATTACGCGCGATCAGGAGAGTTACACGATTTCTTTCGACGGAGTCGAAATGTCGGGAGATCGGACGGAGCTTTCCGGAAGTTATAGCGGGAAGGTGCAGTATATCGATGCTACGCAGGAGGATCCGTCGAATTAGTCTTTCCGGACGAATTCGTCTTACGGGATTATTCGACAAGCCGAATCACGGCTTGTCGAATTTTTTTATAGTTTTTCAAAAAGGTTTTAAGTATTTTCATCTTTGGGAATGACTCACAGCCCGGATTTGTTCGAACTTTCGGCCGAAATTTTTCACTTTTTCTTACAGATTTCAGATCGTGTTTCCTCTTCTTGTTCCCTATTAGGGTGTTTTTGATATGCGAAAATTGTTTCAGACTCTGGTCCGTAGGTCGGAAATTAACGGCTTTACTTTACTCATGTAATTATGCCGAATGGAAATCATATATTTACATGTTCGAGTCTGGAATTTCTATTTCTGTTAGCCGCGATTTGCGGCCACCTGTTGCGTATCCGATTGCCCTTGCCATGAAGTTTTCTCCGTCGGAAAAGACTTCCTATAGGAAAACCGGAAATATCGGGAACTTGAAAGTCGGTACAGTATAAGAGTATGATTGGGAATATCGATATTCATTTCATTCATTGATGGCGTATAGAATGGCAAGCCTTATGTTCTTCAACAACTGGTCGGAAAGGGTTTGATATTCTTGATCCAATCCCATGTCTTGTGCCGCGCAGAGCGGGTCATCGTTCCACGATCCCATTCCGCCGAATACATCGGCCAGACTGGCTGCCTCGAAGATTTGAAGTTTTTCATGCGATATCGGCGGCAATTGCAATCCGTATTTTTTATCCGGATATTCTCCGATACCGTCCAGAAGATTTTTCGCAGAATGGAAAATATGGGCAAAACCTTCACACCGGATTTGAATAGCCAATTTTTCGATATCGGACAACGCTTGTCGAAAAGAGTCGGTGTTGTTTTCGAAACGGGGTTTTTCCGATGGAGAATCGGGACAGCGATATTCCGAATACTCTGTGTTCCATAGTCGCTTTTCGGGATCGAACTGCCAATTTGGGGCGAAATAAGATGTTTCGCCGCTTTGATAAAAGCAAAGAACCGAGCTTTCCGTCGTGTTCGAAAAACCGAGTATCGTCTTGTCCGTTACGTCAGTCGGACAAGCCAATGCGATATCTTGTAGTCCTTTGCTCTGGAGGAACTCAAACCACGTTTCTATTCTCGGTGCGATGCATCTTTTTGTCTCCGAAAAGAGTTTTCCGGGTAGGCATGAAAAGGTGATTGCATTTTCGTATTGCGCCGGCGTATATTGGATCGGCTCGCCGTATTGCAAGGCTCTTTTACCCGCTGCGACAATACAACAAATTTGATGCATTTCTCCGTTCATAGCGATTTTTTTCTTTCTCTCGTTCGGATTCGAATTTTTATCGCTTTTTTGTTCGTTATCCCGAATTCGGTCTCAAGTCTTTTCTCTGTTTGTGTAAAAAGTTATTATCGTATATTTATTTACATTGTGAATTTTGCTTTGTCGACAAAATTTCATCGGATACGATCATCTAACATTCGCTCAGAGGATTATCGTATTTTCCAATTATAGTTTTCGACGTAAGCACGAATCTTGAAAATCGTGAAAAATAGTCAATTTGTTTTAAATCAGGTTATTATATCTTAGATTCAAATTTTAGATTACTATTTTCCCATTCTGATATTTATTTCGTTGTGTTCACTTACGATTTTGCTTCGTTCACAAACAAGCCAAGAATTAGAATTTTAGAGTATGGACTTGGTGATCTTCATTGCGCAGAAATCGGGTCCGCACATCGAGCAATGGTCGGCTCCTTCCTTGATCATTTCGAAGTGCATGCGCCTGGCTCGTTCGGGATCGAGCGACAGGTTGAACTGATCGTACCAGCGCATTTCGTACCGTGCCTTGCTCATCTGAAGGTCGCGTTCGGCAGCTCCGGGATGTCCTTTGGCGATGTCGGCGGCATGGGCGGCCAGCTTGTAAGTCACTACCCCTTCGCGTACGTCGTCCTTATTGGGCAGGGCCAGGTGTTCTTTCGTCGTGACATAGCAAAGCATCGAAGTCCCCATCCAACCGATCATCGCCGCGCCGATTGCCGAAGTGATGTGGTCGTATCCGGCTCCGATATCGCTTACCAGCGGGCCGAGCGTGTAGAACGGCGCTCCGGCGCAATCGACGATCTGACGATCCATGTTTTCCCGAATTTTGTTCATCGGAACATGTCCCGGACCTTCGATAATCACCTGAACGTCGTGCTTCCAAGCGATTTTCGCCAGTTCGCCGAGCACTTTCAGTTCGCCGAATTGCGCCTCGTCGTTTGCGTCGGCAATGCTGCCCGGGCGCAAGCCGTCGCCGAGCGAGAAAGCGATGTCGTATTTTTTGAGCAATTCGCAGATTTCTTCGAAGTGCGTATACAGGAAATTCTGTTTCTTATTGATGTTCATCCATTTGGCGAGGATCGATCCGCCGCGCGAGACGATACCGGTGACGCGTTTCAAGGCGGCGGGCAAATGTTCCTGAAGGATTCCGGCGTGAATCGTAAAATAGTCTACCCCTTGTTCGCATTGCTCGACGAGCGTATCGTAATAGACTTCCCATGTCAGGTCCTCGATTTTGCCATGCACTTTCTCCAGCGCCTGATACATGGGGACCGTTCCGACCGGAACCGGCGTATTCCGCAGAATGGCCTCGCGGGTTTTATGAATGTTCTTGCCGGTCGATAGGTCCATTACGGTATCGGCCCCCCACTTGATCGCCCACATGGCTTTTTCCACTTCCTCTTCTATGGAGGAGCCGAGCGCCGAGTTGCCGATATTGGCATTGATCTTGACGAGGAACTTGCTGCCGATAATCATGGGTTCTGCTTCGGGATGACGATAGTTCGAAGGAAGTATGGCCCTGCCTGCGGCTATTTCTTCTCTCACGATTTCGGGAGTGATCCGATTTTCGCCCGTAACACCTTGATTTTCACGGATGGCTACGTATTCCATTTCAGGGGTGACGATTCCTTGCCGCGCGTACCATAACTGCGTGTGGAAATTCTGCTTGTCGAATCGCTCGCGCGTCCAGTTTTCACGTACTTTCCGGATACCTCTTTGAATATCGATCGTATGATTTTCCTCCGTATACGGACCGCTCGTATCGTATATGAGCACTTTTTCTCCGTTTTGCAATGAAATTTCCCTCATTCCGACTCGAATCGGAAATAATTCTCCGTCTATATAGACTTTTTTCGCTCCGTTTTTTGAAAGATCGAAAATATTTTCCATTCGTTTCATATTGTTACTGTTCCACGTGGAACAAGTTCGACTTTATTGTTTGTGTTTGCAATGTTCCACGTGGAACATTGTTGTTTTATCGTCCGAAATATACCAATAATACGTTGATATCGGCCGGACTGACTCCCGGTATGCGCGATGCCTGCCCTATCGTCGCAGGTCTGATACGAGTGAGTTTCTGGCGCGATTCGATCGATAACGAGTTTAGTTGATGGTAGTTGAAATCGGGTCGAATCGGAATGTTTTCCAATCGAGCCATTTTGTCGGCGATATGCCTTTCGCGTTCGATGTAACCATGATATTTGATTTGTATTTCGGCTTCCTCGATCGCTTCGGGAGTGCAGCGGTTTTCCTCGATATAATTTTTTAGCGATGTCAGATGATCGATCAGCCCCGAAAACGTGATTTTGTTTCTTAAAAGCACGTCGTATATCTTTCGGCTTTGTGTCAGCGGCGTCGAATCGACCGATTTCAAATAGCTCTCGATTTCGGCCGGAGCGACACTCTGTCTTCGGGCGAAAGAAATAAGCGATTCTACGGACGATTTTTTTTGCATCGTATTCCGGTATCTTTCATCGTTGGCCAGACCGATTTTATGCGAAACGGGGGTCAGTCGGATGTCGGCATTGTCCTGACGGAGCAGAATCCGATATTCGGCTCTGCTCGTGAACATGCGGTAAGGCTCGTCGACTCCTTTGGTCACCAAGTCGTCGATCAACACGCCGATATAAGACTCGTCCCGCCTCAGCACGAGAGGTTCGTCGCCGCGAAGCTTCAGCGAAGCGTTGATTCCTGCCATCAGTCCCTGAGCCGCGGCCTCTTCGTATCCGGTCGTTCCGTTCACCTGCCCGGCGAAATAGAGACCGTCTATCTGCTTGGTTTCCAGCGAATGATAGAGTTGTGTCGGCGGAAAATAGTCGTATTCGATCGCATAGCCGGGACGGAATATCCGGACATTTTCAAACCCTTCGATCTTCTGCAGTGCGGCGATCTGTACTTCCCATGGCAGCGACGAGGAGAATCCGTTCAGATAATATTCGTTCGTATCGGTTCCTTCGGGCTCCAGAAACAGTTGGTGCGACTCCTTGCCGGCGAACGTGCGGAGCTTGTCTTCGATACTCGGGCAATAGCGCGGGCCGATCCCCTTGATCGTTCCGTTGAACAAGGGCGAATCGGCGAAGCCGGTCCGGAGCAGGTCGTGCACGGCCTCGGACGTGTAAGCCAGATAGCACGGCAATTGATTTTTAACAGGCTCTGTATCATTCGAATACGAAAATTTACCCGGGTTTTCGTCGCCTTTCTGCTCTTCGAGTCGGCTGAAATCGACGCTGCGTCCGTCGATGCGTGCCGGCGTGCCGGTTTTCATGCGACCGATTTCGAAGCCGAGCTCCGCGAGTTGCGCGCTCAGGCCGTGCGACGCGGAATCGCCGGCCCGGCCTCCCTCGGCTTGCGAACGCCCGACGTGCATCAGACCCTCCAGAAAGGTTCCCGCGGTCAAAATGACGGCTTTTGACTTGAATACGACGCCCATGCGGGTCCTTACCCCGGTCACATGCCGATCGTCCGTCAAAAGGCCCGTTACGCTGTCCTGCCATAGGCTGAGGTTGAGTGTCTGCTCGAGCGTCCGGCGCCAGAGCTGCGAAAATCGGGCCTTGTCGCACTGGGCGCGCGGGCTCCACATGGCGGGTCCTTTCGAGCGGGTCAGCATCCGGGACTGGAGACCTTATAA
>OGTB01002006.1_pt1 | contig 12435 bp, 12 predicted proteins | sample 1553611 | NCBI WGS metagenome assembly OGTB01 (sample SAMEA2580032, study PRJEB22360) | human gut metagenome | biome: human gut; feature: human-associated habitat; material: faeces | place: Denmark | collected 2008/2010 | reverse complement strand
TGGTTGTCGCCCGCTTTCTTGACGGCATACTCCGCACACATGTGCTGGCCGTTGATGATCTCCTTGATGGCATCCACAAAGTCATCGTCATCCAGCATCATGGCATGGATGTTGAACACCTCGGCAATGTCCTCGCCTGCCTCGGCCAGTGCCTTTTCATACAGGGCAGTCTGCTGGTCAATGGCCTTGGCCCGGGCCTCTTCAAAGCGTGCTTCCTCTGCCGCCGTGTCCGCGACCTGGGCGGTGGAAATCACGGTATCTTTTTTCTTGTAAATTTTCAGCTTGCCGATGGCAATGCCGTTCAGGATGCTTTTACCGGTTCCTACCTGCATCGTTCTCTCTCCTTTGTTGAGAATTTAGTGCGAAAAAGCCCCCGCAGGGTCTCCCGCAAGGGCTTTTGTCCGCAGATTCAAAGATCAGACGTTCTCGGTCAGGAACTTCTGAATGGCCTCGGCAGCGGCGGCCTCATCGTCGCCCTCCACCTTCACGGTCACGGTGTCGCCCTGCTTGACACCCATGCCCATCAGAGCCATCAGTTTGCGCAGGTCGCAGCTCTTGCCGTCCTTTTCCAGGGTAGCGGTGCTGGCAAAGCCCTTGGCCACCTTCACGAGCAGACCGGCCGGACGAGCGTGGATGCCGCATGCATCCTTAACAGTATACTGGAATTCCTTCATAATCATTTTCTCCTTACTTCATCCCGTTTCAGATCCGGACGGTCCTGCCACTCCGGACGCAGCCGATTTTGCTGCGGGATGCTACTATTATTATAAACCCGCTTCGTTATTTTTTCATCATTCCATATTGCTGATTTTTAGCCAGAAATTTTGGTGCTATTGAACAGAAGTTTTGCCCCCATTTTTCCACCGGATTCATTCGACAGGATACCCCTCGGCATCCAGGGGCAGGTCGGTGTACTGCGCCTCCTCGGGCACCACGGAGTCCGGCTCCCCGCTGGTCTGCTGGCTCTGCCCGGCCGCGCCCAGCTCCTCATCATGGCGCTCTCCCCAGTCGCCGCTGTAATCCTCACCGGACACCTGCTGGGCATCCTGCTGCTCAGCCTGCGCCATTGCGGTCTGGGCATCCTTCAGGCCGATCACCGTGCCTGACGGCTTTTCCAGCAGGTAGGCCCCCACAGCCTTTTTGCGGTAGACCAGCAGCACGCCGTAGCGGCTGGTCTCTCCGCTGCTGGCCGCCGGGATCAGGGCGGTCCACTTTTCCACGGTTTTCCCTTTGTAGCGGGTAAGATCCATCCCGCTTTGCTGCACCACCCCGTTGAAGGCCGAAAAGCTGTCGTCCCACTTGCGGGGGATCTTGACCTTATCCGCCGTAATGGACGTGCCGTCCACATCCAGCCCGTAGCCCGTGAACCAGGTCTGGATGTCCTGCGCGCTCTCGATCCGGTTCACCCCGGCCGCTGCCGCCACCGTGCGGGTGCTGATGTACCGCCCCAGAAAGGCGCTGAAAATCACCAGCGCACAGCAGAGCGCACCGGCCCCCACCTTTTTCAAGCTCGTCTTGTTCAGCGTTACCACAAACATGCCGTTCCCTCCCACCCGTTTTGTTCTGAAAAGAATATATGGGGCGGGCAGGCAGAATATGTTTGGCACCACCAAAAGAGCCCCCGCCGGAATAGACCGGCGAGGGCTCTTTCTCATAGCGGTAAGTTCAGGATCACTCGATCAGGCCGTTCAGCAGGGCCAGGCACTTGCGGCTGTGCAGCTTGCGGATGGCCTTGGCCTCGATCTGGCGGACACGCTCACGGGTGACACCGAAGTCGCGGCCCACCTCCTCCAGCGTGCGGGGGCGGCCATCGTCCAGACCAAAGCGCAGGCGGATGACCTTTTCCTCACGGGGGGTCAGGCTCTTGAGGGCCTGATTGATCTGCTGGGCCACCATGGCGCGGTCTGCTGCCTTGCCGGGGGCCTCGGCGTTCTCGTCGGCCACGAAATCGCCCAGGGAGGAATCTTCTTCCTCGCCCACGGGGCTTTCCAGGCTGGCGGGTTCCTGCGCCATGCGCTGGATCTCCCGCACGCGCTCCACGCTCATATCCATGGCCTTTGCCAGCTCCTCGGGGGTGGGCTCGTGGCCGTTCTGGTAGACCAGCTGGTTGGTGGCCTGACGCATCCGGTTGATGGTCTCGACCATGTGCACCGGGATGCGGATGGTGCGGGCCTGATCCGCAATGGCACGGGTGATGGCCTGACGGATCCACCAGGTGGCGTAGGTGGAGAAGCGGAAGCCCCGGTCACAGTCAAACTTCTCGGCGGCCTTGATCAGGCCGATGTTGCCCTCCTGGATCAGGTCCAGGAACGCCAGGTTGTGGCCGACATGCTTCTTGGCGATGGAGACCACCAGACGCAGGTTGGCCTCGCTCAGGCTGCGGCGGGCGTTCAGGCCGTCGCGGCGGATCTTGAGCAGCTCCTGGCGGCGCTCCTCCGTCAGGGGGCCGTTCTCAACAGCCTCCATGGCCTCCTCTTCGGCAGCCTTTTCCTCGTCATCCTCGCTGGACTTGGTGTTGCCGTCCTCGTCCAGATCCTCGGTATAGCTCCGGCTGTTCTCATCCTCCTCGAACGAGAAGCGGGCGCTGTTCTTTTTGATGTACTCAGGCGCGCCGTACTTCTGGCGGTCGGCCTGAAGGATGTGGGCAGCCTCGGCACCGGCGTGGATGCGCTTGCTCAGGTCCACTTCCTGCTCCGCGCTCAGCAGCGGGATCTGGCCGATCTGCTTGAGGTAGTTCTTCACAGGGTCATCCAGCAGCTCATCCATGGCAGCCTTCAGGTCTGCGGGGTTCTCCTCTGCCGGGTCGTCCTCATTTTCATCGCCCAGGCCCAGCTCATCGCTGTTTGCCTCGGCACTTTCCACCTCTGCCATGATGCCTTCCACATCCAGGCTGGTGTCACCGTCGGCCTCGTCATCCAGAATTTTGATGCCGCGCTCCTCCAGAAGCGTGTAAAGCGTTTCCACATCCATCCGGCACTGGGAAGCCAGTGTCTTGGCCTCGCCCGCCGTCAGGGTGCCTTCGCCCTTCGTCAACAGTTCCTTCAAAGTCATGCCCATTTCGCTCTCTCCTTTTCACCGCGGCGCTGGCTGCGCCGTAAGTGATATCGTATCATAAGTTTTGCCGCTGCGGGATGGTTCAAATCACCAGGCCGCCGTTCACACCGAACACCTGCCCGGTGATGTAACCGGCGCTTTCGCCTGCCAGGAACACCAGCAGCTGCGCCACCTCGTCCGCGCTGCCCAGGCGGCCCACGGGGGTCTCCTCGGCCAACGCAGCCTTATCCTCTGCCGTAAAGGCAGCCATCATATCGGTGTCGATGACACCCGGAGCCACGCAGTTCACGGTGATGCCGCTGGGCCCCTCCTCTTTGGCAAGGGCCTTGGTCAGGCCGATCAGGCCCGCCTTGGCAGCGGAGTAGTAGGCCTGAAACGGGATGGGAGCCGCCGCCGCCACGGAACTGAGGTTCACGATGCGCCCGGCGCCTGCCTGCCGCATATGGGGGATCACCGCCCGGTTCACGTTGACCATGCCGAAGAAATCTGCGTCAAAAAGCCGCTTGGCATCCTCCGTCTTGGTGAACTCGATGGCACCGCTGATGCCGAAGCCTGCATTGTTCACCACCACGTCGATGTGGCCCTCCTGCCGCAGCACCTCCCCGATGGCGGCATCCACCAGCTCCTCACGGGTGATGTCCGCCACCAGGTGGTGCAGACCCTCTACGCCCTGCGCCCGGCGGCTCAGCTCATATACCGTATAGCCCGCCGCCTTCAGCGCCAGAGCCGTCTGCTTTCCGATACCGGAGGTTCCTCCGGTGACAATCGCTACCTTACTCATGCTTTACCAGCACCTCCGCCATAATGTCCATGGCCTCATCCAGCAGGGCCTCCGTGTGGGTGGCCATGTAGCTGGTCCGCAGCAGGGCCTCTCCCTCCGGCGTGGCCGGGGGCAGGGTGGGGTTGACGTACACGCCCCGGTCGTAGATCTCCTTGGCCACCTCCAGCGTGTGATACGTCTCGTAGGTGTAAATGGGGATGATGGGCGTGGGGGCGTTCAGGGCCGACTCCCGGATCTTCATTCCCCGGTCCGTCATGCCCTTCCGGGCGTACAGGCTCAGGCTCCGCAGCCGGTCCACCAGCTCCGGGTGCTGCTCCAGATGCCGCAGGGCCGCCAGTGCCGTGGCGCAGTTGGCCGGCGGGATGGACGCCGAGAAGATGAATGGTCTGGAGGCGTGGCGCACATACTCCGCCACCGCCCCGGAGGCCGCCATGTAGCCGCCCAGGGAAGCCAGGGACTTGGAGAAGGTGCCCATATACACATCCACCTGATCCTCCAGCCCAAAATAGCTGGCGGTACCGCGGCCGCCATCGCCCAGCACCCCCAGGCCGTGGGCATCGTCCACCATGACGCGGGCGCCGTACTTCTTGGCTAGGGCGCAGATTTCCGGGAGCCTTGCAATGTCGCCGCCCATGGAGAACACGCCATCGGTAACGATAAGGGTACCGTTCTGCTCCGGCACACGGGCAAGCTGCTTTTCCAAATCCTCCATATCGCTGTGGCGGTAGCGCAGCATCTTGCCGTAGCTCATCTGGCACCCGGCGTAGATGGAAGCGTGGTTCTCCCGGTCGCAGATCACATAGTCGTGCCGGCCCACCAGGGCACTGATGATGCCCACGTTGGACTGAAAGCCTGTGCCAAAGGTGATGACCGCCTCCTTATGCAGGAACCGGGCCAGCTCCTCCTCCAGCTCCAGGTGCAGCTGGAGGGTGCCGTTGAGAAAACGGGAGCCGCTGCACCCGGTGCCGAACTGCTCCAGTGCCTTTATCCCGGCCTCCATGACCTGTGGGTCTGTGGTGAGGCCCAGGTAGTTATTGGAGCCCAGCATAATACGGCGCTTGCCTTCCATCATAACCTCCACATCCTGCCGGGATTGGAGGGCGTGAAAATAGGGATAAATGTCTTTTTCCTGCAGCTCATTAGCCAGGGAGGGCGCATAGCATTTTTCAAAAATATCCATATGGTTCTCCTTTTGGGGATTGTCTTGTTTTTATGTTAACCCATTATAGGGAATACAGCGGGCATTTGTCAAACAAAATGTTACATTCGGCGAAAATGTGACAGTTTTTTCCTCTTTTATTCACGGAATATTTATATTTCCATGGTATTCTATGATATACTGATAAAAATTCATTTGTAAAAGTCTCGCAGCGATTGCCGCCTGCAGGCGGCAAAATGGGGATCATTTTTCACCGCGACATATGCGTGGGGAAAAATTCCCCGCAGGCTGCCGGTGTGGAATTTTGCCGTTTACGGCAAAATCATGCCCGCAGCTGACAGCAAATCTTTTGGCAGAAAAAACCGCAGGTTTTTCCGCCCATTAAAAAGGAGACCGCTATGCCGCAGAAACCGTCCCTCACCCAAAAACAAAAAAAGATCGCCGCCGCCTGCACGCTGGCGGTATTTATCCTGCTTTCGGCGGCGGTGTGTTGGTTTGTGGGGCGGCCCATGATCCGATTTGCCAAGCAGCCGGAGCTGTTCCGTCAATGGGTGGACAGCCTGGGTCTATGGGGTATGATCGTCTATGTAGGTATGTGCATTTTGCAGGTGGTGGTGGCCATCATCCCCGGGGAGCCCCTGGAAATCTGCGGCGGGTATGCCTTCGGCGGTGTGTGGGGCAGCGTTTTATGTATGCTGGGCCTATTTTTGGGCAGTGTCATTGTGTTTGCCCTGGTACGCAAGCTGGGTCAGCCTATGGCGGAGATCTTCTTCCCCCCGGAAAAGCTGGAAAAGCTGCATTTTCTCAAGCATTCTCCCAAGCGGGATTATCTGTTTTGGCTGATCTTCACCGTGCCGGGCACACCCAAAGATCTGCTGTGCTATTTCGCGGGGTTGACGGATATTAGGTGGGGTGTTTGGCTGCTGCTATGCTCCGTGGGCCGGCTGCCGTCGGTGCTGACATCCACCGTGGGCGGCAGCGCCTTGGGCGGCAGGAGCTACCTGTTTGCGGCCCTTGTCTTTGGCGGAACACTGCTTTTATCCCTGGTGGGGCTACTGATCTACCGCTGCGTATGCCGGCGCCATGAAAAAAACAGCTATCCCGAGAAAAAGGCTGAAGATTGACGGTTGCACCGATGAAATGCATATGGTATAATAGTTGCAAGCGGCCATTATGTTTTTCATTTTTTGTCATTTTTCTTCCCGCTTTGGTGGGGCCTGAATAATGTGGCCGCAGTATACCATTCCGCTCTGCGGCATGATATACGACAGGTGAGTTGCGGAACGGAATGGGTCACATCCCAGCGGTACCAAGCCGCCGTAGACGGATTATATGCCGCCGAGACCATTGGGGCAGCACTGCCCCGAGAAGGGCTTGGCATCAGGCATCCGGAGCCGGAATACTTTCCCCAAATCAGAAGGTCCTTGGCTCTTGGGGGATGCCGGCAGGACCGATAGGGAATAACTATGCCCCCAAAGGGGGATTTTTTTTGTCCCAGGGAGGTAAATATGAAAAAAAAGACGGTTTATAATATCATTATGTTGGCTGTCATCGCCGCCATCGCCGCAGTGGCCGTTCTTCTGGTCGGGCGGCACCTGGGCTGGTTTGACAAGGCCGCCCCGGAGGGTGAGGCCACGGCCATCAGTGCTACCGTGCGCAAGGGTCTGGCCAATCTGGAGCGCGGCGGCATCGCCTCGGAGCTCAAGGGGCAGACGCAGCTGCGCCAAGGCGATGTGATATCCGTGGCCAGCGGATATGTGGCTGTGGAAGCAGACACAGGCAGCCTGATGCTCTCCCAGGGAAGCCAGCTGGAGATCGTGTCAGCGACGGAGGCGCAGGTGCGCCTGGTAACGGGTGAGGCCTTCTGCCAGGTGGGAGACAAGCCTGTTAAGCTGCAGTACGGTGAACACAACGCCACACTGCAAAATACCGTGCTGGTGTGTACCGTACGCACGGGATCTGAAACCATATATGTGCTGGGCGGGGCTGTCAGCGACGGGGAGAACACCTTTACCGCCGGCAAAACCGGCTGCTATGTAGGCCAGGAGCTCTCCGTGCAGGATATGGATCTGCAGGCCCTGAGCTCCTTTGCCCTGGATTGCGTTTTGGGCTGCGGGGAGAGCATCTTCTGCTCGGCAGATGAGGTGCAGGCCGTATTGGACGGACGGAATGTACCGGCGGAGGTCATCCGGCCTGAAAATCCGGAGACCCCGGACACGACCGATACGCCCGATGTATCGGGCAAGCCGGACAAGCCCAATACCTCCGGCAAGCCCGGCAAACCGGATACGCCCAGCACCCCCAGTACGCCCAGCACCCCCAGCACTCCCAGCACCCCCAGCACTCCCGGCAAGCCCGACACACCCGATACTCCGGATACGCCCAACAAGCCTCAGCCGGCAGGGCCGACCTGTACCATTGAGATCCGCTGCGACACTATTTTAAACAATATGAAGGATCTGACGCCGGGATTGGACGTTTATGTGCCCGATAACGGCACCATTCTCGCTGCCACCACCGTTTCCTTTACCGCCGGAGAGACCGTTTTCGATGTGCTGAACCGGATCTGCAATGAGCGGAATATTCAGATTGAATACAGCTACACCCCCCTATACGGCAGCTACTACATTGAGGGCATTAACCACCTGTATGAATTTGATTGCGGACAGCAATCCGGTTGGATGTACAAGGTGAACGGCTGGTTCCCCAACTACGGCTGCTCCAGCTACAAGCTGGAGGGCGGCGAGACCATTGTGTGGGCCTACACCTGCAAGGGCCTGGGCACCGATATAGGCGCACCCAGTATGGGCTGAACTATACGGCACACATGAAAAGGAGGCTATGACCGTGCAGGACTATGATGTGCTTTCCCGCTGCCACCCGGCGGTGAATTTCCTGTTCTTTGCGGCGGCCATCGTGCTGACGGTGGTGCTGTTTCACCCGGCGTATCTGCTGGTCTCCCTTCTGTGCGGAGGGGCGTACTACGCCGTGCTGCGCCGGGCGCGCTGCGCTAAAACCCTTGGCTTCCTTCTTATAGCCATGGTGCTGGTGGCGGTGGTAAACCCGCTGTTCAACACCCTGGGTGAAACCACCCTCTTTACCCTGTTCGGCCGTCCCTACACCTGGCAAGCCCTGTGCTACGGCGGCTGCGCGGGGATGATGTTCACAGCGGTGAGCCTGTGGTTCCTGTGCGGTGGCATCGTCATGACCTCTGACAAGTTTACAAGCCTGTTCGGCGCGGTGATTCCCGCCATTTCCCTGGTGCTGGTGATGGTGCTGCGGCTGATTCCCGCCTACTGGCGAAAGGGAAAGCAGATTGCCGGAGCCCGCAAGTGTATCGGGCGCAGCGGCGCCGGGTCACGAAGGGAGAAAATCCAGGGCGGCATGGACGTGCTTATGTCCCTGTCCGGCTGGGCCCTGGAGGGCAGCGTCATCACCGCCGACTCCATGCGTTGCCGGGGCTATGGAGCCCCGGGCAAGCGCACCAGCTTTCAGATTTACCGCTTTACCGGGCGAGACCGGTTTATCACCGGGCTGCTACTGGCAGCCCTGGCCGCCGCCATCTTTCCCTTTGCGCCCATCTATGCCGCCGCCGGCGGCAGCGCCCGGGCGGCGTTTATCCCGGCAATAGCCATTGCGAGGGTGGCCGGCTTCCGGCCTATTCTGGGCCTTGTGTCCTACGCCGCACTTTTACTGATCCCCACCTTTTATTCCATTCGGGAGGCTATACTATGGCACAGTTTGCGATCGAAAATCTGACCTTTTCCTACCCAACAGACCCGGAGCACCCCTCCCTGCAGGAGGTTTCCCTGCAAGTGGAGCAGGGGGAATACATCGCCCTGTGCGGCAAGTCCGGCAGCGGAAAAACCACTCTCCTGCGGCACCTGAAGACTGTCCTCACTCCCCACGGCAATCGCACGGGGTCTATCTTCTATGAGGGTGCGCCTCTGGACCAGGCAGACCTACGCAAGCAGTCGTCTGAAATCGGCTTCGTCATGCAGAATCCGGACAGCCAGATCGTCACGGACAAGGTGTGGCACGAGCTGGCCTTCGGCTTGGAGAGCCTGGGCTGCGACCAGAAAACCATGCGCCTGCGGGTGGCGGAAATGGCCAGCTATTTCGGCATTCAGAGCTGGTTTCACCGGGATGTGGCGGAGCTATCCGGCGGGCAGAAGCAGCCTTTAAACCTGGCCTCCATCATGGCTATGCAGCCAAGAGTGCTGATCCTGGACGAGCCCACCAGCCAGCTTGACCCCATCGCCGCCTCGGACTTTCTCAACACGGTGAAAAAAATCAACCGGGAGCTGGGCACCACGGTGCTCATCACCGAGCACCGACTGGAGGACATCTTCCACGCCGCCGACCGCTGCGTGGTTATGGAAAACGGCCGCATTTTGGCCGACGATGATCCCAAAAAGGTGGGGCAGCTTCTCTACACCCAAAAGAGCGATATGTTCACCGCTATGCCTGCCCCGGTGCGCATTTTCTACGGTGCAGGCGAGCAGGGCGCCGCTTCTCCCCTGACGGTGCGGGAGGGCCGCAGCTGGCTGACGGAAAAGGCCGCCGGAAAAAAGCTGCGCGACACCCTGCCCCCCCAGCCGGAATTCCCGGAGGAGATCCGGGACCCGGCCCTGGAGGTAAAGGAAATTTGGTTCCGCTACGAAAAGGACAGCCCGGACATTCTCAAGGGCGTCAGCTTCCGGGTGCCTAAGGGGACACTCTTTTCCATTGTAGGCGGCAACGGAACGGGTAAATCCACTACGCTCAAGGCCGTGTGCGGCATCTGCAGGCCCTACCGGGGCAAGGTACGCGTGGACGGCCAGGACACCGCCAAATGCAGGGATCTATTCCACGGGAAGCTTGCCATGCTGCCTCAGGACCCCCAGTGCCTGTTTGTGAAGAAAACCGTGCGGGAGGATCTGGAGGAAATGCTCCCCGCCTCCTGCCCGGATAAGGACCGGCGCATTGCGGATATGGCCCGGCTCTGCGACATTACGGCGCTTTTAGAGCACCATCCCTACGACCTGTCCGGCGGTGAGCAGCAGCGCTCCGCCCTGGCAAAGGTGCTGCTGACAGAGCCGAAGCTGCTGCTTTTGGATGAGCCCACCAAGGGTTTGGACAGCTTCTTTAAGCGCCAGCTGGCGGGGCTCCTGCGCCGGCTGATGACAGAGGAGGGCGTGACCATCGTTATGGTGAGCCATGATGTGGAGTTCTGTGCGGAATACGCAGACAGCGTGTCCATGTTCTTTGACGGACAGCTGCTCACCACCAACACACCCCGGCGCTTCTTTGCCCAAAACAGCTTCTACACCACCGCAGCCAACCGCATGAGCCGGCACCTGTTCCCCCAGGCGGTGACGGCGGAGGATGTGGTGACACTGATGAAGGAGAATCAGCTGACATGAACACGAAAAAAACTACCTGGCGCTTTTGGCTGAGCCTTGTGATCCTGCTGGTGCTGGTGCCGCTGACGGTGCTGGTTTTCTCCCGCTTCGACCGGAAATACTACCTGGCGGGGCTGGCCATCATCGTGCTGACCACGGCAGCCTTCTTCCTGCATTTTGAGAGCCGGAAGCCCCAGGCCCGGGAGCTGGTGATCTTAGCGGTGCTATGCGCCCTGGCAGTGGCCAGCCGGGCCGCCTTTGCCGCTGTGCCTCACTTCAAGCCCATGCTGGCCATCGTTATGCTCACGGGCATCGCCTTCGGGCCGGAGGCAGGTTTTCTGTGTGGGGCCATCAGCGGCTTTGCCAGCAACTTTATTTTCGGCCAGGGGCCCTGGACCCCGTGGCAAATGTTTGCCTACGGCATCGGCGGACTGCTGGCGGGGCTGTTTGCCATGTGGGGCATTCTGAAAAAGGCCCCCAAGGGCTGGAAAGACGTCATCATTTTGGCTGTGTTCGGCTTTTTCGGCATTTTGCTGGTGGTGGGCCCACTGCTGGACACCTCCACCTTCTTTACCGTGGCCACCAGCTATGATGCCGCCTCGGTGCTGGCGGTTTACCTGGCAGGTGTGCCGGTGAACTGCGTACACGGCGCGGCAGTGGCCCTGACCATGCTGCTGTTCGGCAAGCCTCTGCTGGAGCGGCTGCAGCGCATTCAGATCAAGTACGGCATGATGGAGCCCTGACGCTATGGAATTTTCACGCTATCATCCGGCCATCAACTTTTTGTACTTCGCGGCGGTGCTGGCAGGCACCATCCTTTTCCGCCAACCGGTATACTTGGCCCTCAGCTATGTGTGTGCATTTTTATTCCTGCTGAAGCTCCGGGGCCTCCAGGCCTTGATACCGGGGCTGGGACTTTTGCCCTTTGCGCTGCTCTTTGCCCTGTGGTATGGGTCGTACCACCACTTCGGCATCAAGGTGCTGGGAATCAACTTTATCGGCAACCAGGTAACCCTGGAGTCCTTCCTCTGCGGCGGGACCTGGTCCATGGTGTGCGTGGCGGCGGCCCTATGGCTGGGCTGCATACACGATGTGTTCACCACCGATAAGATCGTGTATCTTTTAGGCCGGGTATCCCCGCACCTGAGCCTGTACTTATCCATCCTGCTGCGGATGGTACCTCGGCTGAACACACAGCGAAAGCGCATTGAGCTGGCCCAGCGGGGTATCGGCCGGGGCAAGGGGCAAGGAAACATCTTCCAGCGTATGCACAACACCTTGCGCCGGGGCAGTATCCTGCTCACCTGGCTCACGGAGGGCATTGTGACCACCTCGGATTCCATGCGCTGCCGAGGCTGCTCCCTACGGGGACGCACCGCCTACTCCCTGTACCGCTTTGATGGGCGGGACAGAGCCTTTGTTATCGGGCTGTGCGCACTGATGAGTGTGCTGCTGATGGCGGTGCTGCTGGATCAAACCATGATCCGCTTTAAGCCCCAGGTGGTGATGATGCCCATCACGCCTATGTCTTTCCTGTTTTATACGGCCTGGGCGGCACTTTGCCTGCTGCCCCCGGCACTGGAGCTTATGGGGACATATAGGTTTCAGCATCTTCGGCAGACGGCCGGCTGATTTTTTCCCGGGATGGAATTGCTCCATTTCCGGATATGTGTTATAATATAGCATATTATTGAGTGGGAGGGTCTCGTCATGACAACAAAAGAACGGCAGAAAGCAATTTTGTCCTATCTGCGGGATGAAAGTACCCCCGTCAACGCAACTACCTTGGCAAAGCTGCTGGGCGTGAGCCGACAGATCATCGTTGGTGATGTGGCCCTGCTCCGTGCCGCCGGCACACATGTCGTGGCCACCTCCCGGGGCTATGTGATCCCGCCGGAGGAGGGCTCGGTGCGCCAGGTGGTATGTCAGCATGCTCCCGGGCAGACCCAGGAGGAGCTATACGTTATGGTGGACGGCGGCTGCACCGTTTTGGACGTGACAGTGGAGCACCCGGTCTACGGGGAGATTACAGCACCGCTGCAGCTTTAAATATAATG
>OGTB01001996.1_pt1 | contig 12498 bp, 7 predicted proteins | sample 1553611 | NCBI WGS metagenome assembly OGTB01 (sample SAMEA2580032, study PRJEB22360) | human gut metagenome | biome: human gut; feature: human-associated habitat; material: faeces | place: Denmark | collected 2008/2010 | reverse complement strand
GGGCTTGTAATGGGTTAAGTGATAACAGATGTCTGGAAATATAGGGGCAAATCCAGATAACACGAATCTTTTTCTTCAGATAAAATAAAATCTCAATCAGATCGATATCCTGTTTGATTTGTTCACTCATAATATATCCAGAAAATAAAATCTGTCGCAGATAAGATTGTATTAATAGTCTGTATCAGGAATGTTCAGGGTAAATATCAGCAAAAAGCCAGCATCATGAATACTGGATATGAAGCATGAGAGTTACCTCAGTGTTTTATATAAGGATTCGGTCCTCATAGTAGAACGGTAACTCTCAATCTGATAGGTTCCTGAGTCAGTTCACATCACGACTCATTTTTTCGCTCTCACCGGCATCCCATTTGCCACATAATATCCCGCCGTGCTCCTCGGCAACGCATCCTTCCCGCGAATCATATCCGCCATTTTCTCGCCAATCATAATAGTCGTGGCGTTCAAATTGCCGGTGATAATCTGCGGCATAATTGACGCATCTACCACGCGCAGGCCTTCCAGCCCGTGTACGCGGCCTTCGGCGTCAACCACTGCCATCTCGTCATAACCCATTTTGCAGGTACCGCACGGGTGGAAGGCGGTTTCGGCGTGGTTACGCACGAACTCATCGAGCTGCTCATCCGTCTGGCATTCGACACCGGGGCTGATTTCGCGGCCACGATACTGATCCAGCGCCGGTTGATGCATGATCTCCCGGGTGATGCGAATTGCGTCGCGGAACTCCTGCCAGTCCTGCTCGTGCGACATGTAGTTAAACAGAATCGCTGGATGCTGGTGCGGGTCGCGGGATTTAATCCGCACATGCCCACGGCTTGGCGAGCGCATCGATCCGACGTGGCACTGGAAGCCGTGCTCTTTCACTGCGTTCGAGCCGTTATAGTTAATCGCCACTGGCAGGAAATGGTACTGAATATTCGGCCACGCAAATTCCTCACGGCTGCGAATAAATCCGCCTGCTTCAAAGTGGTTGCTGGCACCAACGCCGGTGCCGCCAAACAGCCACTCCGCACCGATTTTCGGCTGATTCCACCACTGCAGGGCAGGGTAGAGGGAAACCGGTTCTTTGCACTCATATTGCAGGTACATCTCCAGGTGATCCTGAAGATTTTCGCCGACGCCGGGTAAATCATGCACCAGCGGAATATCAAACTCCGCCAGCAGTTCAGCGCTACCCACGCCGGAACGTTGCAGGATCTGCGGAGAGGCGATCGCACCTGCACATAACAGCACCTCTTTATTCGCTGTCGCGCGGGTTGGAATGGTGCTGTCGCCTTCCAGCCACTCGACGCCCACCGCGCGTTTGCCGTCAAAAATGATGTGATCGGTCATGGCGTGAGTACGAATGGTCAGGTTAGGGCGCGATTTGGCCTGATCGAGATAGCCACGCGCGGTGCTGGCGCGACGGCCATGCGGCGTGACGGTGCGATCCATCGGGCCAAAACCTTCCTGCTGATAGCCGTTGAGATCGTCCGTGCGCGGGTAGCCTGCCTGCACGCCCGCTTCAATCATCGCTTCAAACAGCGGATTGACGCCGGGTTTGGAGGTAGTGACGCTCACCGGGCCATCGCCACCGTGGTAGTCGTTCTCGCCTACATCGCGAGTCTCGGCCTTGCGGTAGTAGGGCAGGCAGTCGAGATAACTCCAGTTCTCCAGACCGGGTTCTTGCGCCCAGTTATCGAGATCCAGCGCATTGCCACGGATGTAGCACATGCCGTTGATCAGTGATGACCCGCCAAGCCCCTTACCGCGTCCGCACTCCATGCGACGGTTGTTCATAAACGGTTCCGGTTCCGTCTCATAGGCCCAGTTATAGCGTTTACCCTGTAGCGGGAATGCCAGCGCGGCGGGCATCTGGGTGCGGAAGTCAAAGCGATAGTCCGGGCCGCCTGCTTCAAGCAGCAGCACGGTTGTGTTCGGATCTTCAGTCAGACGGGTAGCGAGAACGTTGCCGGCTGAGCCGGCACCAATAATGATGTAGTCAAATTGCAAATAAACCTCCTGGTTAGAATATGGACTGGAATTTAGCCATCTCAACCTGGATGGACTTCACCTGGGTGTAACTCTGGAGCGTCATCACGCCGTTCTCGCGACCAATGCCGGAGTGTTTGTAGCCGCCAACGGGCATCTCAGCAGGGGATTCGCCCCAGGTGTTGATCCAGCAAATACCCGCTTCCAGCTGATGAATGACGCGATGCGCGCGGTTCAGGTCCGCCGTCACGATGCCCGCCGCCAGGCCGTAGTCGGTATCATTGGCGCGGCGAATCACTTCGTCCTCAGATTCATAAGTGAGAAGCGACATCACCGGACCGAAGATCTCTTCGCGCACGATGGTCATTTCGTCGCGGCAATCGGTGAACACGGTCGGTGCAACCCATGCGCCGTTATCGAAGCCATCGCCTTTCAGTACATCGCCGCCGCACAGTACGCGCGCGCCTTCCTCTTTGCCTTTGGCGATGTAACGCAGCACGTTATCGCGATGCGGGAAGCTGACCAGCGGGCCGAAGTTAGTTTGCGGATCGAAAACGTCGCCCGCGCGAATGCGCTCAACGCGCGCCAGAATCTTTTGTTCAAATGCGGCTTTGCATTTCGCCGGAACGAAGACGCGGGTGCCGTTGGTACACACCTGACCGGAGCTGAAGAAGTTCGCCATCATGGCGATATCAGCGGCGAGATCGAGATCTGCATCGTCGAAAACGATCAGCGGCGATTTACCGCCCAGCTCCATGGTCACTTCTTTCAGGGAGGAAGCCGCCGAGTTAGCCATCACTTTTTTGCCGCTGGCGACACCGCCGGTAAATGACACTTTGGCAATGCCCGGATGCTCGGTCAGATACTGCCCGGTTTCCGCGCCCACGCCCGGCAGCACGTTAAATACGCCGTCCGGCAGGCCCGCTTCGCTGTAAATTTCGGCCAGCTTTAACGCGGTAAGCGGGGTGACTTCGCTCGGTTTGAAAATCATCGCGTTGCCTGCCGCCAGCGCCGGTGCGGATTTCCACAAGGCAATCTGGATCGGGTAGTTCCATGCGCCAATCCCTGCCACTACGCCCAGCGGTTCGCGGCGGGTATAAACAAATGACGTCTCACGCAATGGGATCTGGCTGCCTTCCAGCGACGGGATCAGCCCGGCGTAGTACTCGAGCACGTCCGCACCGGTAACGATATCGACGGTTGATGTTTCCGAATACGCTTTTCCGGTATCGAGGGTTTCCAGTTTTGCGAGTTCGTCATTGCGTTCACGTAGAATATCAACGGCCCGACGCAGAATACGCGAGCGTTCCATAGCGGTCATCGCCGCCCAGATTTTTTGCCCCTGTTGGGCACTCTTCACGGCGCGATCGACATCCTCACGCCCGGCGGCCTGCACGGTCGCCAGCACGTTACCGTTGGCCGGGTTAATGGTCTCGAAGGTGCGACCGCTGGTGGCGGAGGTATAACCACCATGTATATAAAGCTGCTGTTCTGCCATTCGGGACATCACGTCTCCTCGGTTAATCGGTGGGTAAATGCTGAGTAATAAAGTGACGGGTCAGCGAGTGTGCGAGAGGTTTATCCAGCGGTTTGCCGCTCAGTGCCGCGCGCAGCCATAATCCGTCAATCAGCGCGGCAAGCCCGCTTCCTGTGCCTGTTGGCGGGGTAACTCGCGGTGAAATTCGCTCACCAGATTCGACAACAAGCGGCGGCTGCTCACCTGCTGCAAACGGTAAAGCATCGGCTGATGCATACTGCTGGCCCAAAACGCCAACCAGGCTTTCATCGCAGCATTACTGACCTGCGATTCATCGAAATTCCCGTCAACAATCGCCTGTAATCGCTGCTCTGCACTGCCCTGCGGAAGAGCATGTAATCGATTCAAAACCGCGTCACGCAGCTGACTGGTGATATCGCGCATGGTTGCTTCCAGCAGACCATTTTTGTCCCTGAAATAGTGGCTGATGATCCCCGTAGAAACGCCTGCACGGCGGGCGATCTGCGCGATCGTTGCATCGTGCATGCCCACTTCATTTATTGCTTCCAGCGTGGCGTCGATCAGTTGTCTGCGCCGGATCGACTGCATCCCCAATTTGGGCATTTTCGCCACTCCATTCATCAGCGTTGTTTATCTATTAAAGCGGTTATTGATTGGACGTTCAATATAAAATGTGTCTTAATTGTTACGAATTTGATTTTAAATGGTAACAATAACAGTGGGGATACTGGATGACAGACCTTTCACACAGCAGGGAAAAGGACAAAATCAATCCGGTGGTGTTTTACACCTCCGCCGGACTGATTTTGTTGTTTTCCCTGACAACGATCCTGTTTCGCGACTTCTCGGCCCTGTGGATTGGCCGCACGCTGGACTGGGTTTCTAAAACCTTCGGTTGGTACTATCTGCTGGCGGCAACGCTCTATATTGTCTTTGTGGTCTGTATCGCTTGTTCGCGTTTTGGTTCGGTGAAGCTCGGGCCAGAACAATCCAAACCGGAATTCAGTCTGCTGAGTTGGGCGGCGATGCTGTTTGCTGCCGGGATCGGTATCGACCTGATGTTCTTCTCCGTAGCCGAACCGGTAACGCAGTATATGCAGCCGCCGGAAGGCGCGGGTCAGACGATTGAGGCTGCGCGTCAGGCGATGGTCTGGACGCTGTTTCACTACGGCTTAACCGGCTGGTCGATGTATGCGCTGATGGGCATGGCGCTCGGATACTTTAGCTATCGTTATAATTTGCCGCTCACCATCCGCTCGGCGCTGTACCCGATCTTCGGTAAACGGATTAACGGGCCGATTGGTCATTCAGTGGATATTGCAGCGGTAATCGGCACCATCTTCGGTATTGCCACTACGCTCGGTATCGGTGTGGTGCAGCTTAACTATGGCTTGAGCGTACTGTTTGATATTCCTGATTCGATGGCGGCGAAAGCGGCACTGATCGCCTTGTCGGTGATCATCGCAACAATCTCTGTCACCTCCGGTGTCGATAAGGGCATTCGTGTGTTATCGGAACTTAACGTTGCGCTGGCGCTGGGATTGATCCTTTTCGTGCTGTTTATGGGCGACACCTCGTTCCTGCTTAATGCGCTGGTGCTGAACGTTGGCGACTATGTGAATCGCTTTATGGGCATGACGCTCAACAGTTTTGCCTTCGACCGTCCGGTTGAGTGGATGAATAACTGGACGCTCTTCTTCTGGGCATGGTGGGTGGCATGGTCGCCGTTTGTCGGCCTGTTTCTGGCGCGTATCTCGCGCGGGCGTACCATTCGCCAGTTCGTGCTGGGCACGTTGATTATTCCGTTTACCTTCACGCTGTTATGGCTCTCGGTGTTCGGCAATAGCGCGCTGTATGAAATCATCCACGGCGGCGCGGCATTTGCCGAGGAAGCGATGGTCCATCCGGAGCGCGGCTTCTACAGCCTGCTGGCGCAGTATCCGGCGTTTACCTTTAGCGCCTCCGTCGCCACCATTACTGGCCTGCTGTTTTATGTGACCTCGGCGGACTCCGGGGCGCTGGTGCTGGGGAATTTCACCTCGCAGCTTAAAGATATCAACAGCGACGCCCCCGGCTGGCTGCGCGTCTTCTGGTCGGTGGCGATTGGCCTGCTAACGCTCGGCATGCTGATGACCAACGGGATATCCGCGCTGCAAAACACCACGGTAATCATGGGGCTGCCGTTCAGCTTTGTGATTTTCTTCGTGATGGCGGGGTTGTATAAATCTCTGAAGGTAGAAGATTACCGCCGTGAAAGTGCCAACCGTGATACCGCGCCGCGACCGCTGGGGCTTCAGGATCGCCTGAGCTGGAAAAAACGTCTCTCGCGCCTGATGAATTATCCGGGCACGCGTTACACTAAACAGATGATGGAGACGGTCTGTTACCCGGCAATGGAAGAAGTGGCGCAGGAGCTGCGGTTGCGCGGCGCGTACGTGGAGCTAAAAAGCCTGCCGCCGGAAGAGGGACAACAGTTGGGGCATCTGGATTTGTTGGTGCATATGGGCGAAGAGCAAAACTTTGTCTATCAGATTTGGCCGCAGCAATATTCGGTGCCGGGCTTTACCTACCGCGCACGTAGCGGTAAATCGACCTACTACCGGCTGGAAACCTTCCTGTTAGAAGGCAGCCAGGGCAACGACCTGATGGACTACAGCAAAGAGCAGGTGATCACCGATATTCTTGACCAGTACGAGCGGCATCTTAACTTTATCCATCTCCATCGTGAAGCGCCGGGCCATAGCGTGATGTTCCCGGACGCGTGATTGTTATTGCATAAAACCGCGCCATGTCTGCATATGGCGCGGTTTCTCTTACCTCTTGATACGTTATATCTGTGTACAGTTAAGCCCTTAGTATCGATTGATGATTGCCAGGCAACAGATAATAAAAAAGAAAAGAACTATTGAAGCCCAAAACCTACGCTTGGACTGTTGTGAATGTTCAATAAGCTTAGTCTTATTTAATGTAAATATTGGTGCTAATTTGAAATGACGCTTTATTCATGGGAAACGCGTAGCGCAAATCAACTAAAATCAATGTAACTGTTTGTTGTTTAAGGTTTAATTGTCTGTGTCTGATATTTTATTGATTGTTTTAAATATTGTTTTTATTGTCATTGTTATAATGTTGGCTATCTATTGCTGAATGGATTCAGCCTTAAAAGCAGGTTGTTAAGGGATAGGCATAGAGTAATGACGTGTATGCATAACCAACATCTTTACTCATTATGTCATTGAATGTTGACGCTATGTGTTTATGAGGTTGAGGTATTTTCAGTTGATCTGGATTGTTAAATTCATATAATGCGCCTTTACTCATGAATGGGCGTCAATACGTAGTGGGAAATTATAAATATTGAAATAGTCCAACTACTTCTTTATTACCAAAAATGAGTATCTGAATTTTAATATTGCATTCTTGCGTGATTATCTCCTGAGTTTGACTTGTGATTACCTTTTTAAGGTATTTAGCGTAACTGTTTTTGAGCGAGCATCAGAGGTAAAGATAATCTTTTTGATAGTGATGTGGGATGTTATGCGTATGGCATCGCTGATGTTTATGGTTACCCCTTATGTGTGCTCAGGAATCCACAGGTAATCACTCATACTGAACAGCGATAAAAGATAAAGGTGTGTTCATGAATTCATGTGATTTTCGTGTTTTTCTGCAAGAGTTCGGTACAACGGTTCATTTGTCATTGCCTGGTAGCGTATCCGAGAAAGAACGACTGCTACTCAAGCTGCTGATGCAGGGAATGTCTGTAACAGAAATATCACAGTACAGAAATCGCAGTGCAAAGACCATTTCACATCAAAAGAAACAGCTCTTTGAGAAACTGGGGATTCAGAGCGATATTACTTTCTGGCGGGATATTTTCTTTCAGTACAATCCGGAGATCATATCCGCCACGGGTAATAATAGTCACAAATATATTAATGATAATCACTATCACCATATCGTCACGCCTGAAGCCATCAGTCTGGCGTTGGAAAACCATGAGTTTAAACCGTGGATCCAACCGGTTTTCTGCGCGCAGACTGGGGTACTGACGGGCTGTGAGGTGCTTGTCCGCTGGGAACATCCACAAACGGGAATTATCCCACCGGATCAGTTTATTCCTCTGGCGGAGTCATCTGGTCTTATCGTCATAATGACTCGCCAGTTGATGAAACAGACTGCGGATATTCTGATGCCGGTAAAACATTTGCTGCCGGATAATTTCCATATTGGCATCAACGTCTCGGCGGGTTGTTTTTTGGCCGCGGGATTTGAAAAAGAATGCCTGAACCTGGTCAAGAAATTAGGAAACGATAAAATCAAACTGGTTCTCGAGCTAACGGAACGTAACCCTATTCCGGTAACGCCAGAAGCCAGAGCGATATTTGACAGCCTTCATCAGCACAACATTACCTTTGCGCTGGATGATTTTGGTACGGGTTATGCGACCTATCGTTATTTGCAGGCGTTTCCGGTCGATTTTATTAAGATCGATAAGTCGTTTGTGCAAATGGCGAGTGTCGACGAAATTTCCGGTCATATTGTGGACAATATTGTCGAACTGGCGCGTAAGCCTGGTCTGAGTATCGTGGCGGAAGGGGTAGAAACCCAGGAGCAGGCGGATTTAATGATCGGCAAAGGCGTTCACTTTTTGCAGGGCTATTTGTACTCTCCGCCAGTACCGGGTAATAAATTTATCTCTGAATGGGTAATGAAAGCAGGTGGTTGATGTAAACCGCTATTCACAGCGCATCGGGAGGTTGGCAGCGATTAATTCTCCCGATGCAGTAAATCCTGATAGATCCCCGTTAATATGCCATTTGGCGAAAATTGTTTTTTAATCCACTGCGTCACCTGACCCGTAGCAGAATGCTGAGTTGCGAGTAACATGCGTGAATCCTGGCGCGGATTATGGATTTGTCGGGTAACCAGCAGGGATTGCGCCATCGCCTCACGGACCATGTAATCCGGCAAAAAACCAATTCCTTCACCTAAAATCTGGCACTGACATTTGGTGTTGAAATCTGGCACAAGAATCGACTCCTGCCCATGCAGCAACCAGCCCACTTTTTTATTAATCGTATGCGCGGTGTCCTCCACCATGATATTAGGATAGAGACGCAGTTGGCTTTCGGCGATGGGTTCCGGCACAAAGGCTAACGGGTGATCCGGGGCGATAGCAAAAGCCCAGCGAATCGCGCCAATCTCCGTGTAATCAATGCCGCCACCGTCCAGCAGTGTGTCGGGCGCGCCGATAGCAATATTCGCCTGATTATTAATAATCGCATCCCAGACGCCGTTATACACTTCGGTCGTCACGGTAATCTGGCAGGTTGGAAACTGCTTTTTCAGTACCTGTAATAAGCGTGCGGTGTGTTTGGGCGTATAAAGCAGTTGGTTAATACAAATGCGCACCCGTGCTTCTATACCCTGCGAAATAGTATCGATGCTGCGTTTGATGGCGTGAAAATCATTCAGCAGGTCGGTAGCTTTGCGGAAAAAATAACGCCCGGACTCCGTTAACTCAATGCTTCGGGTACTGCGAGTGAACAGCACCACATCCAGCCCTGTTTCCATTCGCTTGATGGTGTAGCTAATGGCGGAAGTGGTTAAACCCAACTCTTCTGCGGCTTTACTGAAACTGCCAAAACGCGCAGCGGTAGTAAATGCCAACAGATTCTCTTCGGTAAAAATTGAGTTCATTAAACCATTCCCGCCATTATCGAATATGAATTTCTCCAGCCATGACTGTAGAGGTATCGGTTAAAGATAGATAATTATTTTTGAATAACTTTTAATACCCGTCGCGTTTAGTCGTCGCTTCGCTTAATTTTTGTCCGCCATATTCTGAAATTATCCCCACGCAGTTACCCGCCAGAAAACCCAGTAATGTCACCGTCCAGTTCATCCCGCTGGCAAAAAATAGCGTCATGCCGAGAAAGCCTCCGGGAATAAAAGACAATAAACCGAAACGTCCTTGCCAGACCACCACCGCCGAGAAGGGTACAGTCATAATCACGCTCGCCCAGAACGTGGACAATCCACTCACCGAGGCCAGCCAACCGGCAGCCAGCGCGGCGAAAAACGCCCACACCATCCCGGAATAATTAACCGCCAGGCTTCTGATAAACCCCGATTTACCGCCGCCTGCGGCATAAAAACTACAAAAGGCGACGAAGCCAATGGTTCCTAATAATTCCCATCCCTGAGAGAGCCCAACATGTGAAGACACTAACTGCCAAAGCCCTGCACAAATACCGACGGTGACACCCGTTGCCGTGAGTCCGTTCATCTTGTTCCCCTCTGGTTAGACATGGACGAAAGCTACTCTTACATGTGCAGACTATAGAGAAATAAAACCTGATTGAGTGAAAGGGTATCGGGTCAAAGAAACAAATATTGCACTACCGCACACTGCGAAAAGATTGTTGAACATCATTCAACAAAAAGGCGAAATACGGCGAATTAAATTTAAGCGGGTTCTTTTATCAGATTATCGTTGCTATTCTCAATTCATCGAAAACAGCCACAAAAACCAGGGGAATGTGAATGACTATAAAAAATCTACCTGCCGACTATTTATTGGCTGCGCAACAGGGTGATATCGATAAAGTAAAAACCTGCCTTGCGCTGGGTGTCGATATTAATACCTGCGATCGTCAGGGGAAAACGGCAATTACGCTGGCAAGTTTATATCAGCAATATGCTTGCGTTCAGGCATTAATTGATGCCGGAGCGGATATTAATAAGCAAGATCAAATATGTTCAAATCCTTTTTTAATTAGCTGCCTGACTGGCGATTTAACCCTGTTACGGATTATTTTACCGGCTAAACCTGATCTTAATTGCGTCACCCGTTTTGGCGGTGTCGGCCTGACGCCTGCCTGTGAAAAAGGCCATTTAAGTATTGTAAAAGAGCTTTTGGCGCATACGGAGATTAACGTTAACCAGACCAACCATGTTGGCTGGACGCCGCTACTGGAAGCAATTGTGCTTAATGATGGCGGGATTAAACAGCAGGCGATTGTCCAGTTATTGCTTGAACACGGTGCCAGCCCGCACATGACGGATAAATATGGCAAAACGCCGCTGGAACTGGCACGGGAACGAGGCTTTGAAGAGATTGCGCAGTTACTGATTGCCGCAGGTGCATAAACCGGGAGGCTTGCTATCAACACACCAGAAAGACGGTGTGTGTGGGCGCTAACTGCGGATGCTGATTTTCTGGCGCAGCGGGGGCAAGGACAGGTTGAACAGGTCTTTGCCAGAGCGGTAAATATCGCACTTCCGGCCCGCCAGCAGTTGCTGACGCTGCTTTGTGAAGAGTACGACAATGCGCCAAACAGTTGTCGGTTGGCACTCACTCACTTTAATGGTCTGTTCCGGCATGGTGATAAGGTTCAGTTTGACGATCAAGGCATTACGGTTGGTCAACATCTTCATATAGAGATGAGTCGTTGTCGGCGTTGGCTGTCCCCAACCTTGCAAATGACCGCTGTGAATTTTCACCTTATCGCCTGGCAACAGTGGCATGACATTATTCATCAGCACCTGGGGGAAAATGAAACCCTGTTTAATTATTGCGGCGATAATCCGTTTTATCAGGCGTTAAATAAAGAATTACATATTAAACGACGGGCAGTTATTCAGGCCGTAAACGATAAACAAAATATCGCCTCAGCGGTCGCCAGTATGATGGGCTTAGGGATTGGCCTTACGCCATCAGCCGACGATTATTTAACAGGTCTGGCGCTTATTTTATTTATTTCCGGGCATCCGGCGGAAAAATACAAAGAGGAATTTTATCTCGGTCTGCAACGCGGCAGAAATAATACCACGTTATTAAGTGCCATAACGCTGGAAGCCGCATTACAACAACGCTGCCGGGAAAATATTCATCGTTTTATTCATAACATTATTTATGACATCCCTGGGAACGCAACTCAGGCAATAGAAAAAATTAAACATATTGGCTCCAGTTCCGGCTGCGACATGCTGTATGGCATGGCCGATGGTTGTGCGCTGAGCCAAACCTACGGAGGGAATTATGTCAGTTAAAATAGTCATTAAACCGAATACCTATTTTGATTCTGTCTCGCTGATGTCTATCTCCACGCGTGCAAATAAACTTGACGGCGTCGAGCAGGCATTTGTGGCGATGGCGACCGAAATGAACAAAGGCGTGCTGAAGAATTTAGGGCTGCTGACGCCGGAGCTGGAGCAGGCGAAAAACGGCGACCTGATGATTGTCATCAATGGTAAATCGGGCGCAGACAACGAGCAGTTGCTGGTGGAGATTGAAGAACTGTTCAACAGCAAAGCGCAAAGCGGCCCGCACGAGGCGCGTTACGCCACTATTGCCAGCGCCAAAAAGCATATCCCGGAAAGTAACCTGGCGGTGATTTCGGTCAACGGTCTGTTTGCCGCTCGCGAAGCGCGTCAGGCGCTGCAAAACGATCTTAACGTGATGCTGTTTTCCGATAACGTCTCAGTTGAAGATGAACTGGCGCTCAAACAGTTGGCCCACGAAAAAGGGCTGCTGATGATGGGGCCAGACTGCGGTACGGCGATTATCAACGGCGCGGCGCTCTGCTTTGGTAACGCCGTGCGTCGCGGCAACATCGGCATTGTTGGTGCATCCGGTACCGGTAGCCAGGAGCTGAGCGTCCGTATCCATGAATTTGGCGGCGGCGTTTCGCAACTGATCGGCACCGGCGGGCGCGACCTGAGCGAGAAAATCGGCGGCCTGATGATGCTCGACGCCATCGGGATGCTGGAAAACGATCCGCAAACTGAAATTATTGTGCTTATCTCCAAACCGCCTGCGCCTGCGGTGGCCCGCAAAGTGCTGGAACGCGCACGCGCCTGCCGCAAGCCGGTGGTGGTCTGCTTCCTCGGTCGTGGCGAAACGCCAGTGGATGAGCAGGGGCTAAAGTTTGCCCGCGGCAGCAAAGAAGCGGCGCTGAAAGCGGTGATGCTCTCCGGCGTGAAACAGGAACATCTCGATC
>OGTB01001986.1_pt1 | contig 12551 bp, 5 predicted proteins | sample 1553611 | NCBI WGS metagenome assembly OGTB01 (sample SAMEA2580032, study PRJEB22360) | human gut metagenome | biome: human gut; feature: human-associated habitat; material: faeces | place: Denmark | collected 2008/2010 | reverse complement strand
ATTCAAGTCAGCTATTGAGGCAGGCGGCTCAGTTCGTGCAATAAACGTCAAGGGCGGTGCGGCAACATACACAAGAAAAGAGATCGACAAGCTCGTTGAGCACGCAAAGGGAATAGGAGCAAAGGGTCTAGCGTATATCCGCTGGGCAGACGAGCCAAACTGCTCATTCAAGAAGTTTCTTGGCGAGGGCGATCTTGAGAAGATAAATGCAGCCGTTGGAGCAGAAAAGGGCGACCTTGTTCTTATCTGTGCAGACAAGAACAAGGTAGTTCTTCCAACTTTGGGCGCACTCAGACTTATCTGCGGAAAGCGTCTTGGCGTTATCCCGGAGGGCAAGTTCAACTTTGTATGGATAACAGAAATGCCTTTCTTTGAGTATGACGACGAGAACGACACATGGGTAGCAGCGCACCACCCATTCACAATGCCAATGGAAGAGTGTCTTGACTATCTTGACACCGACCCTGCAAACGTCCGTGCAAAGGCGTGGGATCTTGTCCTCAACGGCACAGAGCTTTCATCAGGCTCAATGAGAATAACAGACTTTGAGCTTCAGCAGAAAATGTTTGAAGCACTGGGCATGACAGACGAAGAGATAGAAGCAAAGTTCGGCTTCCTCGTAGACGCCTACCGTTATGCCGCACCACCGCATGGCGGCATGGGCATAGGACTTGACAGACTTTCCATGATAATCTGCAATGCCGACAGCCTTAGAGATGTAATAGCGTTCCCAAAGGTACAGAACGCCAGCGAGCTTATGAGTGCTTGTCCGTCCACAGTAGACGAGAAGCAGCTTGAAGAGCTTCACATCAAGACCACAGAAACAGAAGAATAATTCGCATTAACCAAAGTAGATCCTTTATTACAGTTATGAATCACAAAGGGCAGATACTTCATTATCGAGGTATCTGCCCTTTACTTTATAATAACGTATAAAACCATATAGCACACCATTTTTGTTAATAATAACTTGTTTTTTTGACTAAATCATGTTACAATATGTATATGTTGTTATTAATTCAGAACAGAGGTGGCAAAGTATGAGCAAAAACAATAATCCGTTATATAAAGCTCTGCAGGATCATACTCGAAAACGGATCTCACTGGAGGAGCTAAACCGAATATGTCAAGATCATGAACAGTTAGCCCAACAGATCAGCGAGCTTACTGAGCAGGGAATTTTGACTCCTGTCAAAAGCAGTGGAACAAATGGCAATCTGAAAATACCACTGTATATGAGATATACGATCTCTATAGAAAAGCCACAGCAAATATCACGTTATGAGATCGATGCTCTACATCCAAGGCTGACAAAGAATGAATATCTTCTTCGCAATCGAATACAGTTTGTAAATAATAAGGCTTTTTTACTTCGATTAAGTGAATGGCTGACGTATGACAAGGACAGTGATATGATGTCCCGACGTGAACGTTCCTTTTCTATATTTGGTGACGAGAAAAAATTAGACGACCATTTAAGACTATTAGAAAGAATGGGCATCACTGGCGATGTGCTTAAATTTTACGAAACACCGGAACAGTGCTTTTCCGATTATATTCCCGTTCGTAAAAACAGAATGACATTGCTTATTTGCGAAAACAAGGATATCTGGTTCAATATAAGACGCTTAATGTATAGCTCCGGAGCCTGCTCGATATTTGATACTAAGATCGACGGAGTGATCTTTGGTCAGGGGAATGACATTACAGGAAAAGAAAAATTTCGTTCCTACGCACAATATTTAGGAGCAGATGAAACAAGATTTCTGTATTGCGGAGATATTGACAGAGCTGGTTTTGACATTTTTCTTCGTCTTTGCAAGGAAGCAAAAGAGCTTCATATTGAATTGTTCGTTCCTGCATATCAGAAAATGCTGGAACTGAGTCGAAGCATAAGGCTCCCTGACAGCAGCGACGGAAGACGCATCATTCCCGAAATGTCAGGGATATTGCCCTTGTTTTCTGATTATGAGCAAAAGCAGATCACACAAATAATCGAGGATAATAAACGATTGCCACAGGAGATACTCTCATATCCCGTACTGGCAGATAATATGAGGTAAAATAATGATCTCAGCAGGTTCCAAAGAATTATTACAAGATTTTGAAAAACGTATGCGATTCGTGAATCTCATCAAATACTGGCTACAAAGAAGCAAACCCACAGAGATCCGTGAAATATTGCATAATGATGATGATAAAACCGATAATCTCATACTTATGGTAATGGTCTTTATCATGGACAATACACTTCGCTATGGCGAACGCTGTACCAAGCAGGATATCACAGTATTTCTGCGTGAATTAGCCGATATTTATGGATATGAGCCGGAGGAGGCAAAGACCCTGACAGATTATATCGTAACAGATGTACTGCAAAGCGGAAGCTATGTTCTGACAAATGAAGCCTATGAGTTTCTTTTCAGAACCAAGGAGATCGACAGCGAATTGGACTTTTCCGTAAGCCGATTCAAGTTACAAGAGTTTATTAAGCGTGGAAACTATGGCAAAGCACTTCGTGAAAGCCGTGAATTAGTTAGCAGAGTCAGAAATCTGAAAACAAGAATGGACGACTTTATGCTTCGATGTAGGATCAATATTTCTGAGGTATCGATCGATGAATACGAAGATATCGTCGATCAGGTCAGAGATTCCTTTGAGAACGAAAACAAACAGCTCAGCGATATCCGCAGCCTTGTATCGGCAAAATTGCAGGCATTCGCAGTCGCTGAAATAAAAGAAGACCGCCAAATATGTCAGACCGAAAAAGAGATACATGAGATCCTTGAAAACATTGATACTGTAATAAGCGAGCAAAGCCGAGTATTTAACCAGAAATTCACACTATCTGAACTATATGCTGATCTTTTAGATGATAGCTTCTCTTATTTGCAGGCGGGTCACTTTGACATTGAACAGGAGTTACTGCTCCCATTGCAGAAAATGCAATTAAAAGATTCTAAAGATGTGGGAAAATTATTTGCACCGCTTTATCGTCCAGAATTTCCGCATCTGTTTGGTATTGATCTTTTTTACAGACGGCAAAATTCTATAAGAGAGGTCAGCAGAGATGACGGTATAGATATCACAATTGATGACACTGCTGAAAATGTGGCAGATATCAGAAACGAAAGATATGTTGAGATAATAAGAGGACTGCTGTCTTTTGCCGAAAACAGGGCGGTCTTTAATTTTAGCGAATATCTTGACACTGTATCTAAAACGCAGCTGCATGAACAAATGCAGGAAAAAGCATTGCCTGACGTCATGCTGAAGCTCTATGGACTTGGAGAAATAGATATCGCAGGCTGGCGTTCGGCACAGCATGACATAATCGTTCCTGTGGGAGAATTTGATCTCTCTTATTGTCTGAGCGAGCTTCCTGAAGAATCGGTACAAATGGAGTCGATAATGATATATAAACTCGATAATGTTATAACTTTGTCTGATCATAAAGGCGGACATATCGAGATGAATGATTTTAAGATCGAGGTGAGAAGATGAGGCCTGAAAGTCTGAAACTATTTGCAAAGCTTATGGAAAATGGTTACATTACCCGTGAGCAGTCCCCTGCGTATTATGAATATTATAATGATTCGGAAATTGCTTCTGAACTTGCGATCATGGAACAGGAGCTTGATTTCACTCTTTACAAAACGAACGGCAGACTTTATCTTTTGCCAGATCCAAACAACGAATTATTTTCGCAGGATAACAATGATTTCCGCCGCAGCGTTGGCAATGAAAAGCTTGAAGAGCTTTATTTGCTGAATTATATGGCGATCTTTCTTTTACATGAGCTTTACGGCGGAAAAGAAAACACACTGCAAACAAGATATTACATCAAAGAATCAGATTTTCTTTCCGAGTTCACAAAGCATTGTGAGCAGGTACGCTCTGAAGGAGAATCCTTAAAAAATGCTTCAGCACAGTACAGCATAGATTTTCTGCACCTTGCTGACAACTGGCTCGCAAAGCGTGGTGATGAATCCAACTCTGTAGATACCAAACATGGCTGTTTCATGAAGATCATCAGAAAGTTTCGTGATGAGGAATTGCTGTATGACGCTGACGGTGTATGGAAACCAACGGTCAAGCTGAATGATCTTATGCCGTATTATTTATCTCAGAACCGCATTACTGAAATACATTCTATTCTTGAAGGAGGAAAACCAGATGCCAGCGATCCGTAAGATACGAATTGTAAATTTCAGGTTCAATAATGGTGCAAAGCTGATACCGGACGAGATTTTCTGCACTGAGAACGCTGAAGGAAAACCAATAGATACTCTTTTTAATCTGGATAACGGCGGAGGCAAGTCTGTTATCGTTCAGTTGTTGCTCCAGCCTATTTGCCCGAAGGCAAAAGTTCAGAATCGTAATATCAGCGATTATTTTCAGAAAGGCACGGATCATGCGTTTGTCTTGATTGAGTGGGCATTGGACGGATCACATAATAGTCTGCTCACAGGGATCGCACTGGCTGCAAGCACCACAGCAGATGACGAAAATGAGAGCAAGACCATTCGTTATTATACTTTCATACATGATTACACAAGAGCAGGCGACAAGCTCGATCTTATCAGCCTCCCTCTTTCACAGCGCACAGGCAGTCATATCCGTCCGATCTCTTTTGACGAGCTTCGCAAATATCTGCAAAACAGAAGGGTCGAATACTATCCTTCCGATTGCGCCGTTATCAGAAGCGTTTAGAGGAATTCGGTATTTTCCATACCGAATGGGAAAACATTCTTGTGCCGATCAATGCAGTAGAAGGCGGCATTACAAAGTTCTTTGAGGAATATAAAACGAGCGACAGATTACTTGACAAATTTATTATTCCTGGCGTTATGCCGAGCAACGATACGTCAACAAGATCCCTTGAAGAAATGTTTATCAACTATGCGGTCAGCTATGCCGGGCAGGAGAAAAATCTACTCTTAAAGTCGCAGATCAGGGATTTTACAGATAAGCTGCAGGGTATGCTTCAGCTAATAAAGGATATGTGGAACGCAGAAGATCAGAAGATACAGTCTATACACCAATTGGCTGATCATTCATTTACACTTCAGCATCAAATCAAGCTGAACAAAGAAAGACAACAACAGCTTGAAAAAGCAATATCCGACTTAAAGACAAAACAGAAGCACATCAAAACCGAAGCAGCATCAAAAGCTGTTTATCTTTCACAGGCTGATTTTGATAAATCAACCATATGGCTTGCAGAATGTAAACAGAAAAAAGATGATGCCGAAAGTCAGTATGACAGGCTTGAACATAAAGTCAAGGCCCTGAACGCTGCCAAAGAGTACAAGGAGCTGCTTAAACAGCAAAATGATGAGAAGGCATTGACTGCACAGATCAGAGAGCTTGACCAAGGAACGCAGGATTCCCATATACTTTCTTTAAAATATTCACTGTCTTTGCTAACAACAGAGCTGATAAGACAGACTGAGGGTAAATTAAAGCAGAATGAAGCAGCTAAAAAAGAACTGTCTGAAGCTTTGGATTCCATAAAGGAAGAGATCTCACGCCTTAAAAAGCAGCATAATGACAAGAATGACAGCTTAAATCAGGATATCGGTCAAAAAAAGAGTTTGCTTGATCAGATCAACAAGGCTCTGGCAACGCTTGCTTTGCATATGACTATTATGCTTGACGGAAGCTTTTCTAAGAAAGACGCTGAGAGCATTCGTGCGGACTACGATGAGCAGCTCAGGCTTGCTGAGGAGAATATCAAAAAGTGCCGGCTTGAGGAGAGCCGGCTTGAACAGGAACGTGACGCTCAGGATAATCAGATGGGCGAGCTTCACCGAACGCAAGAGGAATGTAAAGCCAATTTAAAGCAGCAGGAAGCAGAATTGAAAGAATATCAGCAAGCATATGATGCAGTTATTAAAGTCTTAGAGCATTTATCAATATCTAAAGACAGATTATTTACTGATGAGCCGTTATCAAGCCTTGAGCAAATACTTGCAAAGCTAAGAGAACAGCTTCGGCAAACGGAACGCTGTGCTGAATTGCTAAGCGAGCAACTACGATGTATAAATGCAGGTCAGCTTCACCTCTCAAAAACAGCTGTAAGCTTTTTGCAGGAATCAGGTATCGCTTATCAAACAGGCGAGCAGTACCTAAATTTACAAAATGCAAAAATACGAGAAGATATCCTTGCCGTCAATCCTCTCGTTGCTTATTCTGTGATCGTTGATTCTGAAAAGGAGAAGGTCAAATTGCTGTCACAATCGCCAGATTCTTGGTTATCGGCTGTTGTTCCAGTATATTCACGCTCTGAACTTGCGGATATGGCTGATGGAGATTGGAACGAGCCTGAACGGTTTATTTCTGCATATGATAAAGAATATTTTCAGGACGCATTTACTTATAAAGAAAATATACAGAAAAGACTTGGCGAAACACAAGCAGATATATATAATCTACAACAACAGATATTGGAATGGGAATCAGAACGCAGCATACTATCACAATTTACATACGCCGCAGATCATGAGCAGCAATTACAGGCAGGCATAGGGAAGCTTAAAGAAAAGCTTCAGGAGATACAAACTAAGCTTTCGGTTCTTGAGAAGCAAAAGAGCGAGATCAAAGCACGAGCAAAGGAAAATCGTCAAATAAGCGAAAAAAGTCAAATATCAAAATCCCATATTGAAAATAAACGATCCGAATTTGAGCGTATTTGTAAGATCATCTCACAATATGAGAGCGTTAGCGAAAAGATCATAGAATTGGAAACTATTTGCAGAGAGATCTCTGAACAAATAGATGGAATGCATCAGAAAGAAAAACAACTGGATAAGAGTATACAGGATAATGATATTCTTCTCCGTGACCTCCAGAATAAGCTGACCGATCATCAAAAACTGTCGCATGAGCTGAAAGACACACCGAAAGCAGAAATACTTACAGAGGATCATTCGGTCATGCTCGAGGAATACCGACTTTATCTGGAGAATAATTCAGCTAATCGCAAAACGCTGCAGAAGCGACTGGAACAGGTACAAGAAAGCATTGTTCATAAAGAAAATGATATCAAAAGATTCCATATAGAACCAACAGAATACAAAAGCACAGAATATTCTGCCAACGCCTATAATGACACTGAACAACAGCTTGATCTGGCAAAAGAAGCAAGATCGCAGGCTTATGAGCAACATTCTCAAGCATCGAACTATCATACCAAAGTGAAAAATGATCTGGAACATGCTAAGAAAAAGCTAGCAGAACTCAATGCAGAGCTTTTGCCACGTTCTGAGGTTGGTTCTGATTTTGAACGCCGTATAAAAGAATGTGAAAATAAATTAGAAGCAGCTGAGCGAGAAAGTGAAGAATGCAAAAAGAAATTGAACGGTTTGAATATAAAATGGATATACATTGATAGATTCAAAAAATATCTCAAGCTTGATTTTACAGAGTATACTCCTAAAATATCAGAGATCCCGCAGGATACTGATAACTTGATCGATACAATAAAGCATTGCATCGATCAGCTTACACAAGCAGAGGGCGAAGCAAAGAAATACCATAGCCGTGAACTTGAGCCATTCAGAAATACACATACTTTGTTTATGGGAACACTGGACGGCATTCTATCAGTGATCGACGACGATCATATCAAGGGAGATAAATACTTTACACTTTATGAACGAACAGAAAGCGATATCAAGCGTTATCAGGATCGTATCGCTCAGCTTGCCATTCAGCTTAAAGATGTTGAAGACAGCAGAAAGCAACTTGTAGATCATTGCAAACAGCGTGCCGGACGTTTATATGATAATCTAAAAACACTGTCTGGTAGATCGGTCGTACAGATCGGTAACGTAAAAAAACATATGATACAGATAGTTTTGCCTGAGATTGATCCAGACAGCGATCAGCCTTATAAAAGGATCGATCATTTCATAACTGAACAAGTCCAAAAGCATCTGTCTGAAAATACAACAGCAACGAAAACTCATAACGATCATCTTGATATCAGACGCCTCCTGAATTGCTATATTGGCAATGAGAACATTCCTATCAATGTATTTAAGATCGATAAAAATATTCAGAACTGCCGCTATCGTTCATGGCAGGACGCACTGAAAGCAAACTCTGGCGGAGAACAATTTGTTGTTTTATTTTCCCTGATCGTATCCGTTATGAATTACACAAGAAGCCTTACAAACAATCTAAATTCAACAAGCGGCGTACTGATCCTTGATAATCCATTCGGACCGATCTCTTCGCCTCACCTTCTTGAGCCTATGTTCCGCATAGCAAGGCATTTCCATATACAGCTGATCTGTCTTACGCATCTTGGAACTGCGGCTGTAACGAGCTTCTTTGATATGGTCTATCAGCTTCGTTTCAAGAACCTTCCACTCTCAAATGTCGAAATACTTGAAACAGAGGCAAAGCAACATATGGAACACGCTTTTTATTTATCTGAGCAGCTATCACTTTTCTGATAATTTACGAAGGGACATTGCCAACGTTCGGCAATGTCCCTTTTGTCTATCTATTCATAATGCCTTGAGCTTCTCCACAAAACTTGAAACCCGCAGCCGAATTACTCGACCACGGGTTCCAAGCTATAATTTATAAGTGGGATGGGGGCAATTTTATTGGGTAGTCACCCGTCATCTTTAAGGCTTAATCGTCCTGAAGTGCGTCATAACCCTCTTCATTCGTTCTGATCTTTACAACGTTCTCAATGTTGTATATAAAGATCTTTCCATCTCCGATATGACCTGTATACAGGGCTGCCTTTGCAGCATCGATAACTGCTCTTGTTGGTACCTTGCAAATAACGACCTCGACCTTTACCTTTGGCAGCAGATTTGTTTCAACAACTGCGCCACGGTAATACTCAGGCTGTCCTTTCTGCATTCCGCAACCGAGAACGTTCGTTACTGTAACACCTGTTACGTCGATGTCCTCCAAAGCTGTGATAAGATCGTTGAGCTTCTGCTGCTTGCAGATGATAGCGACCTTTGTCATCTTAGGTGTGCCGTCAGCAGACGGTGCGTCTGTTGCATAAGATTCTACCTTGATAGCCTTCTCAACAGGAACTACAGGCTCTGTTGACTTGTCTACCTTTACAACGCTCTTTGCGTCGTCCTTTGTATAGCTGAGCATTGCCTGTGACATTGCTGGTGCGAAGTCAGCGTAAGAAGATACAAGACCATGCTCTGTAACGTCAAGACCAAGGATCTCTTCCTGCTCGGAAGCTCTAAGACCGATCGTGTGCTTGATGATCTGGAATACGATAGTCATTGTGATAGCTACCCAAGCGATAACTGATACCATACCGAGAAGCTGGATACCAAGGAGATGTGCTCCGCCGCCTGTGAAGAGTCCCTTTTCACCGCAAGTACCGTCTGAGAAAAGACCAACTGCGATAGTACCCCACATACCGTTGAGCATATGAACTCCGCAAGCACCAACCGGGTCATCTATCTTGAGTACCTGATCTATAAACTCTACACCTACAACTACGAGGATACCTGCAACGATACCGATTATAGCTGCTGATACTGGTGAAACTGTGTCGCATGGAGCTGTGATAGCTACAAGACCTGCAAGTGAAGCGTTAAGTGTCATTGAAACATCAGGCTTCTTATACTTGATCCAAGTAAAAATCATTGTTGTGATAGTTGCAACTGCTGCTGCAAGGTTTGTTGTTACGAAAACTTTACCTGCAAGCGGGATAGCATCGCCTTCCATTGAAGTTGTTGACGCACCGTTGAATCCGAACCAGCAGAACCAAAGGATAAAGCAGCCAAGTGCGCCAAGTGTAAGCGAGTGACCTGGGATAGCCTTTGCCTTGCCGTTCTTGTCATACTTACCGATACGAGGACCAAGGATAGCTGCGCCAACGAATGCTGCAACGCCGCCTGCCATATGAACGCAAGTTGAACCTGCGAAATCATGGAAGCCGAGGTCTGCGAGCCAGCCGCCGCCCCAGATCCAGTGAGCCTCGATAGGATAGACCAGAAGGCTTATAATTGCTGAATAGATACAATAAGAAATGAACTTTGTTCTTTCTGCCATAGCTCCAGAAACGATAGTTGCTGCTGTTGCACAGAAAACTGTCTGGAAGATAAGGAAAGCAAAGAATGGAACTCCGTCTGGAGCAGCTGAAGCATATGTTGAATCAGCGATTCCCTTGTAAGCTCCGATGAACTTTCCGTCGCCAAACATTATACCGAAACCAAAGAGCCAAAACAGCGGAGTTCCGATACAGAAGTCCATCAGGTTTTTCATGATTATGTTACCTGCGTTTTTCGCACGGGTGAAGCCCGTTTCAACCATTGCGAAGCCTGCCTGCATAAAGAATACAAGTGCAGCTCCCAACAGTACCCATATAGTATTGACGGCACTGAAGCCTGTGCTTTCAGCCAATACTGTTACAGTGTTTGTCATATCTTTTTCCTCCTAAAATACAAAAAAGTGTATGACGACCAAAGCCATTCGGCTCGGTCTGTCATACACTTCATTGTGCATTCTGTATATTATTGTGGCTGTAGGGGAACAAAGTAGTAGATCTGTGGTTAGTTTGTTATAAAGTCCGTGTTATATTGAAAATTTGAATTGTCCCTTACTTAACGTAGAACAGCAGGTCGCTGTATGTTGGATAAGGCCAGTACTCCTTGCCTACCAGTGTTTCGATCTTATCAGCCGGAACTCTGAGAGCGCCCATATCTGCAAAGATAGTATCGTGGAAGTAGTTTGCCATTTCCTGTGTGTCCTCAATAGAGTGTACTTTCTGTACATCAGCTTCCAGTGTGCCAAGTGCCTTGTACATCTCAGTTACGAGAGCTGAAATTTCCTTAACGGTCTCTTCCTCAAATACAGTTTCAGCACCGCAGCTCTTTGCAAGCTCAGCAGTCTTTGCGATATCCTTGATATACTTAGCTGCAGCAGGAAGGATCTCCTTCTTAGCCATGTCGATCATTGTAAGAGCCTCGATATTGAGCGTCTTGCAATACTCGTCGAGGAGGATCTCAACTCTTGACTGAAGCTCAGCTTCTGTATAGACTCCGTACTTAGAGAATACGTCAACATTCTTTTGTGCAAGGAATGCAGGAACAGCTTCAGGAGTTGACTTAAGGTTAAGAAGTCCTCTCTTTTCAGCTTCAACAGGCCACTCGTCTGAATAACCATTGCCGTTGAAGATGATGTTCTGATTTTCCTTGATAGTTCTCTTGATAAGATCGTCAAGAGCGTCCTGGAAGTTGTCAGCCTTTTCAAGCTCGTCAGCAAACTGATCGAGAACGTCAGCAACGATAGTGTTAAGAACTGTGTTAGGACCTGCTACTGAAAGCTTTGAACCAGGCATTCTGAACTCAAACTTATTGCCTGTGAATGCAAATGGTGAAGTTCTGTTACGATCTGTTGTATCCTTAGGGAAGTGTGGCAGAACGTCAACACCGATCTCCATCTCAACTCTCTTGTCCTCGTACTTAACGCCGTTTACGATAGCATCGAGAACGCCTGTAAGCTCGTCGCCAAGGAAGATAGAAATAATAGCCGGAGGAGCTTCGTTAGCGCCAAGTCTATGGTCGTTGCCAGCAGAAGCAACTGAAGCTCTCAGGATATCCTGATAATCATTTACAGCCTTGATAACAGCTGTGAGGAACAGGAGGAACTGAGCGTTCTCAGCAGGTGTTTTACCAGGGTCGAGGAGGTTTACACCTGTGTTTGTTGAGATAGACCAGTTGTTATGCTTACCGGAACCATTGATGCCAGCGAATGGCTTCTCATGAAGCAGGCACTTGAAGCCGTGCTTTCTAGCTGTTCTCTTCATGATCTCCATTGTGAGCTGGTTGTGGTCAGTCGCGATATTTGTTGTGCCATAGATAGGAGCAAGCTCGTGCTGAGCAGGAGCAACCTCGTTATGCTTTGTTTTAGCGTAGATACCAAGTCTCCAGAGCTGCTCGTCAAGATCTTTCATGTAAGCCTGAACTCTTGTCTTGATAGTACCGAAATAGTGATCTTCAAGTTCCTGACCCTTTGGAGCAGGTGCGCCGTAAAGTGATCTGCCTGCAAGGATAAGATCCTCTCTCTTTGCATACATCTCTCTGTCTACAAGGAAGTATTCCTGCTCAGGACCAACGTTTGATGTAACTCTTGTTGCGTCTGAGCCGAACAACTTCAGAATTCTGAGAGCTGACTTATTGATAGCTTCCATTGAACGGAGAAGCGGAGTTTTCTTATCAAGTGCTTCGCCATTGTATGAACAGAAAGCAGTAGGAATACAAAGTGCTTTTTCCTTAATGAATGCGTATGAAGTTGGGTCCCAAGCTGTATAGCCTCTTGCCTCGAATGTTGCTCTCAATCCGCCTGAAGGGAAAGAAGAAGCGTCAGGTTCGCCCTTAACAAGCTCCTTGCCTGAGAACTCCATGATAACGTGACCGTCCTCAGTTGGTGAGATAAAGCTGTCGAGCTTTTCTGCTGTAAGACCTGTCATTGGCTGGAACCAGTGAGTGTAATGTGTGCAGCCCTTTTCAACTGCCCAGTCCTTCATTGCGTTAGCAACGATGTTTGCAACC
>OGTB01001983.1_pt1 | contig 12560 bp, 9 predicted proteins | sample 1553611 | NCBI WGS metagenome assembly OGTB01 (sample SAMEA2580032, study PRJEB22360) | human gut metagenome | biome: human gut; feature: human-associated habitat; material: faeces | place: Denmark | collected 2008/2010 | reverse complement strand
ACCCCAGCAGGGACGCTGTCCCTGCACCCTGCAAGGGAGTTCCTCCCTTGACCCTTTTTCGCGATTGAGTTGGTGACAACTGCATGCAGTGTCCGCGTGTTTATGCAGGGATTTCGCTCCTGCAGAGGCGACCCCCCTGCTTCACAAAAGCCCTTTTCCGCAGAAAAGCAACTCCACCTACTTAGAAATTACTTAGCCGCCTTCGCAAAAGCATCCCGCAGCCCAACCGTGCGGTTGAACACCGGCAGCTCCGCCGTGGAATCCGGATCCTTGCAGAAATAGCCCGTGCGCAGGAACTGCAGTGCCGTCCCCGGCGCGCATTCCTTCGCGTACGGCTCAATCACGCCGCGCACCACCGTCAGACTATGCTGATTCAGCTTCTTCAGGAAGTCATAATCCGCGCGGGACAGATTCGCGTCCGCTTCCTCTGCCTCTTCGGTTTCTTCCGCATCCACCGCATCCTCGGCGGTCGGTTCGGCTTCGTCCTCCAGCGCGCTGTCATCCGCCAGCAGCGGATCGTAGAGGCGCGCCTCAAACGGCACAGCGTCCGCCGCGCTCACCCAATGCAGCGTCTTGCCCTTAATCTTGCGGTCAGCGCCCTCGCTGCCGGACAGGCTGTCCATGTCCACCGTGCAGTACACTTCGGTGACATTGCCGTTCTCGTCCTTCTTGCAGCCCTCGCACTTGACGATGTACGCCCCGTTCAGGCGCACCTCGAAGCCGGGGTACATGCGCTGGAACTTCTTCGCAGGCACTTCCATGAAGTCCTCCTGCTCAATGTACAGCTCGCGCCCGAACGTGACTGTGTGGCTGCCCATTTCGGGGTGCTTCGGGTGATTTTCGACCGTCAGCGTGAGCGTCTTGTCGGCATCCCAGTTCGTCAGCACCACCTTGAGCGGGTGCAGCACCGCCATCACGCGCGCCGCTTTTTCACCCAAATCGTCGCGGATGCAGGCATCCAGCAGCGCGGTATCCACGGTAGAATCCGCCTTGCTCAAGCCGATGCGGCTGACGAAATCGCGAATCGCAGCGGCAGTGCAGCCGCGGCGGCGCAGACCCGACAGCGTGGGCATACGCGGGTCATCCCAGCCTTTGACGTAGCCGCCCATGACCAGCGCGCGCAGCTTGCGTTTGCTCATCACGGTGCGGGTCATGTTCAGGCGGGCGAACTCAATCTGGCGGGGACGTGCCGGCAGCATGGACTGGCTGTGCTCCACCACCCAGTCATACAGCGGGCGGTGAATTTCATATTCCAGTGAGCAGAGGGAGTGGCTGATGCCCTCCAGCGCATCGCCAATCGGGTGCGCGAAGTCGTACATCGGGTAAATGCACCACTTCTTGCCCGTGCGCCAGTGCTCCTTGTAGAGGATGCGGTACATGGTGGGGTCGCGCATGACGATGTTGGGCGACGCCATGTCAATCTTGGCGCGCAGGGTGTACTGCCCCTCGGCAAATTCGCCCGCGCGCATCCGGCGGAACAGATCAAGGCTCTCTTCGGCGGGACGGTCGCGCCACGGCGAATTCTTGCCGGGTTTGGTCAGCGTGCCGCGGTATTCGCGCATCTGCTCCTTGTTCAGCTCGTCCACATACGCCAGGCCGCGCCGAATCCAGTCCTCCGCGATTTCGTAGCACTTATCGTAATAATCAGAAGCGTAATACAGGCCGCCCGTCCAGTCAAAACCCAGCCAGTGAATGTCGTTCTTGATGGCTTCGACAAACTCGGTGTCTTCCTTCGCGGGGTTCGTATCGTCAAAGCGCAGGTTGCACTTGCCGCCGAATTTCTCCGCCGTCAGGAAGTCTGTAATCAGCGCCTTGCAGTGGCCAATGTGCATATAGCCGTTTGGTTCGGGAGGAAACCGCGTATGCACTTGCGTGTAGCGACCATCCTTCAAATCCTGTTCGACGGCCTCCCAGACAAAATTACTGCGAGTCGTTGCTTCTTCCATAGAATCGTTTCCTCCTTCTCCATTCTATACCATTTCCAGAATCAAAAAGGCGCAAGCAGACGGCGCGGGCGAATCCGGAAGTAGTATCACCCGAGAAAATATGATACCGGGCATTGCACCATTATAACGGCATTCCCCCGAAATTACAAGGGTTCCCGGAAAAAATCGAGTATTTTGCTGGGGTTTCGCCGGAATCATACCTGAATTTGATTTTTCCCAGCCGCATTTTTTCCTTTTCTTCACCTGTACAGCAGAAAAACTTGCATTCCCCCGCATTCTGTGCTATATTGACGCGGAATCCAATAAGTTAATCGGAGTGAACTGCCATGCCGAATTTTTCGCTTTCTGACGCGGTGTTTGAAAATGCCGCTGCCAAGTACCCGACTCCCTTCCACCTCTACGACGAAGCCGGAATCCGCCGCAATGCCCGCACGCTGAAGCAGGCATTTGCATGGTGCGAAGATTTTGAGGAATATTTCGCCATCAAGGCCCTGCCGAACCCCGCTATCCTCCGCATTCTGAAGGAAGAGGGCTGCGGCGTGGACTGCTCCAGCGACACGGAATTGATGCTCGCGGACGCCTGCGGATTCTCCGGGCGGGACATCATGTTCTCCGCCAACGCCATGCCCTACCATGAGTTCGACGATGCCCGCCGTCTCGGCGCGTTCGTCAACCTCGATGATATCACCCATATTGACATTCTCCGTCAGCACGGCGGCATTCCCGAAACCATCTGCTGCCGCTATAACCCCGGCGGAGACTTCAAAATCGGCAACGAAATCATGGGCAATCCGGGCGACGCGAAATACGGCTTCACCTATGCCCAATTGCAGGAGGGCTTGAAGCGCCTGAAAGAACTTGGCGCAAAGCGCTTCGGGCTGCACGCTTTCCTGTCCTCCAACAACACGGACGACAACTACTACCCCGCGCTGGCGAAGATTCTCTTCACCTGCGGCCGCGACCTCGCCGCCGAAACCGGCTTGGAGCTGGCGTTCATCAACCTCTCCGGCGGCATCGGCATCCCCTACCGCCCCGACCAGCCCGCGACGGATGTACTCGCTGTCGGCGAAGGCGTCCGCAAGGTATACGAGGAAATCTTCCCGAACGGCGGCGTCGCGCTGAAAACCGAACTCGGCCGCTGGATGACCGGCAACATGGGCTGGCTTGTCACGCGCGTGATTCACGAGAAGCACACCTACAAGGACTACATCGGCGTGGACGCCTGCGCCGCGAACCTCATGCGCCCCGCGATGTACGGCGCGTACCACCACATCACCGTCTGCGGGAAGGAAAGCCTGCCGCATGACCACATCTATGACGTCGTCGGCAGCCTGTGCGAAAATAACGACAAGTTCGCCATCGACCGCGCCCTGCCGGAAATCAAGATCGGCGACCTGCTGGTGATTCATGACACCGGCGCGCATGGGCACGCAATGGGGTATAATTATAATGGGCGGCTGCGGTCGGCAGAGGTGCTGTACACGCAGGAGGGCGGCTATAAGCTGATTCGCCGCGCGGAGACGGCGCAGGATTATTTCGCGACGTTGGATATGGATGAATGCGCGGCAAAACTGGGTTTGACACCGAAAAAATAAACACGCGGGCAAAACATCCAGTACACAAACTAAAAAACCTTCCAACACAGCTCAATCAGCATCCGAAGGGGTGCCGAAGGAGTCCAGAGGGCGATCGGAAAGCCCTCTGGAAGCATGCCAATGACCAGTATGGAGTGAAAACCATTAGTCCCCGGAAGTCATGCTTCCTAAGACATAAAGCAACGGGCAGGACGTGAAAATGCGTCCTGCCCGTTCTTCATGTATTACTTCGCCAGCTGGTTGACCGCATCGACAACCGCCTGAGAGGTCAGCGTCGCGCCCGTCACCGCGTCGATGTCCACGCCCAGCGTCAGCGGCGCACTCTTGCCGATGAACTGGCTCGTGAACGCTTCATCGGCACACTTGCCGCCCAGCGCGTAGAATTCGCCGGAAGCATCCACCGTCAGCGCCGTGATGACATGATTCTTGTCAATTTCCACCGTCACGACCACACCCTCGTGCCAGCCCTTGACCGTCGCGGTCAGCACCTTCGCGGGCGCTTCCGCATACAGGCTGTTCACCGCGTCTACAACCGCCTGAGACGTAATCGTCGCGCTTGCCACCGCGTCAATGCCTTCGCCCAGTGTCAGCGGCGCGCTCTTGCCGATGAACTGGCTCGTGAACGCTTCCTCCGCGCACTTCTGACCCAGACCCGGCGTCTGCGTGGACGCATCCACCGTCAGGGAGGTAATCACACCATTGTCGTCCGTCACGTTCACCGTGATTTCGTTGCCATCGTAGCCCGCAGCCGTTGCCGTCTTGACTTCCGCAGTCTGCGCAGCGGGTTCTTCCGTCGCGGCGGGTGCTTCCGTCGGCTCTTCCACAGGTTCAGCCGCCGCATACAGGCTGTTCACCGCGTCAACGACCGCCTGAGACGTAATCGTTGCGCTTGCCACCGCGTCAATGCCTTCGCCCAGCGTCAGCGGCGCACTCTTGCCGATGAACTGGCTCGTGAACGCTTCCTCCGCGCACTTCTGACCGAAGCCCGGCGTCTGCGTGGACGCATCCACCACCAGTGCCGTAATCACACCGTTCTCGTCTGTCACCTGCACCGTGATGTCCGCGCCGCCGAAGCCCGCAATCGTCGCGGTCTTCGCGTTTTCCAGCACAGTAGGTTCTTCCGTCGCGGCAGGGGCTTCCGTCGCCACAGGTTCGAGATCCTCCGCCGCCATCGCGGGCGAGGTCAGCGCCGCGTTGATGGCCTCCACCGCTGCCGTCGAGGTGATGGTCGCGCCGGTCAGCCCGTCCACATTTTCATTCAGGGTAAACGGGCCGTTCTTGCCGATGAACTGCGCCGTGAACTCTTCGTCCGCGCAGCGCGTGCCGAAGCCGGGCGTCTGCGTGGAAGCGTCGATAACCAGCGCCGCAATCGTGCCATCATCATTCAGCGTCAAACGCGCGGTCACTTCGCCGTTGCCAAAGCCAACAGCCTTGCCCTGATGCACGTCGCCTGTCAGCTCAACCGTCTGCACAGGCTTTTCTTCCTTCACGCCGAACGCCAGCACGTCGCCTTCGACGTCCTTGCCCAGCACATGGCTGATGCACTTCAGCACATCATTGGATGCCGCCAGCACCGCCTTGGAGGTGACGGTCGCGCCGGTAATCGCTTCGATGGTGTCGCCGCCGAACGCGCTCAGACCAATGAACGCCTCCGCACGAGCCGGTTCTTTCCAACGTGCGCCGAAGCCGTCCGTCTCGGCAAAGTTCGTGTCGCCAATCTGGCAGCCGACGATTTTGCCATCCATATCAACGCCCAGCGTCACAGCGACATTGCCGCCGTAGCCCTTGGCGGAGGACACCGCGCAGTAGCCGATGGTCTTGCCGTCCTTCTTCGCTTCCACCAATGATGTAACATTGCAGCCATCCGGAATGCTCATGGTGCTGAAGGAATCCGCCGTCATGACGCTCTGGAACGCCGCGTTCTGCGCCGCTTCCTCGTGCGCCTTGATGGGACCTGCTGTAATCGCATTCGTCACCGCCAGCAGCAGCGCCGCCGCCAGCGCAATCAGCGCCAGAATCAGGTACGCCGGAAGCTGTTTCCGAGTTGTCTTGGTTTCACTCATGGTTTATTGCCTCCTCCTGAGAACTATGAAAAAGTGAAATTGAAAGCTGATACTATTTTCAGAGGAAAATAGCGTATCATCGCAAGGACGTGTAGCCCCATTGCTTCATCAGGTCGTTCATCATCACCGTGCCGTCGCGCAGAATCATCAGCGCGGGATATCCGTTCTCCTGCGTGAGCTGGAGCGCCTTCTCGCTGCCGAGGACGATGCACGCTGTCGCCAGTGCGTCCGCGTCCATCGAGCTTTCCGCAATGATGGTTGCCGACGCCAAGTCGGAATCGGACGGCAGCCCCGTCCATGGCGACAGGATGTGATGATACCGCACGCCGTCGATGGTAAAGCCGCGCTCGTAGATGCCGCTGGTCACGACGCTGCGGTCGATGACAGAAACGACGCCAATAGGGCCGCTGGTCACGACGCTGCGGTCGATGACAGGAAAGACGCCGATAGGGCTGCTGTTGTTGGGATCGTCCGGATCCTGCACGCCGACGCGGTATGCCGATCCATCCGGCTTCGTCCCAACGGCGTAGACATTGCCGCCGAAATTCAGCATTGCGCCGCTGCACCGCCCGCGCACCAGTGCCGCCACTTGGTCTGCAATGTAGCCCTTGGCGATGCCGCCGAGGTCAATCTGCATCCCGTCAGGCAACGTAACCGTGTTGTTCTCGCCCAGCGTGAGCTGCTCGTCGTCCACCAGCGGCAGGGCGGCGATTCGCTCCTCATCGGTCGGCATACGGTTCGTGCCGCCGGTGAAGTCCCACTGCGCGGTCAGGGGCGCAATCGTGATGGCGAACGCGCCGCCGGTCAAGCGGTTGAGCTTCTTCGCTTCGCTGAGGACGTTCCACGTTTCCGCATCAACGGTCACGGTCTGCCCATGAGCGTTGTTGATGCGGCTGACATCGCTGCCCTCCACCGTTTTGGAGAGCATGTTCTCGTAGCGCTTGCAAGCCGCCCAAATGTCCTCCATCAGGGTGTCGTCCGCGCCGTAGAGCGTGATGGTCACAACTGTGTCGAAGTAGAAACCCACGCCCGTTGTTTTTTCTGCCGGGTCAACCGTGGCGGCCGCGGCGGGGGGTGTCGTCGGGGTTTCGCCGCCCGCCTGCTGCGCACTGCATCCGCCCAGCAGCAGCGTCAACGCCATCAGCCCCGAAAGCACCGCTGTTTTCTTCATTCCTTCACCACCAATTCCACACTTACCCGATTGGGCAGACAGATAATGAATTGCTGATTGGGGCGCGTCTCCCAGTTGTCCAGCGTCACTTCGCCCATTTGGACGCACAGCTGATTATGGCATGTTGAAGATGCCATCACCGCGCCGCGCTCGCTGATCTCAACCACGTTGACGCTGCCGTCCTCCTGCGTGACGGTCAATGTCTGCTTCTGCCCCAGCGGCACACGGGCGTACTCCGCGCCATCCACCGTCACGACGATTTCGCCATTTTGACCCCCGCTCGGACGCAGCAGCGTTACCGCCGCCAGCAATCCGACGGCAAGTGCGACCATCAGCGCAATGACCCAATAGTTCTTCTTATCCATACTGCTCCTTTATCTTGGCATATGAATACATTGTGAATTATACCACGAACTCCATGCCGCGTCAATGTCAAGTTTTCGCGATTGAAGCATTTCTCGATTCAGTTGACTTTGCTTTCATACTTATATGCTATATGCGCGTGCAGCGCAGGGATTTCGCCTCTGCGGAGGCAAAAATCCTGTTTCAAATCCCTCAATTTTGTGGTATAATGATTCCAGCAGACTTCTGCAAAATGCACGTTAAACCAACGATTAGGAGGATTTTTACCATGGCTAAGGAACTTAAGGGCACAAAAACCGAACAAAACCTGCTGGAAGCCTTCGCGGGAGAATCTATGGCGCGCAATAAGTACACCTACTTCGCATCGAAGGCGCGCAAGGACGGCTATGTGCAGATTGCCGAACTCTTCGAGGCAACCGCGGCGAACGAGAAGGAACACGCCAAAATGTGGTTCAAGCTGCTGGAGGGCGGCGAAATCAAGGATACCGCGGCGAACCTGCTGCACGCAGCCGAGGGCGAGAACGCCGAGTGGACAGACATGTACGTCCGCATGGCAGAGGAAGCGGACGCCGAGGGTTTCCCGGCGATTGCGCATAAATTCCGCATGGTCGCCGCCATCGAGAAGGCGCATGAGGAACGCTATCGCCGCCTGCTGGCGAACGTGGAAAATGACCTCGTGTTCTCCAAGGACGGCGACGTGATTTGGGAATGCGCGAACTGCGGCCATATCGTTGTGGGCAAGAAAGCGCCGGAAATCTGCCCGGTGTGTGCACATCCGCAGAGCTACTTCATGGTCAAGGCGGAAAACTACTGATACTGCTGATTTCTGATAGCAAGCACCCCTCCTTCGGCAAATCACCGAAAGAGGGGTGCTTTTTCGTTCGTAGATCTTTGGGAGCAACACGCGCATACAGTATGCAGATGCGCTCATCTCAATCGCGAAAAGGGTGTCGAGAGGGTCGAAGACCCTTCGCAGGTGCAGGGCAGCGCCCTGCTGGGGTCAAGGGGCAAAGCCCCTTGGGTCTCCCCCCGTCCTTTATTTCTGGTCGGGAATCAGAACCGCCTTGATGCGGCGGACGCCGGCGGAAGAGGATTCTTCCTTCTGAATCTTGAACGTGCCCAGATCGCCGGTGTTCTGCGCGTGGGGGCCGCCGCAGATTTCAAAGGAGTAATCGCCCATCTTGTAGGTGCGAACCTTCTCGCCGTACTTGGACTCAAACAGGCCAATTGCGCCCTTCTCCTTCGCTTCCGGCACGGTCATCTCTTCACACACAACCGGCACTTTCGCCTGAATCGCTTCATTGACCATCTTTTCGACCTGCGCCAGCTCGTCCTTGGTCACCTTGCGGCCGAAGGAGAAGTCGAAACGCAGACGTTCCGCCGTGATGTTCGAGCCCTTCTGCGCCACTTCGTCGCCGAGCACCTTGCGCAGCGCCGCGTGCAGCAGGTGGGTCGCGGTGTGCAGGCGCGCGGTTTCCTCGCTCGTGTCCGCCAGACCGCCCTTGAACTTCTGCTCAGCGCCCTGATGGCTCAGCTCCTGATGCTTGCGGAACGCTTCCTCGAATCCGGCGGTATCCACCGTCAGATTGCGCTCCTTCGCCAGTTCCACGGTCATCTCAATCGGGAAACCGTAGGTGTCGTAGAGGTGGAACGCCGTCTCGCCGTCAATCTTGCCATCCGCCGCGCGGGACGCCACCTTGTCGAACTCCTTGTTGCCCTGCTTCAGCGTGCGGGCAAAGCGGCCTTCCTCCAGCGTCAGCTGGTCGATGACGAACGCCGCGTTGCGCTCCAGCTCCGGATACGCATTCTTGTACTGGTTGATGATCACCTTCGCGATTTCGCAGGTGAAGCCGTCGGGCATACCGAGCTGCATCCCGTAGCGCACTGCGCGGCGAATCAGGCGGCGGAGAATATAGCCCTGATCCGTGTTGGACGGGGACACGCCGCGGTCGTCGCCCAGAATAAAGGTGGACGTGCGCATGTGGTCGGCAATGATGCGGAACGCCTTGGTTGTTTCCTCATCCGCGCCGTACTCCTTGCCGGACAGTTCGGCAATCTTCGCCAGAATGTCGGTGAAGGCGTCCGTCTCATAGACGGTCTTCTTGCCCGTCAGCACGCAGATGGTGCGTTCCAGACCCATGCCGGTATCGACGTTCTTCTGCTTGAGCGGAATGAACGTGCCGTCCTTCTGCTTGTTGTACTGCATGAACACGTCGTTCCAGATTTCCAGATACGCGCCGCAGTGGCAGGCAGGCGAGCAGTTCGGGCCGCAGGGCTTTTTGGTGATGATGAACATCTCGGTATCCGGGCCGCACGGGCCGGTGATGCCCGCCGGACCCCACCAGTTGTGCTCCTTCGGCAGATAGAACAGGTGGTCATCCTTCACGCCGCAGCTGCGCCAGAGATTGGCGGCTTCCTCGTCGCGGGGGCAGTCCTCGTCGCCCTCAAAGACGGTGAACGCCAGCTTGTCGGGGTCAAGACCGAGGTATTTTTCGCTCGTCAGGAACTCCCAGCTCCACGGAATCATTTCCTTCTTGAAATAGTCGCCCAGCGACCAGTTGCCCAGCATTTCAAAGAAGGTCAGGTGGCTGGGGTCGCCCACGTCGTCAATATCACCCGTGCGGATGCACTTCTGCACGTCGGTCAGGCGCGTGCCGGCGGGGTGGGGCGTACCCATCAGGTACGGCACAAGCGGGTGCATACCGGCGGTGGTGAACAGGACGGTCGGGTCATTTTCCGGAATAACGGAGGCGGAGGGAATCCGATGATGTCCCTTGGACTCCATGAACTGCTGGAACATTTCCCGCAGCTGGGCGGATGTAATCTGCTTCATAAAGGCTGCTCCCTTCAATTTCGCACAAAATGGGGTCAATCGCAAGGGCTATTATACCATTCTGTCATGCGATTTGCAAGGGCTTCACGCGGTTTCCTGCGCCATTTGCGCCTTCTGCGCACGAATGACCTTCGTCATCATCCAAACGGCGAGGGCAAGCGTCAGCACATCCGCCAGCGGCTGGCAGACTTCCAGCCCGCGCAGCCCCCACACGTTCGGCAGCACCAGCAGCGTCGGAATCAGGAACAAGCCTTGCCGCGCTGCCGCCAGAATCGTCGAGCGGATGCCATAGCCAATCGCCTGCGTGTACATGTTGCTCAGCGTAATAAAGCCCCACGCCCACACGGTCAGAATCTGAACGCGGAAGGTTTCCGTGCCGATGCGGATGACCTCCGGGTCGGAGCGGCGGAACAGCGTGACGACCGGCTCGGCAAAGGCGAAGCCCGCCGCGCCCAGCACCAGCAGCACAATCGTCGTTACCTTGACGCTGAAGGAAAACGCACGGTGCATCCGGTCATATTTCCTCGCGCCGTAATTGAAGCCGCAGACCGGCTGGAAGCCCTGCCCGAAGCCGACGACGGTGGAGTTGACGAAATTCAGGCAGCGGCTGACAATCGCGAACGCCGCAATCGCAGGGTCTCCATAGACCGCCGCGGCATTGTTGAGCAGCGACGTCGACACGCTCATGATGCCCTGCCGCCCCAGCGACGGCAGACCGTTGTTCAGGATTTTGGCGTACATCTGCTTCGTTGGGCGGTAGTTGCGCGGATGAATCGTGATGGCGTCGGCGTGCGTGCTGCACATCACCAGCAGGATGACAAAGCTCGTCAGCTGCGAAATTGCCGTCGCAATCGATGCACCCGCAATGCCCATGTCGAACACAAAAATCAGCAGCGGGTCAAGAAGCATATTCAGCAAGCCGCCGGAAATGATGCCGACCATGCCATACGTCGCTAAGCCTTGAAAGCGCAGGAGGTTGTTCATTGACAACGACCCCATCATGAACGGCGCGGCGAGGAAAATATACCGCGCGTAGTCCAGCGCATACGGCATAGCGGTCTCCGTCGCGCCGAGCAGGCGCATCAGCGGCTCATTGAACACATTGCCCAGTACCGCAATCAGCACGCCCGCCGCTACTGCGGAAAAGAAGCCGACCGCGCTGTACACTTCCGCCTCCTTGCGCTTGCCCATGCCCAGCAGGTGGCTGACGTTCGTGCCGCTGCCCATGCCGAACATGAACGCCAGCGCCTGAATCATCGCCATCACGGAAAAGACAATGCCGACGGCGGCGGAGGCGGATGTGCCGCTTGCGCTGGCTTCCGCCGTGCCAATTTGGCTGACGAAATAGGTGTCCGCCATATTATAAATGGAGGTAATCAGCATTGAGCAGATGGTAGGAAGCGCCATTTTCGGGATAATCTTCTCCACCGGCTGCGTCAGGAGCATTTGCTGTCTTTCTTCGGCGCTCATCGCCATAGGATTTGCCCTGCCTTTCTCATTCTCTCTACGCATGGAAGCCCTTTCAGAGCATACCGAATGAAATATTCTGCAAAAATCCCGAAAATCCTTGTTTTTTTCGCCGCACTTGACAAAGAAAGTCAGATGCAGTACCCTTGTATTGGGGAGAGCATCCCCCGAAAGGCAGAAAATCGACATGAAATCGACCGAAGAAATGCTGCAAGCAGCTGTACAGCAGCTGCAAACCGCGGAGCAGGCGCGCCTAACCAGCGAAACCGACCCTGCGCGCCGGCAGCTGCTGCACCTACTCTATGCGCGGGAAGCCGCCGCGTTGCAATCCATGACACTGGTACGCGCTGAAATCCCCGCCGCCCCAAAGCGGGACTGGAAGCCGCTGATTTTCCCGCTCGCCGCCGCGGTGCTGAATCTGGGTGCGCTGGCGCTTTGGCTGACGCTGCCCAGCTGCGTGACGCCGGAAAACAGCGGCTGGATGGGGCGATTCGCGCTGTGCATCGTTGCGCAGTCGGTATCGCTCTGCGCCGCCATCGGGAGCATTGTGAGCGCCATGCGTCGCAAGCCTCCCAAGCCTGTTGTGGTAGCGGATGAGACTGAGTTCCGCCGTCGTTTGGTGGAAGCGGAAGGGCGAATCGCTTTGGACGCGCAGACCATCGAAGCGCTTTTTGCGCAGGAATCCGTTACCATCATCAGCACAGGCGCGGAAACGGCAGCAGAGCTATATGCCTCGCTGTACGAAATGGCACAGGACGCCCGGCTGGACGGCGACGCAAATCAGGAAAAAGCGCTCTCGTGGCCGCTGTCGAATGCAAAGCGCCTGTTGCATGCGGTCGGCTGCGAAGCGGTGGACTACACGCCGGAAACGGCGATGTTTTACGACGTGATGGACGCGGACATCACCCAGCAGCGCCGCCCGGCGATTGTGCAGAAGGCGGACGGGATTGTGCAGCAGAGGGGACTGTATTTAAGGAAGGGGTAACGCCGTCGCTGCCCCCTTGTCGCGCCCACAGGCGCGAATCCCCCTGCAACAATCAAAATCAAGAAACATGGGTGTGCATTGCGAAGGGGTCAAGGGGGCGACCGCAAAGCCCCCTTGTCGCCTCCGCAGAGGCGAAA
>OGTB01001975.1_pt1 | contig 12592 bp, 9 predicted proteins | sample 1553611 | NCBI WGS metagenome assembly OGTB01 (sample SAMEA2580032, study PRJEB22360) | human gut metagenome | biome: human gut; feature: human-associated habitat; material: faeces | place: Denmark | collected 2008/2010 | reverse complement strand
TGACGTACGGAGGCCGGGGCGATCGGCCGTCGCTACCGCCGTGAAGACGAAATCGGCACCCCGCTGTGCATCACTGTCGATTTCGACACGCTTGACGATCAGGCCGTCACCATTCGTGAACGTGACACCATGCAGCAGGAGCGCGTCGCACTCGACAAAGTGGCCGATTATGTGGCTGCACGCATTGGCGAGAAGCATGTGCGCTATCCGCAGCTACCGGTTGAGATGGGCGGCGAGGCTTGGCCTGAGTCCGTTAAAATCGCCGAAGCCGGTGGCTTGTACTAAAGCTGGTTACTGGTTACCATAGCGTTCTTATGCCAGATAGCATTGTGACTGCTTGCGAGGAATCCGACGTGCTCGACCCGCGTACCGACGCGGTGAGGCCGTCGGTTCCTCCGATTATTAAGCCTGTTGATTTAGGGCCGGTGCATGTTGAAACGCCGGTGGTTCTTTCGCCTATGGCGGGAGTGACTAACTGGCCGTTCCGCGTGATTTGCGAAAGCTACGGGCCGGACGGTCTGTACGTGGCTGAAATGATTACCGCGCGCGCGTTGGTTGCCCGCAATCCCAAAGCATTGCGGTTATGTCATTTCGCTCCCAGCGAGAATATCCGCTCGCTGCAACTGTATGGCGTGAATCCAGCAATCGTGGAACAGGCTGCGAAAATCGTCATCGATGAAAACATGGCTGACCATGTCGACCTGAATTTCGGATGTCCCGTGCCCAAAGTGACCAGACGCGGCGGCGGTTCGGCGTTGCCATGGAAGATGGATCTGTTCCGCGAGATCATCCAACGCGTAGTCAAGGTTTGCGACGCGGCCAATGTGCCCGTTACGGCGAAGATTCGTGTCGGCATCGACCACGAGCATGAGACGTTCCTTGAAGCCGGGCATATCGCGCAGGAGGAAGGTTGCAAGGCTGTTACCTTGCACGCGCGTACTACCGCCGAATATTACGGTGGGCATTCCGACTGGAGCAGAATCGGCGAATTGGTCGAGGCGCTTGATATTCCAGTGTTCGGTAACGGTGACATTTGGGGTGCGAACGATGCGCTTGCCATGGTTGCCGAAACCGGTTGCGCTGGCGTTGCGATCGGCCGTGGTTGCCAAGGCAGGCCGTGGCTGTTTGCCGATATTAAGAACGCGTTCGCTGGCAGTGAGAAGCGTGTCGACCCTACGCTGGGAGACGTGTGCCGTGTAGTTGAACGTCATGCGGAATTGTTGACTGAATTCTATGATGGCGATGAGCAGATGGCCGTGCATGATCTGCGTAAGCATATCGCGTGGTATCTCAAGGGATTCCCCGTTGGGGGCTCCACCCGTCGCGCGTTCATGGAATGTGAAAATCTTGAGGATGTCAGAACCGAAATAGGCAAGCTGGATCCAGACACCCGTTTCCCCGAACGAGTGGTCGACAAGCCAAGGGGGCGCGTACGCTTCGCAAAGAAAGTGCATTTGCCTTACGGGTGGTTGGAATCACGGGAAACGACGCACGATGAACGTCAGGCGTTGTTCGGTGACGATCCTATGGATGCCAGTTATTGAACATGACATGCTGATGTGGTTAAATTGTGTGGGGGCGCCGAAAGAAGATACATCTCAGGCGAAATGAACACGTTAGCAGTAAAAAAGTGAAAAAACGTCGTTACACACGACGAAAAGCGCGCGTATTACGGCGCGTCTGCGATAAAGTTGTGCGTAAACGCGAGTGACAGGAGACTATGGTGAGCGAGATTGCCCAGACTGACAATTTCAATGACAAGACGAACATCAAGGTTGTCGGTGTTGGTGGAGCTGGCGGTAATGCCGTCAATCGCATGATTGCCGAGGGTCTTCAAAGTGTTGAATTTATTGCGATCAATACCGACGCGAAGGATCTGATGCGTTCCGACGCTGATGTCAAGATCTCCTTGAACGATGCCACTAGCCGTGGTCTTGGCGCCGGTGCTGACCCGGAGAAGGGCGCCAAGGCCGCGCAGGATCATCAGTCTGATATCGAGGAATCGCTCAAGGGCGCCGATATGGTGTTCGTGACCTGCGGTGAGGGTGGTGGCACCGGTACTGGCGCAAGCCCGATCGTGGCTCGTGCCGCACACCAGCAGGGTGCGTTGACCATTGCGGTGGTTACCCGTCCGTTCAGCTTTGAAGGCCCCCAGCGTGCGGCTTCCGCAGCACTTGGCATTGAGAATCTGCGCAAGGAAGTCGATGCGTTGATCGTGATTCCGAACGATCGACTGCTTGAGCTTTCTGATCGCACCATTGGTATCGTCGATGCGTTCAAGACCGCCGACACCGCGTTGCTGGCAGGCGTGCAGGGCATCACGGACCTGATTTCTTCCAATTCGTACATTCACGTCGACTTCAACGACGTCAACGCCATTCTGCGTGGAGCGGGCACCGCACTGTTCGGCATCGGTTCCGCTCGGGGCGAGGATCGCGCTACCCAGGCCGCCGAAATCGCCATCAGCTCTCCGCTGCTGGAAGAAAGCATCGAGGGTGCTCACGGCGCTTTGATCAACATCGCAGGTCCGTCCGATCTGAAGCTGCAGGAAGCGGCCGCCGCCACCCAGCTGGTGGGCAAGGCCATCCACCCGGAAGCGCAGATCATTTGGGGTCTTTCCCTCGACGACGCCTATGGCGACGAAGTGCGTGTCACCGTCATCGCCGCAGGCTTTGACGCCAACTCCAAGAAGGCGGCTCAGACCGAGGCCCAGAAGCAGGCCGAGTCTGCGGAAAACACGATTCCGCTGTCGGCGCTGTCCGCGGCTCCGAGAGCGGCGGCTCAGCCTCAGCCTCAGCCTCAGCTCATTCAGACTCCGGAAGCCCCGAAGGTGCAGCCGCTGTCCACTTATATTCCGTCCACTCCGGAACCCGTCGTTCCGTCATTCGATCAGACCACCGAGCATGAGGTGGTGTCTTCGAGCGACGCCGGCGATTTGGATATTCCGGATTTCCTGCGCTAAAAGCAACGCGCAGACGCGAAAGGATCGTTTATGGCAGGTTTTATGAAAAGCGCGATGTCCTATTTGGGCATGACCGACGTTGCTGAGGGTGACGAGGATTTCAGCGAGGAGGATGAGAGCAGTGCAACCTCGTTCGATTCCGACCATTCCGTGACCCCGATGGCTTCGACGCCTGCCGCGACGTCCGTTCCGCGCGAACAGACCAAAGCCAACCCGTTCCAAGGAGGAAGGGTGAGCCGGATCACCACGATTCACCCGAAGTCCTATGAGGACGCGCAGCTGGTCGGGCGTGCCATTCGTGACGGCGTTCCGGTGGTGCTGAACCTAACTGGCGTTGCCGAGGCCGTTGCGTATCGCATTGTGGACTTTTCCGCAGGCGTGGTTTTCGGCGTGCGTGGCTCCATCGAGCGTGTCACTCCGCGCGTGTTCCTGCTGAGCCCAGCCCAGGTGAACATCAAGGTCGAAGAGCCGCAAGCGAATAACTCGTCGCACGATCTGTTCGTCGACTGACGTAGACGAAAGCCATTGCGAAAGCAGACTGTGCAAAGTCTCCATCAGCCATGATGGAGACTTTGTTATGTTCTGTTGCTATGGTGGTACTCCATGATTCTGTCTTTGATTGGTAGCATCGTCCACTTTCTGGTTAATGCCTACATTCTGGTGCTGTTCATTCGCATGATTCTCGATTGGGTTGCCGTGCTGGCTCCGTTGTGGCGTCCACGGGGGTTGGCTGCATCGCTGATCGACGCCATTTACCAGCTGACGGAACCGCCGCTGCGCTGGCTACGCCAATATATCCGCCCTATTCCAATGGGTCCCATCTACTTCGATGTGGCATTCATTGTTCTTTATTTCATTCTCATTGTTATTGATTTCCTCATTTAATACATGTCAAATGCCGATTTTTCGCAAAAAATCGGTGGTTCCGTGCTAGAGTCAACAAATGAAAGCAACAACAGCAAGGCATCAAGCCCAAAGCGAGGTGTAAGATTTATGGCTCTGTTGACGCCGAAAGATATCAGAGAGCATACTTTCCAGACCGTAAGGTTCAAAGAGGGGTATGATGTCGACGAAGTCGACGATTTTCTCGATCAGGTAACCGAGACGGTGGAGGCTCTAGGCAAGCAGGCGGTCGCCAGCGGCCAAGCTACTCAGTCCCTCGGCCCGGATGTTGCGGGGCTCAACTCCAAGATTTCCGAGCTCAGCGCTCAGGTTCAGTCCCTGCAGCAGGAGAACGCGACATTGAAGTCCGCCTCCGAGCAGGCAGCCGGCGCTGGTGATCAGGCAGCTCAGGCCGCACAGGTCGCAGCAGCCAAACTCACCGAGGCTGAGGAAAGCAACCGTGCTCTGTCGGCCCAGAACGAACAGCTCAAAGGTCAGGTGGATCGCCTGTCCGCCCAGGTTGACCAGCTTACCGCTCAGGCGGCTGAAGCCGCAGGCCAGGCGGATTTGGGCGAGCAGCTTACCGCCATGCAGCATGAGCGCGACGCATTCCGCGCACAGACCGAAGACCTGTCCCGTCAGCTGGCTTCCGCCCAGCAGCAGGTTGTGGTGGCCCAGCAGCAGGCCGCTGAGATTCAGCAGCTCAATGCAAGGCTTGATGAAGCCCAGGAGCAAGTCGCCCAGGCCCAGCAGCAGGATGAGCGTGCCCAGCAGCAGGCCATGCAGATTCAGCAGCTTGCCCAGCAGCTGCAGGAATCGCAGCAGCGTGAAGCCCAGCTGCGCGAACAGGTCGCCAAGGTTGAGCCAAGCACCGAAACCGGCAGCCTGCAGAAGATCGCAGGAGCTGCAGCCAGCGCCAATACGGAGCCGGAGCGCGCCACTGCCATGTTGACCTTGGCCATGCAGCTGCACGACCAGTATGTCGACAAGGGCAAAGCCAAGGCCAAGGAAATCACCGACGAGTCCCAGCGCAAGTACGACGAGCTCATCGGCAATGCCAACGACTACTCCAACCGTACTCGTTCCGAGGCTGACAACTATTCCGAAAGCACCCGTTCCGATGCTGATCAGTATTCGGCCGACACTCGTGCCAAGGCTGATGGTTACCTGAACCAGAAGACTCAGGAGGGTGACGCGTACTTGACCAAGCGTGCCCAGGAGGGTGACGCGTACTTGACCAAGCGTGCTCAGGAAGGCGACGACTACCTGTCACAGCGCACTCAGGAGGGTAACGCCTACTTGGATCAGAAGACTCAGGAAGGCGATGCCTATCTTGCGCAGAAGACGCAGGAGGGCGATACCTACTTGGATCAGAAGACTCAGGATGGCGATGCCTATCTTGCGCAGAAGACTCAGGAGGGCGATACCTACTTGGATCAGAAGACTCAGGAAGGTGACGCCTACCTTGTGCAGAAGACGCAGGATGGTGATACGTACTTCTCCACGAAGCACAACGAAGCCGACGAATACGAGTCCGAAGTGCAGAAGCGTGCCTTCGACTACGATTCGAAGACCCGTACCGCGGCCGACGACTATGCCCAGCAGGTCCGCGACAATCTCGAAGCACAGACCAAGGTCATCGAAGGCAACATTCAGGGTCTCAAGCAGTTCGAAACCGAATACCGCGCGCGTCTTACCGAATTCCTCGGCCAGCTTGTGTCGCAGGTGTCTGACACGAACAACTATGATCAGGATTCCCAGAACGACTGAGATTAGGCTGTGTCTGACATCATGACAAATGATCAAAGACGGCTGCGCACTCGCGTGGCCGTCTTTGCGTGTATCGCCGTTGCGGCGCTGGTACTTGATCAGATCACCAAGGCATGGGCGCAGTCGGCGCTTGCCGATGGGCATACGGTACGTGTGATTCCGGGGATTCTTTCATTCACGTTGGTGCATAATCCGGGCGCGTCCTTAGGTATGGGCTCCAACATGACGTGGTTGATTTCTCTGCTTGCCATTGTGGCTTGCGTGGCACTTGTGGGGCTGGAGATCCGTACCATTTCCATGAAATGGACGGTGGTGTTCGCTCTTGCGTTTGCCGGAGCGTTAGGCAATCTCATCGACCGTGTGGCATATGCCGAAGGTTTCCTCAACGGCAAAGTCGTCGACTTCCTCAACTACGGATGGTCGGTCGGCAATGTCGCTGACATTTTCCTGATGGTGGCGGGCGTTGCCGCAGTCGTGCTGCTGTTCGTAGGAGAACCGTTCAGCCAGAAGGAACTTGACGAACGGAACAAGGAACAGATGGAACGAACGGCTGGAGAGAAGAGCGCATGAGCCGTCTTGTTCCCGCACCCGATGCGCTTGTCGGCAAACGTTTCGATGTCGCCGTTGCCAAAATGCTAGGCATTTCCCGTGCCAAGGCAGCGGAACTCATCGAAGGCGGGCAGGCGCGTGTGCTTGGTCGTGACATTTCCAAATCGTCGACCCTGCAATCAGGCGAAACCGTGGAATTTGATATTGTCGAGGAACGAACCGAGCCTGAACCAATCGCGCATGATATGGCCGTGGTCTATGAAGACGACGATGTGGTGGTGGTTGACAAGCCAGTGGGTGTGGCGGCTCATGCTTCTGTCGGCTGGACCGGTCCGACGGTGCTTGGCAGTCTGCTTGACAGGGGAGTGCATATCACCTCTTATGGCGCTGCAGGGCGTCAAGGCATCGTATCCCGTCTCGACGTGGGCACATCTGGCTTGATGCTCGTGTGCAAGTCCGATCTCGCCTACGTGGAAATGCGCAGGCAATTCGCCGAACATGAAGTCGTGAAGACCTATCATGCGCTCGTGCAGGGCAATCTCAGGGAAAACAAAGCAACCATCGAAGCGCCGATCGGTCGCGCCAAAGTCTCCGATTTCCGTTTTTGTGTGACGCCTGCCGGCAAAGAGGCCGTCACCCATTGGGATGTGATGGAACGTTTCGGCGAGGCGACACTGGTTTCCGTGAACCTTGAAACCGGGCGCACGCATCAGATTCGCGTGCATTTCTCATCCATCGGGCATCCGCTTGCCGGAGACGCCATGTATGGCGCCAATCCGCAACTGAGCGAAACGTTGGGACTGGAACGGCAGTGGTTGCACGCGATGCAACTCGAATTCCGCCATCCGCGAACCCGTGTCTGGACTACGGTGAAATCGCATTATCCAGCTGATTTGCAACATGCGCTTGATGTGATGCACGGAAGGCACGACACACAAGATAAGCCCGAAGCGTGAGCACACGTCACCAATCACCGGTAGATTGGACTGCATGGCTACTTCCGGAAATTTCGTACAACTGCATAATCATACGCATTATTCGCTGCTTGACGGCGCATCGAAAATTCCGGATCTGGTCAAGCGCGCCAAAGAACTCAATATGCCCGCCGTCGGCATCACCGACCACGGAAACATGCATGGTGCATACGAAATGTGGAGCACCGCGGTCAAAGAGGGTGTCAAACCGATCATCGGCATCGAAGCGTATGTGACGCCGGAAACCGCGCGACAGGACCAAACCCGCGTCAGCTGGGACACCAATTGGAATCCCGATATCGATCCGCAGCATCGCCGGCGCAACCCCAACGACGTATCCGGCGGCGGCCTGATCACCCACCTTACGATGTGGGCCGAAACCGACGAAGGCCTCGTCAATCTTATGAAAGCGTCCACCGACGCGAATCTTGAGGGCCGTGTCATGCGATACCCCCGAATGGATAAGGAGATCCTTGCCAAATATTCCAAAGGCATCATCGCATCTTCCGGATGCCCGTCAGGAATCATACAAACGCGACTGCTGCTCGGCCAATTCGACGAAGCATTGCGTGCCGCGGGGGAATTGCAGGATATTTTCGGACGCGACAATTTCTATATCGAATTCATGGACCACGGTCTGAAGATCGAAAAGCAAGTGACCGACGGTCTGCTGGACATCGCGAAAAAACTGAACGCGCCGCTGCTTGCCACCAACGATTCGCATTACGTGCGTGCTGAAGACGCGGGCTCGCAGGATGCCATGCTATGCATCAACTCGGGCTCCACGCTGGACGAGCCGGGACGATTCAAATTCGATGGAACCGGCTACTACCTGAAATCCGCCGAAGAAATGCGAGAACTGTTCAAAGACATTCCCGAAGCGTGTGACAATACGTTGGAAATTGCCGAACGCTGCAACGTCATGTTCGACGATCATGAGGATGGCGCGTTCATGCCGCAATTCGACTGCCCGGAAGGCTGGGATGAGACCTCGCTGTTCCTGCGGAAAGTCGAGGAAGGCTTGGAACAGCGCTATGACGGGCATCCGCCGATCGAAGTGCTCAAGCAAGCCGATTACGAATGCGGTGTGATCTGCCAGATGCAGTTCTGCGGATACTTTCTCGTGGTGGCCGACTACATCAATTGGGCTAAATCGCATGGCGTGATGGTGGGACCGGGCCGTGGATCGGCGGCAGGAGCCATGGTGGCGTACGCCATGGGCATCACCGAACTCGACCCAATCAAACATGGCTTGATCTTCGAACGATTCCTTAACCCGGAACGTGTGTCACTACCTGATATTGACGTCGATTTCGATCCGGATGGCCGCGGCCGTGTGCTTGATTACGTTGGCGACAAGTACGGTCGAGACAAGGTCGCGCAATGTGTGATCTACGGCACTATCAAAACCAAGCAGGCGCTGAAGGATTCAGCGCGAATCATGGGCTACGAATTCTCCATGGGCGAGCGCATCACCAAGGCGTTGCCGCCGGCGCAGACGGGTGGCAAGGATATTCCGTTGCGTGATATTTTCGAGCCGACGTCGAAGCGTTATGCGGAGGCTCGTGAATTCCGTGAATTGTATGATTCCGATCCGGATGCGAAGCGTGTTACGGATGAGGCGATGGGCATTGAGGGTCTGATTCGTCAGACCGGCGTGCACGCGTGCGCCACGATCATGGGTAGCGAGCCGATTTCGAATACGTCGCCGCTGCTGGAACGTACCGATGGTACGGTTACGACCACGTTGGAGTATCATACGTGTGAAACGCTTGGTTTGGTCAAGATGGATTTTCTTGGTCTTTCCAACTTAACGGTTATTCGCGATACGTTGAATAATATCGAGGCGAATGGCAAGGAACGTATCGACCATACGAAGATTCCGTTGGATGATCGTGCCACGTACGATCTGTTGTCGCGAGGTGACACGCTTGGCGTGTTCCAGTTGGATTCCGATGGTATGCGTTCGTTGCTGAAGACGTTGAAGCCGAATAACTTCAACGATATTTCCGCATTGATCGCGCTGTATCGTCCTGGGCCGATGGATATGGATTCGCATACGAATTATGCGAAGCGTAAGAATGGTTTGCAGAAGATCACGCCGATTCATCCTGAGGTGGCTGAGCCGCTGAAGGAAGTGCTTGATGAGACGTATGGTCTGATTGTGTACCAGGAGCAGGTGCAGTCGGCTGCGCGTATTTTGGCTGGTTATTCGTTGGGCAAGGCAGATGTGCTTCGTCGAGCGATGGGTAAGAAGAAGCCTGAGGTACTAGCCAAGGAGAAGGTGCCGTTCTTCGCGGGCATGAAGGAGCATGGGTATTCCCAGGAGGCGGCTCAGGCCGTGTGGGATATTTTGGTGCCGTTCTCAGGTTACGCGTTCAATAAGGCGCATTCGGCCGCATACGGTTTGATTTCGTATTGGACCGCGTATTTGAAGACGCATTATCCGGTGGAGTTCATGGCGGCTTTGCTGCAGGGTGCGAGTACGAACAAAGACAAGACCGCGTTGTATTTGGGTGAGGCTCGCCGCATGGGCATTCAGGTGTTGTCGCCTGATGTGAACGAGTCGGTGTATGAGTATTCCGCTGTTGGCGATGTGGTGCGTTTTGGCCTTGGCGCCATTCGTAATGTTGGCAAGGCTGCGGTTGATGCGATTGTCAAGGAACGTGACGGCAGTCATGGCAGGTATGTGAATTTCCCTGATTTCATCAAGCGTGTGCCGATGGAGGCGTTGAATCGTCGATTGGTTGAATCGTTGATCAAGGCTGGTGCGTTTGATTCGATTGATCCGAACCGTCGTGCGTTGTTTACGATTCATGAGGCTGCGATTAATTCGGTGGTCGGTTTGAAACGTAAGCAGGCTGAGGGCCAGTTTGATTTGTTCGCTGATTTGGAGGATTCCGGCGAAGATGATGCCGGCATGGGTGATGCCATGGTGAGTGTGCCTGATGTGGAGGAGTGGGATAAGAAAACCAAGTTGAATTTCGAGCGTGAAATGCTTGGTTTGTATGTGTCCGACCATCCGTTGAGCGGTATGCAGTCGATTCTGGTGTCGTTGAGTGAAATGTCGATCGCGCATCTGATCGATCGTGCCGCGAATATGCCTGACGGCCAGCAGGTGACGGTGGCAGGCTTGATCACGAATGTGGATCGTCGCGTGTCGAAGAAGGGCAATCCTTGGGCGATTGTGACGATTGAGGATTTGGAAAGCTCCATCCAGTGCATGTTCTTCGGCAAGGTATATGAGGCCGCCGCTCCCGAACTGGCGGTCGATACGGTGGTGCAGATTCGTGGACAGGTTGAAAAACGTGATGAGACGGTGAGCATGCGTGCCACGGAATTTAACGTGCCAACGTTAGAGGCGCAGGATGAGAAGCCGGTGACGATTATGCTGCCGCCGATCGCGCTTGACCAATCGCATGTGCAGCAGTTGGGGCAGATTCTCTCAAATCATCCTGGACCTTGCGAAGTGAAGCTCGCGTTGATGGACGATAAGGGCAATGCCAAGGTGCTGACGTTCGGCGACCGTTTCCGCGTGCGCCGCGACACGAGTCTGTTCGCTGAGATCAAAATCCTTTTCGGTCCCAGTTCGCTGCCTTTGGGCTGACCGGTCGTGGGGATGATGCCGAAAGTTCGGCTGAATATCTCACTATGCGGCTGAACTTGAGACGTGCGGGCGTTCTCGTGACATCACGTTGTTACCATGGGGCGTTATGAGCGAAGAAAACTATATGCGAATCATTGACCTGCGTGGTAAGAAGCTGACCCGAGCTGAAATGCTGGAGGCTATGCCCCGTGCCGAGATGGGCACCAACGAGGCCACTGAGCTCGTACAGCCGATTCTCGATGATGTGAAGGCCCGCGGCGCTGCGGCCCTGCGTGACTTCGCGGAGAAGTTCGACCATATCCGTCCCGAGCATCTGCGTGTGCCGGTCGAGGCCATGAAGGCCGCCGTCGACGAGTTGGATCCGGAAGTGCGTGCCGCCATCGAAGAGTCCGTGCGTCGTTCCCGCGCCGTGTCCGCTTCCCAGGTGCCGGCACCGTTCCACACCGATCTGGCTGAGGGCGCCCGCGTTTCCGAACGTTGGATTCCAGTGCAGCGTGTCGGTCTGTATGTGCCTGGCGGCAAGGCCGTCTACCCAAGCTCCGTCATCATGAACGTGGTTCCGGCACAGGCCGCCGGCGTGGAATCCCTCGCCATCGCAACCCCGCCGAGCCGTAACAATGCTGACGGTCTGCCCGACAAGACCATTCTCGCCACCTGCGCCATTCTTGGCGTTGACGAAGTGTATGCGGTCGGCGGCGCTCAGGCTGTGGCCATGTTCGCCTACGGTGCCAAGGGTTCCGAACCGCAGGACGGCGAGATCCTGTGCGATCCGGTCGACAAGATCACCGGTCCGGGCAACATTTTCGTCGCCACCGCCAAGCGCATGGTGTCGGGCATTGTAGGCATCGACGCCGTGGCAGGACCGACCGAAATCGCCATCATCGCAGACAAGGGCGCTAACCCGAGCTGGCTGGCCGCCGATCTGATCGGCCAAGCCGAGCATGACGAACTCGCCGGTTCCGTGCTCATCACCGACAGCGAAGAGATTGCCGAACAGGTGCAGGAGGATCTCAAGTACCGCGTGCCTCGCACCGAGCATTCCGAGCGTGTGAACACGTCGCTGCGTGGTCGTCAGTCCGGCATCATCCTCACCGATGGCATCGAACAGTCCATCGACGCGGCCAACGCGTACGCCGCCGAACACCTTGAGATCCAGACCGCCGACCCGGATGCCGTGATCGCCAAGATCCGCAACGCCGGCGCCATCTTCCGTGGCCCGTACTCCCCGGTTCCGCTGGGCGACTACATGTCCGGTTCCAACCACGTGCTGCCGACCTCCGGCACCGCGCGCTTCGCCGCCGGCCTCGGCGTGCACACCTTCATGAAGCCGGTCGAAGTCATCGAATACGACGAGCAGGGACTGAAGACCCTCGCCGCCCGTGTGAACGCCTTCGCCGTCTCCGAAGATCTGCCGGCACACGGCGAATGCGTGCTGAGCCGCTTCATCGACGACCCGTACAACAAGGCGACCATCAAGGAACAGGAAGAGCAGGCCGGCCTCCGATGAGCGAGACTTCCAGCAACGCGATTCCGGCATATCTGCCGCTGCGCAACGACCTGATTGGCGAAGAACCGTACGGCGCGCCGCAGCTCGACGTGCCGGTGTGCCTCAACGTCAACGAGAATCCGTACGCGCCCGAACCGGCCGTGGTGGAAACCATCGCCCAGCGTGTCAAGGAGATCGCCCCGACGCTCAACCGTTATCCGGACCGCGAGCACATCGAACTGCGCAAGGCGTTCTCCACATATCTGGAACGCGAATCGGGCGTGAAGCTCAGCGTCGACCAGTTGTGGGGCGCCAACGGCTCCAACGAAATCATGCTGCAGCTGTTCCAGGCGTTCGGCGGC
>OGTB01001974.1_pt1 | contig 12599 bp, 10 predicted proteins | sample 1553611 | NCBI WGS metagenome assembly OGTB01 (sample SAMEA2580032, study PRJEB22360) | human gut metagenome | biome: human gut; feature: human-associated habitat; material: faeces | place: Denmark | collected 2008/2010 | reverse complement strand
CCTTAGCATTTTGTATTTTACCATTCAATATTTTCTACTGGTAATGGATTTTCATTAATTTCTACACTTTCTGCTGTACCATTCTTAAATCTTATTACCTTGTCTGCCATAGGTGCTATTGCTGCATTATGTGTAATTATTAAAACTGTCATTTTTTCTTTTCTTGCTGTATCTTGTAATAATTTTAAAATTTGTTTTCCTGTTTTATAGTCTAATGCCCCTGTCGGTTCATCACATAATAATAACTTTGGATTTTTAGCTATTGCCCTTGCAATTGCAACTCTTTGCTGTTCGCCTCCCGACATCTGGTCGAGCCTGCTGTTTTTTCTTTTCAGCAGTCCCACTCTGTCAAGCAGCTCCAGTGCTTTCTGCCGTCTTTTATGCTCGCCGTTGAGCAGCATAGGAAGCTCAACATTCTGCACAGCCGTAAGATACGGCACAAGATTTCTTGCATTATTCTGCCACACAAAGCCTACGGTGTTCCTTTTATACTCCATATAATCCTTATCAGTAAACTTCAGAAGGTCCTTACCGTCCACATAAAGGTTTCCCGCCGAAGGCTTATCAAGTCCTCCAAGCATATTGAGCAACGTGGATTTACCACTTCCTGAGTTTCCGACGATCGCCATGAGTTCTCCACGCTCGACATCCAGGTCAAGTCCTTGGAGCGCCACCACCTCAACATCAGAAGTTTTGTAGATCTTCACCAGATTTTCACACCGTATCATATATTTATCATTGTCGGCAGCTACAATAGTATCAAGTTCATCACTCAACTATCTCACCGTCCTCTAATGTATAAACCTTATCAGCTATATCTATCATGCTGGGGTCGTGAGTGGTCATTATAATAGTCATCTCATCTCTCGCCACCAGCTCTTTGAAAAGCTTTACAACGTGGAGCGCAGTTGCCGTATCAAGCTCGGCGGTAGGCTCGTCCGCAAAGATTATGTCAGGCTTATGTGCGATAGCTCTTGCTATAGCAACTCGCTGCTGTTCACCACCGGACATTTCCCCCGGTCGGTGGAACATTCGCTTTTCAAGTCCCACGCTTCGCAGACATTCCCTTGTGCGCTTATCCCTTTCTTCATATGGATATTTCGCAAGTCTTAGACCAAAGTCAACGTTTTCATAAGCGGTCATTCCCGACATGAGTGCCACAGATTGGAACACGAACGCCATTTTATACCGTCGTATATCATCTCTGGCTCTTTCAGAAAGCCTTGTAATATCCCGTCCGCCAAACATGACCTTGCCCTTTGTTGGCTTGTCAAGCGCTCCAAGAATATTGATAAGAGTAGTCTTACCGCTTCCTGAACGTCCTCTAAGGATCGTCAGCTTACCCTTTTCTATTTCAATGTTGATATTTTTCAGCGCATTCACAACGCTTCCGTCGCCGATCTTAAAGTCACGGCACAGATCTTCAGTTGAAAGTATAGTGTCCATGCCGCATGGCTCCTTTATCACATCAAACAGGGTCTTCGCCCTAATCTCAGCCACTGTATTGGTCATTTTGACCTATGTAATATACTCAAACAAAGGTTAAAATATTTGTGCATTATTCACATATCGTGTCAGAAGCACACAACGACCACAACATATTGTATTTCTTGTACAATATGTTCAAATTTCGGGCGATAAATTATGCAAATCAGCCCACAATTTTATGTAAAATGCCAAAATGGGTTCATTCAGCTAATCTTAATTATATCAATTTCTCTGTATTTTGTCAAGGATGTTAAACGTTTAAGATAACATAAAAACGAGGCTTGCGGAGGATTTAGTCACCTTAAACAAACTACAAAATCATTTTTTGTGCATTTCGCAATAAATCTTGTCAAAAAAGGTTGAAAACTCTGTAGCCGTCAAGATTTTAGTTTTCAATTAATAATAATTTTACATTTTGAAGAATAAAATCCGAAAAATTTCTACTGATATGCACAAAAAACATTTGATATATATATTTAAAATATGCAAAAGCAAAACTGTTCTTAACATTATGTAAAAGGAGGCAAAAAAAACTATACAAAAAGGCATTTGTGCAATTTGAACCTATAAAAAAAGCCAAATGTGAAAGAAATGAACCTGCAATATGACGTAATATTCCCGTAAAAAACATTAAACATTGTCCTATTTATCATACAGTTTTCACATAAACAAGTATAATATTAGATAACGAAACAAGAAAGCCCCACAAGGGGCGGATAAAATTGATTACCACGGCTCACGCCGCTGACATACCAGGAGGTTTTCATCATGAATGAATACAAAAACAATAACTTCAATGATAACAATAATAACAATTTTGAGAATAGCTATACACAGCAAAACGGATATAATCAATATCAGGCTCAGGCAGGCAGCGTGAATGAGTTCACATACAATCCTAATAAGAAAAAGTCAAAGGGCAAGAAGGTGCTTTCAGGCATTATTGCAGTGCTTTGCGTTGCAGCTATCGGAACTACTTCCATTGTAGGCTACAATCTTGTTACAGGAAAGAACGCTGTAGGCTCTTCAAACAACGGCACCGTTGTTTCAAAGGACGACAGCTCATCAAACAGTGCAAAAAGCACTGTTGACCGTTCAAATCTGCCAACTATCCAGCAGCTCTCAACTCCGTCCGACGCACTGACTATCCCTGAGATAGTAAAGAAGGTGTCGCCTTCAGTTGTAGGCATCTCTTGTATCCTTTCAAACGGCACTGCAACAGGTTCAGGTATCGTAATGAGCGAGGACGGCTACATCGTAACCAACGCACACGTTGTTGACGGTGCACAGTCTATTTCAGTTGTGCTTCCTGACAGCTACAACGATACTTCAAGCAAATCAGATGACAGCAAATCAAGCTCTGACAGCAGCTCTGATGACGATGAGGACAACCTCACATACACAGCTACCCTTGTAGGCAAAGACACTCAGACTGATATCGCAGTTTTGAAGATAGACGCAAAGGGACTTACAGCCGCTGAGTTCGGCACATCTGCAGATCTTCAGGTAGGTGAAGCTTCTATTGTAATAGGCAACCCGCTTGGCTTCTCACTTGCAAACTCTGTAACAGCAGGTATAATCTCCGCAACGGACAGAACGCTCACTGTTGAAGACAGGACAATGAATCTTATCCAGACAGATGCTTCTATCAACAGCGGTAACTCAGGCGGACCACTCATCAACGCATATGGTCAGGTAATAGGCATCACCTCTGCAAAGGTATCATCATCTGTGGGCGAGGGACTTGGGTTTGCTATCCCTATCGACGAGGCGCTCCCTATTGTTGAGGACCTTATGAAGAACGGTTACGTTACAGGCAGACCTAGCCTTGGAATTTCAGGCACAGACATCACAAGCGCATATTCATCATACTACGGTATCCCACAGGGCTTCCTTGTAAAGAGCGTTACTAAGGGAAGCGGCTCTGAAAAGGCTGGTATTCAGGAAAACGATATCGTTATAGGCATAAACGGAACTGTTATATCAAACATCAGCGAGCTGAATGAGATAAAGAACAAGTGCAAAGTCGGTGACACTGTTCAGCTTACTATATACAGAAACAAGAAAATGATAAATGTTGACGTTGTTCTCGGCGAGTCCACAGAGGACACTTCTGAGTCAAATGACAACGACCAGAACAACAATAACAATAATAATAACAATAACAACGACGACTACAACGATTACTATGGAAACTATGGCAATGGTCTTGGCGGCTATAATTACGGCTACGGTTTCTAAATAACAAAGCTTTCTTCATATTTTTCATATTCTTTTACTTCAGGGAAAGAGCTGTTCCGAGAGATCGGGACAGCTTTTTTCTTGACTTTCTTCTTGACAGAGGGTCAAAGCAGTGTTATTATAATAAGGTATACTATTAAGGCAACACCGCACAAAGCCCGCCTGACGGTATTGCCTTAAACGAGTACACTTCTTTATTTTGCAAAGGTCGGTGATTTTATGACAAAAGAAGAATATCTTGACTTTTGCGGCTCTATTGCAGGTGCGACATATGACCAGCCTTTCAACGAGGACTTTCAGTCCACTGCACTGCGCCACTGGGACACGAAAAAGTGGTTCGGGCTTTTGATGCTCCACAATGACAGGTGGATAGTAAACTTAAAGCTAAAACCCGAAGAAGTGCTGTTTTACAGGGATATCTACAAGGGCGTGACGGAAGCTTATCACATGAACAAGGTCCACTGGATAACATTGTATCTCGACAGCGACGTGCCAACATTAGAGATAGAAGATCTTACCCTCAGAAGCTTTGAGCTTACAAAGAGTAAAGATAAAAAGAAAACCAAAAAGCGAAAGGAAGCTTTATAAAATGAGAACTTTTTCAAAATCAAGCAAGCTTGATAACGTGTGTTATGATATAAGAGGTCCTGTTATGGACGAAGCAAATGAAATGATAGCAAAGGGAGAGAAGATATTCAAGCTCAATATCGGAAACCCTGCTCCGTTTGCATTCAATGCCCCTGACGAGATAATACAGGCAATGACAGACAATCTGAGAAACGCTCAGGGCTATTCCGACTCAAAGGGCATAACAGAAGCAAGACAGGCCATTTATGATTATGCACACTTTAAGGGCATACCTGTTGAAAGTCTTAACGATATCTACACCGGAAACGGTGTTTCCGAGCTTATCACAATGGTAATGCAGGGTCTTCTCAACAACGGTGACGAGGTGCTTGTTCCTGCACCTGACTATCCGCTTTGGACAGCTTCCGTTACTCTTGCAGGTGGTACTGCCGTTCACTATATTTGTGATGAAAGCTCCGAATGGTATCCTGACCTTGAGGACATGGAAAAGAAGATAACAGACAAGACAAAGGCTATCGTTATCATCAACCCTAACAACCCGACAGGTGCGGTATATCCAAAAGAGATACTTGAAAAGATAGCAGACATGGCAAGACGTCATGAGCTTATCATATTCTCAGACGAGATATATGACAGACTTCTTATGGACGGCATTGAGCATACTTCTATCGCTTCACTTTGCCCTGACGTTTTCTGCATCACTCTTAACGGACTTTCAAAGTCACATCGTATCGCAGGCTTCCGTGTAGGCTGGATGACCCTTAGCGGTGATAAGAGCAGAGTAAAAGGCTACATAGAGGGTCTTAATATGCTTTCAAGCATGAGGCTTTGTTCAAATGTACCGAGCCAGTATATAATCAAATATGCTCTTGGTGATTACACAAAAACTGACGATCTGCTCCTGCCGGGCGGACGTATCTACGATCAGAGAGAGTATATCTACAACGCACTTAACAGCATTGACGGTCTGTCGGCTGTAAAGCCTAAGGCGGCATTCTATATCTTCCCTAAGATAGACGCAAAGCGTTTCAACATCACAAATGACGAGCAGTTCGTGCTTGATTTTCTCCGTGAGAAGAAGATACTTCTTGTTCATGGCGGCGGCTTCCACTGGGAACAGCCTGACCATTTCAGGATAGTTTATCTTCCTAAGCTTGAGGATCTTGAATACTCCATGAATGAAATGAGAGATTTCCTCAAAGACTACAAGCAGAAGTAAAACTGTAGAGCGGACAGTGTTCGCCCAATATGCTTTTATGCTCATACCATACATCTACAAACACAGACACGAGGTACAAAAATGTCAAAACTTTGCAAATCATGTGGAAACTATTATGAGGGAGATCACTGCGACAAGTGCGGCTATGGCGACCCAAACTTAAAGACCCACGCCGCCGACAAATACAAAAAGCCCACAAAGCCTGAACGTTTCAGGACGGAGGAGGAAAAAGAGCTTTATGCCGAGTGGGAAAAGGAGAAAAAAGATGACACTGAGATAAAGCGTCACTATGATCCCAATGCAGGCAAAAAGACCCTTGCCATTGTGGCGGTAGTTGTTATAGGCGTTATCGTGGCTGTGCTATACAAAAGCGGAGTTATTTTCAACTCCACAAAGACAGAGGTAATAGAAAAATACTTCAAGTCCATACAGACAAGCGATTTCGACTCATTCGTGGAGTGCTTTCCGAAAGAGATGAAGAACGAATACGAACAGCAGCGAACCGAAGGCGGATATGGCAAAGAGCAGGTTATGAAAGAAGTCCTTTACGGTGATTTCATTGATAGCTATGGTTCTGATTACACTATCGACGTATCTTTCGGCAGAGAAACAAAGCTTAAAAAATCTGAATATGACCTGAGCGAATACAAAAGCTTTTACGGCTCTGCACCGAATGTTTCAGAGGCTTATGAGATAGTAACGAACGTGACTTTCAAAGGCTCAAAGGGCAGTGAGGACGCAAAGCTTTACATCTACGTTGGAAAATGCAGCGGAAAATGGTGCATTTTCAACATCACGCAGGATAACGGCATTGTTGACGAGGACACTGGGCTTAAAACTTCAGAAAATTAAATAGCACAAAGTAAAACCGCCACGGAGAAAGATCCGCAGCGGTTTTTTGTTTTGCGATAAAACCTATATGGTGGGACGTCGTATTTCTGTAAAACAGAAATTGAGTCGCTCCCCCTACATATAAGTGGCGTAATTATACTCTTTTATGTGATATTATCTCTTCTTAAAAGCAAATGACTTTCTTGTTTTCTGCTTTCCGCCTATTGACATTGTGAATATCTTGTCGCTCATGAAGATTTTCAGTGCGACAGTCATGCACACTACAAGAAGCACTATCTGATAGATAAGTCCCCCTGCATAAAGGCTGTAGTTGCCAAACATTACGTTCTCGCTTGCCATAAAGGTATGGGTGAACGGTATAGCATAGACGATATACTTTATAACAGGTGAAAGCGTTCTGATATCAACTACCATTGCAAGAAGATATGGTATCATTGCGGAGAAGGTTATAGGCAAAAGCATTGTCTGGGCAGATTTTGCGTCTTTTGCAAGCGCTCCTAATACCATTGAGAGTGACAATGAGATAAGGATAGACACAAACATCTGTATTCCCACAAGAGCATACTGTCCGACGCTCATGGTAAGACCAAGGTTTTCCATTGCAGATTCATATGCTGAGGTATCTCCCATGCCCTCAGTAAGACCGCCTGTCATTTTGCTCATGCCGAACATATAGACCACAGCCTGCAAAGCCGCAACAACACCTGCGGCAAGCATTTTCGAGGTAAGGACTGAAAGTCTTGAAACAGGTGCGGAAAGAAGCGTTTCAAGGGTCTTGTCTATCTTCTCGGTAGAGATCGCGCTAAGTATCATCTGAGCCGAGAACATTATAAGAACGAACATTATTATAGGCACTACCATGCTCTGTGCCGAGCAAAGGGACATCACTACAGAACTGCTCACTTTATCTGCCTTATCGCCAACAACCGTTGTTTCAAAAAGCAGTACAGGGTCTTCAAGCTGATTCATTTCGTCCTCTGTCATTGCGCCGCTTGAAAGCTTATCCTGATAGATAGTTGATTTTACTGCCTGCTGTATAACTGCAAGGGCAGTGTCTGAGCCTGTGTTTATATTTGACATGGTCGCAAGAGAGGTCATTCTCTGAACATATCCAACGTCTGCCTTTTTATGCTGTTTTACCTGCTCTGTAAAGCCTTTTGGTATTATCACAACGCTGTCCTGATCGAGCCTTTTAAGCTCTGCGGCATAGTCGTCAGACTTTATATCTACAACTGTTATCTTACCGTCACCAGCCTTTGCAGTAGCTTTCAGAGAGTTTAAAACGTTTTCTGTGAACTCTGTTTTGTCAAGGTCGCAGATAGTAAGGTCGGAAGCCTTTTCGGCACTGTCGCTTATTGTCCCTGACATTGCCTGACCTGCCATAACAAGCACCACTACTGTGACTATCATTGTTATAATAGTTTGCAGGCTGAGCATTTCCTTTAATTCCTTACGGAAAAGACTATAAAACTTCACGGTCAAGCACCACCCTTTCAAAGACTTCTTCAAGGTTCTGAGCGCCATATTTTTCAATAAGCTCCGCAGGCTTGCCGACCTCCAGCAACTCGCCCTTTGCAATTATACCCACTCTGTCTGAAACATACTCTATTTCAAGCATATTGTGGGAAGAAAGCAGAAAGCTCATGCCCTCAGAAGCAAGCTTTTTTATCATTCTTCTTATTTCAAGGGCGTTTATAATATCAAGTCCCGAAGTCGGCTCGTCAAGGATAGCCAGTGCAGGGAGTGGCATTATCGCCCTTGCAAGGAGAAGCTTTCTTGCCATACCACGGGAATAATTTGATATTTTATCGTTAAGCCTGTCACCAAGCTCGCATATATCACAGCCACGCTTAACAAACTCGTAAGCCTGTTCTCCGTTGTCGGCATAGATAGAAGCCATGAACTCCAGATATTCTCTGCCTGTCATGGTCTTATACGCACCAGCCTCGTCAGGGAGGTATGTAATGCTTTTTCTTACCATATCAGGTTCAGTGAGAATACTATGCCCTGCCACGATAGCGTCGCCCTCTGTTGCCTGCAAAAGCGTTGATATCATTCTTATTGTTGTTGTCTTTCCTGCACCGTTTGGACCTATCAGCGCAAATATCTCGCCCTTTCCAACGTCAAAAGTGACGTTATGGGAGGCGTAAATGCCTTTTTTGTACTGCTTTGAAAGCCCTTTGACCTGTAAAACGGTTTCCATCGTTTCCCCATTCCTTTCTTTGTCTGTATCATTGTATTTTTTGTGAATAAATCAAGTATAGCACACCACGTTCCAACTGTCAATTGACATTTGTCATGTACTGTTATGTAAATATGATTTACTAACAGTATACACTGTCTATGGCACGATGTCAATAGCAGTTTTCACCAAAACAGGCATGATTTTTATTATTTATGCGTTAGAATATAAAATTCACTTACTTTGTGAGATAAAGTAAACCACGTTACACAATGATTACAAATCAAATAATATTCTGTACATTTTCAACTCTTTCAAGTACGTTTTTTTGGATATCACAATGTAATGATTTGATTACATTTTGGTTACAGACAAGGGTAAAAAAACGGACGATTGTTGAAAACTTTATAATTTTCAACACCAAATTGCTGTTATAGCATGAGTTTTAAACATTTTCAACATAGTTTTCAACATTTTCAAAAGTTTTCAACTGTAGTTTTCAACTGTCCAAAAAAGCTCTTGTTACCGTTTTTTAATCATTTGTAATTTATTCATTTTTCGTACTTCTATAGTAAATAGGGAGGATTTATTACATTTTAACCAATGAACGAATTTAAAATTTGTGAAGTATTTAAGTTTTAAAATAGGCTTTTGCTGTTTACAAATGAATGAAAATATGTTAAACTTATAATGAATATGAATGAAAAGTTACAATATTCATTATTGGAGGAAAAATTATGGGAAAATTAACTAGCCTGAAGAAAGCCGCCGCTGTGCTGTTGACTTCGGTAACACTCATGTCGGCTGCGGCGGCACTGCCTGCTGTGGACGAAACGCCGCTTCTTTCGCAGACGGCGATAACTGTTGAGGCGGCAAGCGTCGGAAAAGTCACAGGGCTTACTTCAAAAACACTTAGCAACAGCGAGATAAAGCTTAGCTGGAAAAAGGTCAGCGGAGCTTCGGGATACTCAGTTTGCATGAGAAAAAACGGTAAATATCCGCAGATCGCAGACGTTAAAAGTGGCTCGACCCTCACATACACTGTGAAAAATCTGCCAAATGCTACCCGTGAAAACTTCAAGGTAAGAGCCTACAAGACTGTGAAAGGAAAAAAGGTATACGGCGCATATTCCGAAAACTGGAACACCGCCACGAACCCACAGCCTGCAAAGGGTCTTAAAGTATCAAGTGTTTCCTATGACAGCGTAAAGCTTTCATGGACAAAGATAGGATGCACAAATTACAGAGTATTTCAGCTTAAAAATGGTCAGTGGAAAGAGATCGCGAAGACCACAGGCACAAGCTACACTGTAAAAAATCTCAGCCAGAAGACCACATACAAGTTCAAGATAAGAGCCTGCAAGACAGACGACAAGAAAGCTAACCACTACGGAAAATATTCTGCAGAGGTATCGGCTACCACATCTAAAGCTCCTGCTGTTGTGACCCCAGTTTCACAGCATGGTCAGCTTTCTGTAAAGGGTGCGAATATTGTTGACAAGAACGGCAAGGTATTCAAGATAAAGGGTATGTCAACTCACGGCATCATGTGGGAAGATTTCTCCGATATCCTTACAAAGAACTCTCTTAAAGTGCTGAGAGATGACTGGAAGGTCAACACTATAAGAATTGCAATGTACACAGAAGAATGGGGTGGCTACTGCACCGAGAACGGCAAGTATCAGGCACAGGCAAAGCAGAAAGTCAAGACAGGCGTTGAGAACGCAAAGTCTCTTGGAATGTATGCTATAATCGACTGGCACGTTCTCAATGACCAAAACCCTAACAACCACAAAAATGACGCTATCAAGTTCTTCACAGAAATGGCTAAGACCTACAAGGACTACAATAACGTTATTTACGAGATCTGCAACGAGCCTAACGGTGGTGTAACATGGACAGGCGGCATAAAAAGTTACTGTCAGAGCGTTGTAAGCGCTATCAGAAAATACGACAGTGACGCTATCATAATTTGCGGTACAGGCACATGGAGTCAGGACATAGATCAGGTGCTTGGCAACAAGCTTTCAGACAAAAACTGCGTTTATGCTCTTCACTTCTATGCAAACTCTCACACTGATTGGCTGAGAAACAGACTTCAGAACTGCTACAAAAAGGGACTTCCTGTTCTTGTATCTGAGTTTGGAACTTGCGACGCAAGCGGAAACGGCGGATATAACTCAACAGAAAGCACAAAATGGCTCAAGCTTCTCGACTCACTGAAAGTAGGCTACATAAACTGGTCAGCCTGCGGAAAGAGCGAAACCGCTTCCGCATTCAATAGCGGTACGAATCTCAAAGCTATAAAGAGCGGCACTTCACAGCTCACAGCAAGCGGCAAGTTCATTCGTGATTGGTACAGAAACCACTGATAACACAAAAGACCTCTCTTGGTGGGAGGTCTTTTTTTTGCACAGAAACTAACGATAAGTGGGCGGCCCAAGGTCGCCTCTATACTATAAAAACAAAGCCGAGGGGCGTTTACCTCTCGGCTATTGTTATTTTATATCATATCACAAAGAACAGTGCCGTTCTTATAATGGCTGTAAAAAGCATAGCATAGAACGATGTGCCAAGCAAAAGCTGATTTGCCCAGAATATATCATTAGGCTCGCATGGCTTTAGATTTCTGCCTATAACAGGCTTTCTTACAAGCTGTCCGCCGTAATACTCATCACTGCCAAGCTGGATACCCAATGCACCTGCACACACCGACTGAGTTTGCGCTGAATTAGGACTAGGGGATTTTCTTCTGTCTTTTTTGTATACCTGAGAAGCGTTCTTGCTGTCAAGGTGAAGATAAGAAACATTCATTTTCATAAGCAGGGCGGCTATTCTTGCAGGTATAAAGCTGAGAACGTCGTCCAGCTTTGCAGGGAATTTGCCGAAGTTTATGTATGTGTCTGTTTTATAGCCCACTGTGTTGTCGATAATATTCACTGTTCTGTAGAGTATTCCGCCCAGACCGCCGAATATCGCAGACCAGAAAATAGGTGCGACCGCCCAATCTGTGGTATTCTCTGCAACCGACTCCACCGTACTTTTTATAACAGCGTCAATGTTCATATCGTCGGTGTCACGGAAGGTCACTTTTTTTACCTTGCGCTGTGCAGAAGAAAGATTGCCTGCCCTTGCAGCACGCATCACTCCCCCTGCCGCAGTTTTAAGGGACTTTACAGAAAGTGCTGACCAGCACATTATGCCCTCGAGGAAAATGCCAAGTGCGGCATTTAGCTTATAGCCCACGAATAGAAGAAGCAATGCCACAGCGGCAACTATAAGAAGCACTATCACAGTCATCATAAGACCTGCCATGCGCTGTGCTTCGGGGGTGTTTTTATAGCTGTTTCTGAAAGACTTATCAAGCTTTGCCACAAGCTTTTTTATAAAATACTGAGGATAGACCACTACTTCAGGGTCGCCAAGGAGCATATCCAGCGCAAAGCCAAGCGCAAGCGCCGCCAGTGAATTTATCAACATATATACATATCCTTTCTTCAGGCAATAATTACTTATGATAATTATATCACAACATTTTCTGATTTTCAATACCTTTATGCTCTGATTTTAAGGGATAAGGCACAAAAAAGGGCGGTCAGAGCCGCCCGAACAAAAGTCTTTCAAAAAAAATCAGAAACTAAGGTGCGAACACTGTTTGCCCCTACACTGAATAGATATATCCATAAGCTTTTGTGATAACTATATTATTTGCATATCTCCGAAAGCTTTTCAAGCATAAGCTCCATTTCCTCGTCTGTGCCGATAGTAATTCTCAGGAAGTTATCTATTCTCGGCTTGTTGAAGTATCTCACGAAGATACCATTTTCACGGAGGTATGTGAAGATCTCCTTTGCAGAGAGCTTTTCATGCTGTGCAAAGAGAAAATTCGTTTCGCTGTCAAGGACGTTGAAGCCCATTTCACACATTTTTTCCGCTGTTCTATCCCTTGTTGCCTTGACCTTTTCAACTGTCGCCTTGAAATAATCCTCGTCAGAAAGGCTTGCAACGGCAGTTTCTATGGCTATCTGG
>OGTB01001962.1_pt1 | contig 12637 bp, 9 predicted proteins | sample 1553611 | NCBI WGS metagenome assembly OGTB01 (sample SAMEA2580032, study PRJEB22360) | human gut metagenome | biome: human gut; feature: human-associated habitat; material: faeces | place: Denmark | collected 2008/2010 | reverse complement strand
TTCGTCCCTTTTCGTCTGCCCCTTGCAGGGTCAAGGGACAGCGTCCCTTGTGGGGCTTGGGGCAACGCCCCAACTGCTGGTCAGGAGACCAATACCAAGAAAGCTGCCAACAAAGGCGCAGGCAGCAAAGCGTCCCTGCCAGTAACTTTGCGCGTCCGCAGACGCGCCCCCAAGCAAGTCTTGCCAACTACTATACTTTGTCGCGCCAAATGGGCGCGACCACACCGCCTGTCTGCCGCCAGCGCACACAATCCTCCGAAAAACTTGCACAAATCCCCCAAATATGATAGAATACCCCCTGACAAGGGGGACTGAACAGTGGCAAGCGCCTATTCTTTTAGCGACGTAACCATCTTTTACAGCGAAAAAGAGCTGATGAACAACGTTTTCCTGACCATCTCCGAGGGCGACCGAATCGGTGTCGTCGGGCGCAACGGCGCGGGAAAATCCACCTTCCTGCGCCTGCTCAGCGGGAAGGAAGAGCCCGACCACGGCGAAATCAGCGTCAAGCGCGGCATGTCCGTGGCGTATCTGCCGCAAACGCCGGTGCTCCGCGAGGACGATACCATCACCCAGGCGGCGCTGGATTATCTGCCCGCGCGGCAGGGGGAAGACCCATCCTCCGCCGCTTATGAAGCGCAGACCATCCTTACGCAGCTGGGCTTTACTGATTTGAATCAGCCCGTGCGGGAACTTTCCGGCGGGCAGAAGATGCGCGTGGCGCTCGCGGGCGCACTCTGCCGCAAGAGCGACGTGCTGCTCCTCGACGAGCCGACCAACCACATTGACCTTGACATGGCGCAGTGGCTGGAAGACCGGCTGCTCAAGTACCGCGGGACGCTGATTGTCGTCACCCATGACCGTTACCTGCTTGAACGCGCGTTCAGCCGCATCTTTGAGGTCGGCGACGGCAAGGTGGAAATCTACAACACGACGTACTCCGGCTATTTGGAGGAACGCGCTCAGCGCGAGGAAATGGAAGCTGCCACCCTGCGCAAGAATAAATCCCTCTACCGCAAGGAATTGGCATGGATTCGCCGCGGCGCGCCTGCCCGCTCCACAAAGGCGAAGGGGCGCATCCAGCGCTTTGACGCGGTGGCGGAAGCCATCAAAGAAGCGCCGCCGGAAGCCGAACTTACTATGAAATCCGTCGCCAGCCGACTGGGCAAGAAGATTCTCTCGTGGGAGAACTTGTCCATCGGCTACGGCGAAAACACGCTCGTGCGCGACTTCTCCTATACGCTCCTGCGTGATGATCGGCTGGGTATTATTGGCGGCAACGGCGCAGGCAAGACGACGCTCCTGCGCACGCTCTGCGGCGAGCTTCCGCCCCTCTCCGGTGTGATTGAGAAGGGGGATACTGTCCGCATCGGGTATTTCGCGCAGCACTGCCCCGCGCTTGATCCCGACACACGCATCATTGACGCCGTGAAGGACGTTGCCGTCCACGTCTACACGCCCGACGGGGATTTGTCCGCGTCGCAGATGGCGGAAACGTTCCTGTTCCCATCGCAGATGCAGTATCAGAAGGTGTCCAGCCTGTCCGGCGGCGAACAGCGGCGGCTGTACCTTCTGCGTATCCTGATGGCTGCCCCGAACGTGCTGATTCTCGACGAGCCGACGAACGACCTTGACCTCGCGACGCTCAACATTCTGGAAGACTACCTTGATTCCTTCCAAGGTGCGATTATCGCCGTCAGCCACGACCGCTACTTCCTCGACCGCATTACGACGCACTTGTTTGCCGTGGAGGATGCGCACATGGTGCCCTACATCGGCGGCTACCAGAGCTACCTCGACGCGCAGGAAGCGAAAGCGGAAGCTATGGCGGATATGAAGCAGCCCGCCGCGGCAAAGCCGAAAGACACCCGTGTGCGCGTGCAGACGCAGCTGAAATTCTCCTACAAGGAACAGCGCGATTTCGACACGATTGAGAACCGCGTGGCGGCGCTGGAGGAGAAATTAGCACAGATGGAGAAGGAAATCGCCGCGAATGCCAGCGATTACACAAAAGTGACGGAATTGATGGACACGCAGGCGAAAACCCAGCAGGAACTCGACGAAGCCACGGAGCGCTGGCTGTTTTTGCAGGAAAAGTGGGAGCAGATTCAGGCACAGAAAGGGTAATACTATTTCCAGATTCAACTGCACCATCTGCTTGCGCCTTTTCCATTCTGGCATCCGTTCATTCCACTTAGCGTAGCGCTGCTACGCTGCGTTTCATTCACGTTAGCCAGAATGAAAAATTCGCGGCGCATCTTGGTGCATTTTTATCTGGAAATAGTATAAGACAATCAAAATAAGCACCTTGATGCATTCAGCTGCAATCAAGGTGCTTTCTTTACCTTACAAACTGCTCTTCGCTGCCGCGGTGGATGATGAGGTGCCACTCCTTCGTCGCGTTTGTTTCCCAGCGGAAACCAGCGCCAATTTGCGTCACGCGGTAGAATGTGCCGTCGGCAAGCGTGCATTCAGTCGTGAAATCCGGCTGAAACCAGTGCAGGACGACCCGGTCGGCATCGTCGGCGTCGGTTGTGCGGTCGTTCACGCCGACGGGGAACAGCGCATTTTCGCGAATCAGCACGGGCAGGGCATTGTAGCCGCGAATCTGGCGGCAGCGCCCTGTCCAGCACAGACCGGACAACTCCGCCCACAGCCCGTCGGGGAGCGAGGCATCAATCGTGCCTTCGTCAGATAGATGCAGCACGAGCAGGTCATCCCCGATGCGAACGCCGCCGTCCAGCGGGAGAATCGCGCGTCCGGGGCGCAGGTACGGCAGGAACGATAATTGCAGGCAGGTGTATTTGCGGATGACGTTGCCCGGCTGCGCGTCGCCGGAAAGGTGACGCAGGAGCAAATCCGCCGGAAGCGGCTGACCGGGCTGCATCAGCGCATACGCCGCGCGGAAGAGGAATGCGGCACGGGTGTCCGGACAGTCCGCAAACAGCGGCGCGGGGGCGTCCGTGAAGCCGGAAAAGGGAATTTCCTGCGCGGACAGCAGGGATGAAATCGACTGACGCAGGGCAGAATCCTGCGACGGGTCAGAGACGATCAAACCGAATTGCTTCATTGCATATCCTCCAAAATGCGGCGGAGCGCGCGGACTTCCCGGCGGCGCAGGCGTTTTCCGCGGTGCAGGATGTACCAGCGCAGACGGAAGCGGTTGCGGCGGGTGAACACGGGGGTGACGCGGCGGCGGTGGAAGCGGTCGGACAGGCGGACAATTGTGCCCTCGCGGATGAACAGCACGCACCCCTTGACCGGGCAGGGGACACCCGCCTCCGCCAAAGCGCGGGCAAGCGTCTGCGCGTGGGTCGTCACCTGCATGGCGGGGTTGTAGAACGTCAGCTCTGTGCCGTTTTTGCGGGTGAGCAGCAAATCATGGTCGGACAAATCGCCCGTGACCGTCCCAGCGTGATTTTTCACCTCGATGACCGTTGCCCCGCGGCGGCACAGCGCCACCAAATCGCATTCGCTGCGATTCCCCGCGTGGACGATGCGGTTCGGATACAGGTGCACGCGCCCCGGCAGTCGGCTGAGCAGCGCGCGGGCGTCCTCTTCTCCGCGGATGCCGGAGGAAACGAGCGTCGCCGCGTACTTCGCGCCGCGCGCCCGCCGCTTGAGGTGCAGGGAAATCAGCACGGGCAGGGAAATCATCAGCAGCATCAGCACCAGCAGCATCCAGCCCTGCGTCTGCGCGTCGAAGCGCACCCCCAGCGTCTCCTTCAGCGGAGGAAACCACCACGGCGCACTGGCAGCGCAAATCCCCCAGCAGACAGGCGGCACAATCACTGCGCGGAGTGCCAAGCGCTTCTGTCGGCGGCGGAGAGCTTGCAGTTTTTGCGTCTGCCCTTCGCTGCCGGAATGGAAAGTTGCCATAAACAGCTCCTGTTCGTGTGTATGTTCGTACAAAGGATAGAATACGACGCGAAAGGGGCAAAATCCTGCCGAATGCAATTGACATTTTGGCGGCGGACTGGTATAATTGCGTTGTCATTGGGCGATGAAGGACAGGGCGAACAGGACAGCGGCTGTCAGAGAGGGAGCCATCGGCTGAAAGCTCCCGCCGAAAACCGTTCGCCGGACAATCCGGAGCTTCCCGGCGAGAGTCGGGCGCGTTCCTCGCGTGACAGGGGAGAATGAGGCGCGGGTTTTTCCTGCGCGAAAATGGGTGGCACCGCGAATCTTTTCGCCCCATGCAGCATTTGACGGCTGGTAGGGGGCTTTTTGTGTCCTGTATCACCCAAACAGAAGGAGGAATACCATCAATGCTGACGCAAGCACCCCGCGGCACAAAGGATGTGCTGCCGGCTGATTCCTACCGTTGGCAGTACGTTGAGAGCAAGATGCGCCAAGCGGCGGCGGAAGCGGGTTTCCGCGAAGTCCGCACGCCCGTGTTCGAGCATACGGAACTGTTTCTGCGCGGCGTGGGCGATACCACGGACATTGTGCAGAAGGAAATGTACACCTTCAAGGACAAGGGCGACCGCTCCATTACGCTCAAACCCGAAGGCACGTCGGGCGCGGCGCGCTGCTTGCTGGAGAATAATCTCTATGCCGACACGCTGCCCTGCAAAATGTACTACCTGAACGCCCCGATTTTCCGCTATGAGGCGCCTCAAAGCGGCCGCCTGCGCGAACATCACCAGTTCGGTCTGGAATGCTTCGGCGCACGGGATGCTTCGGCGGACGCGGAGCTGATTCTGCTGGCGTACCGTCTGCTGAGCGGACTGGGCGTGAAGAACCTGTCCGTCAACATCAACTCCATCGGCTGCCCGAACTGCCGCCCGAAGTACCATGCAACGCTCAAATCGTTCCTGTCCGGGCGCATTGGCGAAATGTGCAGCACCTGCCAGACACGCTTTGACCGCAACCCCCTGCGCGTGCTGGACTGCAAGGAAAAGCACTGTCAGGAACTTGTGGCGGATGCGCCGTCCATGCTGGATTTGCTCTGCGACGACTGCAAGGCGCACTTTGCCCAGCTGCAGTCCTACCTTGACGCGGCGCACATCCCGTACCAGATTGACCCGCGCATCGTCCGCGGTCTGGATTACTACACCAAGACCGTCTTTGAGCTGATTACCAAGACTGAAAATGGCAACCTGACCGTCTGCGGCGGCGGGCGCTATGACAATCTGGTGGAGCAGCTCGGCGGTCCGTCGCTGCACGCGGTGGGCTTCGGCATGGGCATCGAGCGCGTGCTGATGCTGCTGGACAGCGAAGGCGTGGTCATCCCGAAGCCGACGCTCTACGATGTGTTCGTCACCTACATGGGCGCGCATCAGGTGGAAGCGTTCTCGCTGGTGCAGAAACTGCGCGACGCGGGCTTGAAGGCAGATATGGATCATACCGGACGTAGCCTGAAGGCGCAGTTCAAGTATGCCAACAAGATGGGCGCAACGCTGACGGCGACGCTGGGCGACGAGGAAATCGCCAGCGGCGTGGTGAAGGTCAAGAACATGGCGACGAAGGAAGAGCAGACCATCGCGCTGGATAATATCGCCGACGGCATCCGCAACATGCTCGCTTCCTCCAATTAACACGCGGAAATTGCATGAAAGTGCAACCAACTCAATCGCGAAAAAGGGAGTCCAGAGGGTTGAAGACCCTTTGGCAGGGTCGAGGGGCAGCGCCCCTCGCGTCTCCCTTTCGCTACTAAGAAAGGAGCTGCAAATATGCAGAACCGTACCCATACATGCGACGAACTGCGGCTGTCGGACGCGGGTAAGCGCGTGCAGCTGTCCGGCTGGATGGATAGCGTGCGCATCGTCAGCGCGAACCTCGCGTTCGTCATCCTGCGCGATTTCTATGGCACGACGCAGGTCGTTATTGATGACGAGGAGCAGATGAAAATCATCCGCAGCCTCAACAAGGAGAGCGTCATCTCCGTGACCGGCATCGTGCGCGAGCGCGACAACAAGAATCCGAAAATTCCCACGGGCGACATTGAAGTCGAGCCGGAGAAAATCGACGTGCTGGGGCGCTGCCGCTACAATGAGCTGCCGTTCCAGATTAACCGCTCCCGCGAGGCGGACGAGAGCATCCGCCTGAAGTACCGCTATCTCGACCTGCGCAACCCCGATGTGAAGAAGAACATCGTCATGCGCTGCAACGTCGTCACCGCCCTGCGTCAGGCGATGAACGAGCATGGCTTCCTTGAAATCACCACGCCTATCCTGACGGCTTCGTCCCCTGAGGGCGCGCGCGATTACCTCGTTCCGGCGCGTAAGCATCCGGGCATGTTCTACGCCCTGCCGCAGGCGCCCCAGCAGTTCAAGCAGTTGCTGATGACCTCCGGCTTCGACCGCTACTTCCAGATTGCCCCCTGCTTCCGCGACGAAGACGCGCGCGGCGACCGCAGCCCGGGCGAGTTCTATCAGCTGGATATGGAAATGGCGTTCGCGACGCAGGAGGACGTGTTCAGCGTCCTTGAAGATGTGCTGCCGCCCATTTTCGCCAAGTACGGCACATACAACACCGCGTCCAGCGCGCCCTTCAAGCGCATTGCCTACAACGACGCGATGGAGCGCTACGGCTCGGACAAGCCCGACCTGCGCATTGATCTGGAAGTGCAGGACGTGACCGACCTCATCGGTAGCTGTGGCTTCCAGCCCTTTGAGGGCAACACCGTCAAGGCGGTTGTCGTCAGCGACATGACCGCGACTCGCAAGCAGATTGACAAGCTCTGCGCGGATGTCGAGGTCGTGACGGCGAATAAGGTCTACTGGTTCAAACTCGACGAGAAGGGCGAAATCGCCGGCGGCATCGCGAAGTTCGTCAAGGAGCAAAAGGACGAACTGGTCGGAAAGCTGGGTCTGAAGCCGAACACGTTCGTTGGCCTGACCTGCGGTAAGAAGCTGGCAGCGCAAAAGACCGCGGGCGTGCTGCGCCGTCTGGTTGCTGATCTCTGCCCGGCGCACATTGACCGCGAAAAGTACGAATTCTGCTGGATTGTCGATTTCCCGATGTACGAAATCGGCGAGGAATCCGGCGAACTCGAATTCTGCCATAACCCCTTCTCCATGCCTAACGGCGGTCTGGAGATTCTGCAAAAGGCGGCGGCGGGCGAGGTTGACCCGCTGACCATCACCGCTTATCAGTACGACTTGGTCTGCAACGGCGTGGAACTGTCCTCCGGCGCTGTCCGCAACCATGACCCGGAAATCATGATTGAAGCGTTCAAGCTCGTCCGGCTAGGCGAAGAGGACGTGAAGGCGAAGTTCCCGGCGATGTACAACGCCTTCTGCTACGGCGCGCCGCCGCACGCGGGCATTGCTCCCGGTGTTGACCGCATGGTGATGCTGCTGGCGGGCGCGGAGACGATTCGCGAAGTCATCCCGTTCCCGATGAACAAGAATGCGCAGGACGTGATGATGGGCGCACCCGGCAAGGTGGATCAGAAGCAGCTGGATGAACTGCATATCGCCTGCACGAAAGTCGAAGAATAACCTGAATGACGGACGGGGAAAATCCTCGTCCGCCTTTTTTCTGCCGAACGGGAAGAAACCCGGATTGAACGCTTGTCAATCCGGCAAAACTATGGTATAATGGGATGAAACAAAGTCGGTAGACTGCGTTTTGCCATTTCCTGCGCGAAATCATGTGCTTTTTGTGCGCAGGAGTTTGGATTGAAATTAGGAGGTGCATTTCGTTATGGCGCTGAAGAAGGATAATCTGCCCGTGAATGTCGATGTGGATACCGAGCAGGGGAGCAGCATCACTTACGCCAATGAAGTGGTCGCGATTATTGCGGGCGTCGCCGCCAGCGAGGTGGAGGGCATTGCGGGTATGTGCAATGTCTCCGGCAATCTGCTGGGCAAGAACCGCGCCGTGACCAAGGGCGTGAAGGTGGAAATCGGCACCGAAGAAGCCAGCGTGGATTTGTATGTCGTCATGGAGTACGGCACGCCCATCCAGAAGGCAGCGTATGACGCGCAGGAAAGCGTCCGCAAGGCCATCGAAACGATGACGAACCTGCATGTGGTGCGCGTGGATGTGCATGTACAGGGCGTTAGCTTTGAAAAAGAGAACAACGCGCTGAACGCCGGTGCAAAGAAGGCGCTGGCAGAGGATAAGAAGGAAACGCCGCTGGTGGAAGCCCCTGAGAGCGAGGAAAAAGCGGCGGAAGATTCCGCGGAAGTGCCTGAAGAAGAGGGCAAGGAGAACTGATGCCTTCATACTGCCGGCAGGGTGTTTGCCTTGCCGGTTTTGAAGTTGCTATCCAATGTAAAAGTGAAAACGGCAAGCGAAGGAAACGAAAGGAGCAAACCGGGAATGAAGCGTCGTGTGAGCGATATTGCGGTGATGATTTTGTCCTTTTTGGTGCTGCTGGCGCTCTCTGCTGAAACAGCGCTGGTCGGCGTGGAAGCCATGCGGGGTGAACAGTGGCAGCTGATTCGACTGACGGCGTGGCTGCAAGGCAGCGGCGTATGGGGCGGTATAGCGTGTATCGCCGTGGCAGTGCTGGCATTGGTGCTGGCGCTTATGTGCCTGTGGCGCGTGTTCCCGCACCGCACGGCGAGTCAGCGCGGCTATGTGATGCAGAAAAATGAAAATGGCTCCATCGGGGTGTCAATTCGCGCTATCGAGGGGCTGATTCGCACCTGCATCGACAAGCATGAGGCGATTGCCAAGGCGGACATCACGGTCGAGGAGTGCCGTGACGGCATTGCGATTGGCTTGCACATTATTCAGGCGGCGGGTGTGAATATCCCGCTGTCCGTCGGGGCGCTGCAAAAGCAGATTAAGCAGTATGTGACGGCGTGCACGGGCGTGGATGTGTACAAAATCCGCGTGATGGTGGAGAACGACGCAAGCATTCCGGTTGCGTCCACCTACGAGGTGCAGGACGTGACGCCTCTGCCGTCGGCGGAGGAAACGGCGGAACAGCCGATGGTCACGCCCCCGGCACAGCCTGTTGCGATTCCCGCGACCGAGCCGGAGCAGAAGCCGAAAGTGCCGGACACGTTCATTTCCCCGGAGGATGTCGAGGACGACGAACGTCCGCTGCATCAGCGCCTGTTCGGCACGCCGGAGCAGCCCGCGTTTGTGCCCGCGCCGCCGGAGGTGACAGAAGCGCCCGAAGCGGATGAAGTCGAGGCTGCCGAGGATGCCCCGGAGGAAACGGAAGCATCGGCGGAAGAAGCAGCTGCGGCAGAAGAATCCGCCGGGGAAACGGTGGACGCGGCAGACGACGGCGAAAAATCAGCAGAATAACAACAATACGCATTTTTAGTGTGGAATAGGAGAGAAAAACAATATGGCACGGACGACTGCGCGTGCGGCGGTCATGCAGATGATTTTTGAACATATGGCGGGCGGCGAAGGCGGCGAAGAGACGCTGCAAATGGTGTATGAGGCGCTGCGGAAGGAAGGACTTCCCGGCGTGGACAGCATTTCAGAGAACGAGCCGAGCGAATCCGACCGAGCGTACATCACCGAGGTGCTCGATGGCGTCTTGGCGCACCTCGACGAGCTGGATGAAGCGATTCAGGCTGCCAGTCCGCGCTGGGAAATCAGCCGGATGCCGCATGTGGATTTGACCATCCTGCGCATGGCGGCGTGGGAAATCCTCTACGAGGAGGGAATCCCCGGTCCGGTCGCCATCAACGAGGCAGTCAACCTCGCCAACCGCTTCTCCGAGCCGACGAGCGGCCGCTTCGTCAACGGCGTACTGGGTACGATTCTGCGCAGAAAGCAGGCGGAAAACCCGTGAGGCGCGTCGTTGTCGGGCTTGACACAAGCTGCTACACCACGTCCGCTGCTGCCGTAACCGCGGAGGGCAATGTGATTGCGAGCTGCCGCAAGCTGCTGCCTGTTCCACAGGGACAGCGCGGGCTGCGGCAGTCGGAGGCGGTGTTCACGCATGTCCGTCAGCTGCCGGGGCTGATTGAGGAATTGTCGGCGTATTTGACGGATTGCGAAATCGTCGCGGTGTGCGCTTCCCGCCGTCCACGGGATGAGGAAGCGTCGTATATGCCCGTGTTTCAAGCAGGGGACGCACAGGGCCGCAGTCTGGCGGCTCTGCTTCGCGTTCCCTGTTTTGCTACGACGCACCAGCGCGGGCATGTGGAAGCCGCGAAGGTGGATAGCGGCGTGGCGGCGGGCGATTTGCTGGCAGTGCACCTTTCCGGCGGCACGACCGAGGTGCTGTCGCTGGTGGATGACCGCCTGACGCTGCTCGGCGGGACGCTCGACCTCCATGCGGGGCAGGTGGTTGACCGCACGGGCGTGGCGCTGGGGCTGCCGTTCCCGGCGGGACCGCATTTGGAAGAGCTGGCGGTGCGCGGCACGGCGAGGGCGCTGCTGCCGGTCGCTATGGCGGACGGCGGGCTGTACTGCCACTTGTCCGGCGCGGAAACGCAGGTGCAGCGCTGGATTGCGCAGGGGATGATGCCCAAGGAGGACATTGCCCGCGAGGTATATGACCTGCTGGCGCGGACAGTTTCGCGTATGGTAACAGCGGCATCCCAGCAAACGGGCATTCGTCAGGTGCTGATTGCGGGCGGTGTTGCGTCCTCGCGGCTCTTTCGGGAGCTGGTGACGCAGCGGACTGCCAAGCGTCAGCCGGATTTGCGCGTGCGTTTCGGCCGCCCGGAGTATTCCGGGGACAACGCGGTCGGCGTGGCGCTCATTGGCGCAAGAAAATGGCGCGAACAGCAAGCACTGAAGGAGATAGAATATGGCAGCACAGATACTGGACGGTAAGGCGATTTCAGCGGAGCTTCGCGGGGCAATTGCACAGCGGGTGGCGCGCCTGCGCGAAAAGGGCGTCACGCCGGGATTGGCGGTGATTCTCGTCGGCGCAGACCCAGCCAGCCAGATTTATGTGCGCAACAAGAGCGTCGGGTGTGATCAGGTCGGCATCCACTCCGTGACCATCAACCTGCCCGAAACGACAACGCAGGACGAACTGGAGAAGCTGATAGCCCATCTGAACGCGGACGACACCATCCACGGTATTCTGGTGCAGCTTCCCCTGCCGAAACACCTCGATGAGGCGGCAGCGCTGGCGGTTATCGTGCCGGAAAAGGATGTGGACGGCTTCCACCTGCTCAACGCGGGGCGGATGATGAGCGGACAGCCGGGCGTGGTTGCGTGCACGCCCAAGGGCGCAATGGAGATGATCCGCCGCACGGGGATTGACCTTGACGGCAAAGAAGCGGTCGTCGTCGGACGGAGCAACATCGTCGGCAAGCCGATGGCAATGCTGCTGCTGCAAGCGAACTGCACCGTCACCATCTGCCACAGCCACACGGTGAACCTCGCCCAGCACACGCGCAATGCGGATATTCTCGTTGCGGCGGTCGGCAAGCCGGGGTTCATCACCAAGAGCATGGTCAAGCCCGGCGCGGTCGTCATCGACGTGGGTATCAACCGCGTGAACGGCAAGGTCGTCGGCGACGTGATGCCTGATGTGGCGGACGTTGCGGGCTACATCACGCCCGTCCCCGGCGGCGTGGGCAAAATGACAATTGTCGAGCTGCTGGAAAACACGGTGGAAGCGGCGGAGAAGCAGACGGCAAAATAAGCCGATACAAGTAGGAAGTGAAAGCGCCATGTCGGAGGGGGTTCTGGAGGTCAGCGAGGTCAACGAGTACGTCCGGCAGCTGCTGCAAAACGAGCCGGCGCTTCGCAAAGTCCGTTTGCGCGGGGAAATCAGCAACTTCAAGCGCCATTCGTCCGGGCATTGGTACTTTACGCTCAAGGACGAGCGGTGCCGAATCGCGGCGGTCATGTTCCGGCAGAACGCGATGCGCATGTCAATTCGCCCGATGGACGGCATGTCCGTCATCGTCAGCGGGCAGGTCGGGCTGTACAGCGAGGGCGGCAGCTACCAAATTACCTGCGACAGTATGCGTCCGGACGGCGTCGGCACGCTGTACCAGCAGTTCGAGGCGCTGAAAAACCGTTTGGCGGCGGAAGGGCTGTTCGACGAGGAGCACAAGCGGCGCTTGCCGTATCGCCCGAAGAAAATCGCGGTCGTCACGTCGGAAACAGGCGCGGTGCTGCACGATATCTGCATGGTGTCGCGGGCGCGTGACCCCGGCGTGCCGCTGGTGCTGGTGCCAGTTCAGGTGCAGGGCGCAGGGGCGGCGGAGAGCATCGCGCAGGGCATTCGGCGCGCGGCGAAAATCCCGGAGGTCGAGGTCGTCATCGTCGGGCGCGGCGGCGGCTCGATGGAGGATTTGTGGGCGTTCAACGAGGAAATTGTGGCGCGTGCGATTTATGACTGCCCGATTCCCGTCATCAGCGCGGTTGGGCATGAAACCGACTTCACGATTGCGGATTTTGTGGCGGACAGGCGTGCCGCCACACCGTCAAACGCGGCGGAAATGGCGGTGCCGGACTTGCGGGAGATTCTCGCGGGGCTGGATGGAATGCGGCAGCACTTGCAGACGGCGCTTTCGCAGCACTTGCAGGAAACGCGTCTGGCGCTGATGACGCTGGAAAAGCGGCTGGCGGCGTGCGACCCGAACCAGCACTTGACGGCGCTGGAGAAGCGGCTCGGCGGCGCAAAAATGCGGCTGGAGCATCAAATGTCGCAGCGGATTTCGGCGCTGACCCCGCGATTGGGGATGGCGCGGATTCGGCTGGACAGCGCGGCGGGGCAGAATTTGCCGGGGGTGTTGAAGCC
>OGTB01001955.1_pt1 | contig 12686 bp, 10 predicted proteins | sample 1553611 | NCBI WGS metagenome assembly OGTB01 (sample SAMEA2580032, study PRJEB22360) | human gut metagenome | biome: human gut; feature: human-associated habitat; material: faeces | place: Denmark | collected 2008/2010 | reverse complement strand
GAATACCGCCATCCGGTGCCAACACTACGCCGGTACGCAGCAGGCACACTCGCGTTTTGTCACTTTGCGCCCGGCAGGCAATCTCTTCCCAGCGGGCGCAGAGTTTATGAGTAAATTCGTTATGCGGCGGTTCCTCTTCGGTAACCACCACTTCACCTAAGTCGCCATAATAGCCCGTTGCCGAGCCGGAAATGAGTACCGACGGCGGCGGGTCGCTGGCATTAATCAAATCGACCAGTTTTTGCGTGTTATTCCAGCGGCTTTGGCAGAGACGCTCTTTTTGCTCGTGAGTCCAGCGTTTATCAGCAATCGGCTCTCCGGCCAGGTTGATTACCGCATCAACGCCGTTGAGGTTACTTTGATCGGCAAGCCCTTGCCATAGTGTCACCCGAGGGCCGAGAACGGAACTGGCTTTCTGCGGGTTACGCGTCACTACCGTGATTTGATGGCCCAGATCCAGCAAACGCGGAATCAAATGGCGACCAATTAATCCCGTCCCTCCGGTGATCACTATCTTCATGCAGCCTCCCGATATGGCGGTTAACGCTGCCAGCTTAAGGTCATGGATACCGAATCGGCGTAGCGCAGCGCGTGCAGTTTATCGATCTCCACTTCAGCATACGTCACCCAGTGATGTTCACGTGCGATATCGAGCACATCCTGAGTTAATTTTTCCAGCAAAGAGAAACGGTTATTCTCTACATGCTGAATAATGTTTTTCGTTACAGTGCGATAATTCAGCGCATCGTTGATATCTTCGCTAGTGCGCGCTTTATCGGCGGGGTAGTGGATCGTCACATTGATAACAATATCCTGACGGTTGTTAATTTCTTCTTCCTTAATTCCGATAAACGTACGTAAACGAAGGTTCTTTATACGAATAATAGCGGCAGGTTGTGCCATTGCAGGTTCTCCGTTGTTTTACTTAGGATGAAATAATACACGAGAACCTGTTTCTGTTAACTATCCGAACGCTCATCACCGAGTTGTGCTTTTAGCAGTGCCTGACCGGTGGCAGGGCGCGAACGGATCCGCTCATGCCAGTTCTTCACTGCCGGATACATTGCGAGGTCAATTCGCTGGCGAGTCCAGGCATTAACCCACGGCCAGCAGGCAATATCCGCAATGCTGTAGTTCTCGCCACCCAGCCAGGGCGAGTTTTCCAGCCGCTTGTTCAGTACATGGTACAGACGCTGAGTTTCAACCTGATAACGTTCAATAGCGTAAGGAATGGTTTGGGGGGCTGCGTGATTAAAATGATGATTTTGCCCAAGCATCGGCCCCAGTCCGCCTACCTGCCAGAATAACCACTGTAATGTGGCGGCGCGCTCACGCGTTTCATGACTCAAAAAGAGTCCTGTTTTCTCAGCCAGATACAACAAAATGGCACCAGACTCAAAGAGGCTTAGCGGTTCGCCGCCATCGGCTGGAGAATGATCAACAATTGCCGGAATTTTGTTGTTAGGCGAAATGTGCAAAAATTCCGGGCGAAACTGACCGCCTTTCCCCAGGTCTACCTTAATCAAGCGATAATCCAGCCCTGCTTCTTCGAGAAACAGCGTAATTTTGTGACCATTTGGTGTCGGGGCGAAATAGAGATCGATCATTGCAGCTCCGGTTGTCTAATCATCTGAACACCACAAGTATAGAAAGCGCGGCGACTTGTGTGAGTATTCGTCACGTGACAGTGACAAAAAGGCTCTATAGTTTGATAGCTAGCCCCCCCTTTATTGCCGAGGACATAATGAGTAAACCCGCTATCACGCTTTGGTCAGATGCCCATTTTTTCTCCCCTTATGTGTTATCCGCCTGGGTGGCGTTGCAGGAAAAAGGCCTGTCGTTTCATATCAAGACCATCGACCTCGACAGCGGTGAACATTTGCAGCCGACGTGGCAAGGTTACGGTCAGACACGCCGTGTGCCGTTATTACAAATTGATGATTTTGAGTTGAGTGAATCTTCTGCCATTGCGGAGTATCTGGAAGATCGATTTGCGCCACCGACCTGGGAACGTATTTATCCGCTTGATTTAGAAAATCGTGCGCGTGCACGACAGATTCAGGCCTGGTTGCGCAGCGATCTGATGCCCATCCGCGAAGAGCGTCCGACGGATGTTGTCTTTGCGGGGGCGAAAAAAGCGCCACTAACGGCCGAGGGAAAAGCCAGTGCAGAGAAACTGTTCGCGATGGCAGAACATTTGTTAGTACTGGGTCAGCCGAATTTATTTGGTGAATGGTGCATTGCTGATACTGATCTGGCGCTAATGATTAACCGCCTGGTACTCCATGGCGATGAGGTGCCGGAACGCCTGGTGGATTATGCGACATTCCAGTGGCAGCGAGCGTCTGTCCAGCGTTTTATTGCTCTTTCGGCGAAGCAATCTGGCTGATAGCAACGAAAGAATCCAGTATCATAGCTTACGTTTTTTCGACGAGGAGTGAGTGATGAAACTGATGTTTGCATCGGACATTCATGGGTCGTTACCGGCGACGGAACGTGTTCTGGAGTTGTTTGCCCAAAGCGGTGCCCAGTGGCTGGTGATCCTTGGCGACGTGTTGAATCACGGCCCGCGTAATGCTTTACCGGAGGGTTACGCGCCAGCCAAAGTCGCTGAACGGCTTAATGAAGTGGCACATAAGGTTATCGCTGTGCGCGGCAACTGCGACAGCGAAGTGGATCAAATGTTGCTGCATTTCCCGATAACCGCGCCGTGGCAACAGGTATTACTGGAAAAACAACGTCTGTTTTTGACGCATGGTCATCTTTTTGGCCCGGAAAACCTACCTGCTTTAAACCAGAACGATGTGCTGGTTTACGGTCATACCCATCTGCCAGTGGCAGAACAGCGGGGGGAGATTTTCCACTTTAACCCCGGCTCGGTGAGTATTCCGAAAGGCGGTCATCCGGCGAGTTATGGCATGCTGGATAATGACGTACTTAGTGTAATCGCACTCAATGATCAAAGTATCATTGCGCAGGTCGCGATTAATCCGTAATTTACCCACAACTCAAAATGCGCCGTAAGAGCGCCAGAAAAAGAAGGTTTCCTGATAATGGAACAGCGTCGTTTGGCAAGTACTGAATGGGTGGATATTGTCAATGAAGAGAACGAAGTCATTGCACAAGCCAGCCGGGAACAAATGCGGGCACAGTGTCTGCGTCATCGTGCAACTTACATCGTCGTGCATGATGGCATGGGCAAAATTCTGGTCCAGCGTCGTACCGAGACAAAAGACTTTTTACCCGGCATGTTAGATGCGACCGCAGGCGGTGTAGTCCAGGCCGATGAGCAACTGCTGGAATCCGCGCGTCGCGAAGCGGAAGAAGAGTTGGGCATTGCCGGTGTCCCCTTTGCCGAGCACGGGCAGTTCTATTTCGAAGATAAAAATTGCCGTGTCTGGGGCGCGTTGTTCAGTTGCGTCTCTCACGGTCCCTTCGCCCTACAGGAAGATGAAGTCAGTGAAGTTTGCTGGCTGACACCGGAAGAAATCACCGCACGCTGCGATGAGTTCACTCCAGACTCGCTGAAAGCGCTGGCGTTGTGGATGAAGCGCAATGCCAAAAATGAAGCCGTAGAGACTGAAACGGCAGAATGAAAAAAGAGCCGCAATTGCGGCTCTTAACATTTTTAGTGGTAGCCCATCAACTGAGCGCCGATCACTACGACGCTGGACATAATAAACAGCAGTCCAAGCAGGGTCGCGCCCACCTTCAGCCAGTTACGGAAGTCCACCCGGCACACACCGAGCGTCGCCATTAACGAAGCTGAGGTTGGGTAAATGATGTGGCTGAAGCCATCACCAAACTGGAACGCCAGCACGGTAACCTGACGGTTAACACCGACCAGATCGCCAAGCGGTGCCAGTAACGGCATGGTTAACGCCGCCTGACCAGAACCGGACGTCACGAAGAAATTAAATACCGCCTGGAAGAGCAACATAAACCAGGCCGCGACCGCGTTATCCAGACCGCTAATGGCATTGGCAATGCTGTTGAGGATGGTATTTAACACGCTGGCATCACCCGCTTCACCATTACCGACCAGCAGCAAAATCCCTTTGGCGAAACCCACCAGCAGGGCAGGGGCGATCATCATTCGCGCCCCTTCGGTAAAGGATGAAGCCATGGTATTAACCGTCATGCCGTTAAGGCGGAAAACAACGCCGATGATGCCAATCACCAGACCCATGGTGAAGAACTGGCTGGCAATTTCAGGAATAAACCAGGCATTAACGATCACGCCCCAAATCACCCAGACCATTACGGCGGTCAGGACAATTAATACCAGCCAGTCACCAAAGGTAAACGGACGTTGTTCAACATCCGCCTGCTTTTCACGAAAGAAGCGGTCGGACTCATGCACGCGTGACAGAAGAGGATTCTTTTTCACTCGTGAGGCGTACACCATGGTAAAGATCAGGCCAATCAGAGTGGCGATAACCCACACCACGATGCGCAACCCGGAGCCAGAAAGCACCGGAACGCCGGCAATCCCCTGAGCAACAACCACACAAAACGGGTTCATCCACGAACTGGCAAAACCGATTTGCGTGGCAATATAAGTCACCAGGACGGTGGTAATACTGTCATAGCCCAGCCGGACCATTAGCGGTGCGATGATAATGGCAAAGGCGACGGCTTCTTCCCCCATACCAAATACCGCGCCGCCAAGTGAAAACAGAATAAACAGCGCAGGAATAAAGAGAATTTCATTCCCGCGGGTATGGCGAATAAGCGCCAGGATACCGTTATCAATGGTTCCTGTACGCATCACAATGCCAAACGCGCCGCCAATCACCAGCATAAACATGATGATGCCAACGGCTGTCCCGTATTTCGATCCTGAGGTTAACCCTTCAAACGGGAAGTTCATCAGGCCCGGGCGTTCATCGCCCGTCGTGAACAGCTGTACGCGGTGATACTCAGGTTCGCCTGCTTCGTTAGTCAGAATGCGAAATGAGTGTGGATCTACGACTTTGCGTGTTTTTGTTTGACCATCAACCTGATACTGCACTTCCTGACTGTCAAACATGCCCACCGGAACTACCCAGGTGGCAAGACTGGTTAAAATGGCAACAAAAAAGATAATCACCAACGTATCGGGCATTGCCCATCTTCTGGTTGGTTTGGATTCAGTGATTGCGGACATAGCGCAAATATTCCCTTGCACAAAACAAAGTGGTAAGTATGCAAAGTGAGATGGCGCAATTCATTGATGCAGCGCAGTTAAGCAAGATAATCAGAAAGGATTAATGCAAATTAAGAGAATAAAAAACCGGAAATAGTCACTATTTCCGGTTCCGATATCCGCAGCGCAAAGCTGCGGATGATGACGAGATTACTGCTGCTGTGCAGACTGAATCGCAGTCAGCGCGATGGTGTAGACGATATCGTCAACCAGTGCGCCACGGGACAGGTCGTTAACCGGCTTGCGCATACCCTGCAGCATCGGCCCGATGGAGATCAGGTCGGCAGAACGCTGTACCGCTTTGTAGGTGGTGTTACCGGTGTTCAGATCCGGGAAGATGAACACGGTAGCGCGACCTGCAACCGGAGAGTTCGGCGCTTTGGATTTCGCAACGTCAGCCATTACCGCAGCGTCGTACTGCAGCGGACCGTCGATCATCAGGTCAGGACGTTTTTCCTGCGCCAGACGAGTTGCTTCGCGAACTTTTTCTACGTCGCTACCAGCACCAGAAGTCCCGGTGGAGTAGGAGAGCATAGCAACGCGCGGTTCGATACCGAAGGCCGCAGCGGAATCAGCGGACTGAATCGCGATTTCTGCCAGCTGTTCTGCAGTCGGATCCGGGTTGATCGCACAGTCACCGTAAACGTAAACCTGTTCCGGCAGCAGCATGAAGAACACGGAAGATACCAGGGAGCTGCCCGGTGCAGTTTTGATCAGCTGCAGCGGCGGACGGATGGTGTTTGCGGTAGTGTGAACAGCACCGGAAACCAGACCATCAACTTCATCCTGTTCCAGCATCAGCGTACCGAGAACTACGTTATCTTCCAGCTGTTCGCGGGCAACGGTTTCGGTCATGCCTTTGTTCTTACGCAGTTCGACCAGACGACCAACATAGCTTTCGCGAACCACTTCTGGATCAACGATTTCAATGCCTGCACCCAGTTCTACACCCTGAGACGCTGCAACACGGTTGATCTCTGCCGGATTACCCAGCAGTACGCAAGTTGCGATACCACGTTCAGCACAGATAGCGGCTGCTTTAACGGTACGCGGTTCGTCACCTTCCGGCAGAACGATACGTTTGCCCGCTTTGCGCGCAAGTTCAGTCAGCTGATAACGGAACGCTGGCGGAGACAGACGACGGCTGCGCTCAGAAGTGGCAGTCAGAGAATCGATCCAGTCAGCGTTGATGTAGTTAGCAACGTATTCCTGAACTTTCTCGATACGCTCGTGATCGTCAACCGGAACTTCCAGGTTGAAGCTCTGCAGGCTCAGAGAAGTCTGCCAGGTGTTGGTGTTCACCATAAATACCGGCAGGCCGGTAGCGAAAGCACGTTCGCACAGTTTAGAAATGCGCGCGTCCATTTCGTAGCCGCCAGTCAGCAGCAGGGCACCGATTTCTACGCCGTTCATGGCAGCCAAGCACGCGGCAACCAGCACGCCAGGGCGGTCTGCGGAAGTCACCAGCAGAGAACCGGCACGGAAGTGCTCCAGCATGTGCGGAATGCTGCGTGCGCAGAAAGTGACGGATTTAACGCGGCGAGTATTGATGTCGCCTTCGTTGATGATGGTCGCATTCAGGTGGCGAGCCATATCGATCGCACGAGTCGCGATCAGGTCAAAGCTCCACGGCACAGCGCCGAGAACCGGCAGCGGGCTGGATTCTTGCAGCTTCGCCGGATCAACATTGTTTACTTTAGCTTTGGAAGAGTCGTCGAAAATCTCGGACAGATCCGGGCGAGTACGACCCTGTTCATCAACCGGTGCGTTCAGTTTGTTAACGATAACGCCGGTGATGTTGGTGTTTTTGGCACCGCCGAAGCTGTTGCGGGTCAGTTCGATACGCTCTTTCAGCTGTTCCGGGGTGTCAGTGCCCTGAGACATAACGAAGACGATTTCCGCATTCAGCGTTTTAGCGATTTCGTAGTTCAGAGACTGGGCAAACTGGTGCTTACGTGTCGGGACCAGACCTTCAACCAGAACGACTTCAGCGTCTTTGGTGTTAGCGTGGTAGTTTGCGACGATCTCTTCCATCAGCACATCTTTCTGATTGCTGGAAAGCAGACCTTCAACGTAGCTCATTTTCAGCGGTTCAGCGGCCGTCGTGGTGGAAGAGTTCGCACGCACGATAGTCGTAGTCTGATCGGGCGCATCGCCACCGGTACGCGGCTGAGCGATAGGTTTGAAAACGCTCAGACGAACGCCTTTGCGTTCCATTGCACGGATCACGCCAAGGCTGACGCTGGTCAGACCGACGCTGGTTCCGGTAGGGATCAGCATAATAATACGGGACACGGTTTATCCTCTTTCGTTACCGCCGATTTGGCGGGTTACAAAACAGCACCGCCAGCTGAGCTGGCGGTGTGAAATCAGGCAGTCAGGCGGCTCGCGTCTTGCGCGATAACCAGTTCTTCGTTGGTTGGGATAACCACCGCAGGACGGGTACCTTCTTTGTTGATGAAACCAGATTTGCCGAAACGTGCAGCCAGGTTGCGTTCATGATCAACTTCAAAGCCCAGCACGCCCAGTTTGCCCAGAGACAGTTCACGAACCATCGCGGCATTTTCACCGATACCACCGGTGAAAACAACAGCGTCCAGACGACCATCCATCAGCGCAGTGTAGGCACCGATGTATTTCGCCAGGCGGTGGCAGTAAACGTCCATTGCGCGCTTCGCGTCTTCTTTCGTCGCGTAGTTGTCTTCAACATAGCGGCAGTCGCTGGTCACTTCGGTCAGACCCAGCAGGCCAGACTCTTTGGTCAGCAGTTTGTTGATTGCGTCAACGCTCATGCCCAGGGTGTCGTGCAGGTGGAAGATGATCGCCGGATCGATATCACCAGAACGGGTGCCCATGACCAGACCTTCCAGCGGGGTCAGGCCCATAGAGGTGTCAACGCATTTACCGTTGCGGATAGCAGAAACGGAACCACCGTTGCCCAGGTGGCAGGTGATGATGTTCAGTTCTTCTACCGGTTTGTTCAGCATTTTTGCCGCTTCCTGGGTTACATAGAAGTGGCTGGTGCCGTGCGCGCCGTAACGACGGATGCCGTGCTCTTTGTACAGGTTGTACGGCAGGGCGTAGAGGTAAGACTCTTCCGGCATAGTCTGGTGGAACGCGGTGTCAAATACAGCAACGTTTTTGTCTTTCAGCTGTGGGAAAGATTTCAGAGCTTCTTCGATACCGATCAGGTGAGCCGGGTTGTGCAGCGGTGCAAAAGAAGCTGCATCTTTGATACCCTGAATAACAGACTCATCGATCACTACGGAGCTGGTATACTTTTCGCCGCCGTGTACGATACGGTGACCGATAGCAGTCAGCTGCGCAGACAGTTCTGGTTTTTGTGCCAGAATAGTATTAACGATAAAGTTGAGCGCTTCGCTGTGAGCGGCGCCTGCACCTAAAGCCGCTTCCTGTTTATTGCCGTCCATTTTCCATTTGATACGTGCTTCGGGCAGGTGGAAACATTCGGCTAAACCAGAAAGGTACTCTTCACCATTTACTGCATCGATGATGGCAAATTTCAGTGAAGAACTACCGCAGTTCAGAACCAGTACTAACTTACTCGACATGGAAGTACCTATAATTGATACGTGGCTAAAAAAACGTCAGGGAGCCATAGAGCGTAGCGCATGATGACACCGACATTTATGATTAACATCATGCACTGCAAATTTTTTTTGCATGATGGAAGAAATATCTTGAGTCTATGCCATTTTGCGTAATTTTCAGCCAATGGCATAATGTATATGAATTTGACGACTCAATGAATATGTACTACTTAGGCCTTCAGGCTGCTAAAGGATACCTGATAGTGGGTATGGAAGACAAAATGTTTTGAACGTTGTCCCGCTGAGTTGTGAATTTGCACAAATTTTTGAATCTTTATATGTGAAGTTGAGGTGAAGCATGTCAACGCCGGATAATCGTTCTGTTAATTTTTTTAGCTTGTTTCGCCGGGGACAGCATTACTCAAAGACGTGGCCGCTGGAAAAACGCCTTGCCCCGGTCTTTGTCGAAAATCGCGTTATCAAGATGACGCGTTATGCGATCCGTTTTATGCCGCCGATCGCCGTATTTACTCTCTGCTGGCAGATTGCCCTGGGCGGTCAGCTTGGGCCGGCAGTTGCCACTGCGCTGTTCGCTTTAAGTTTACCCATGCAGGGATTGTGGTGGCTGGGCAAACGTTCTGTAACGCCATTACCCCCTGCAATCCTTAACTGGTTTTATGAAGTTCGCGGTAAATTGCAGGAGTCTGGACAGGTGTTGGCACCCGTTGAAGGCAAGCCTGATTACCAGGCATTAGCTGACACGCTTAAGCGCGCCTTCAAACAACTGGATAAAACTTTCCTTGATGATTTGTAATTGACCCCTGATTACGCATATAAAAGAAGGCATACTCAGCCTTCTTTTTTTTCACCGTAGTAGAGTGATACAGGAGTCAACAATGGAAATGACCAACGCGCAACGTCTTATTTTGTCTAACCAGTACAAGATGATGACTATGCTCGATCCGGCAAATGCTGAACGTTACCGTCGCCTGCAAACAATCATTGAGCGTGGTTATGGATTACAGATGCGTGAACTGGATCGCGAGTTTGGCGAGCTGAAAGAAGAAACCTGCCGCACTATCATCGACATTATGGAGATGTATCATGCGTTGCATGTTTCCTGGTCTAATTTGCAGGACCAGCAATCCATCGATGAACGTCGTGTCACCTTCCTCGGCTTTGACGCCGCCACTGAAGCACGTTACCTCGGTTATGTCCGCTTTATGGTTAATGTGGAAGGACGCTATACCCATTTTGATGCCGGAACTCACGGTTTTAACGCCCAGACGCCAATGTGGGAAAAATATCAGCGCATGCTTAATGTGTGGCATGCCTGCCCGCGTCAGTACCATTTGAGCGCCAACGAAATTAATCAAATTATCAACGCCTGAGGAGGCCCGCGTGCGGTGCAAAGGTTTTCTGTTTGATCTTGATGGAACGCTGGTGGATTCCCTGCCTGCGGTAGAACGGGCGTGGAGCAACTGGGCCAGACGTCATGGGTTAGCGCCGGAAGAGGTGCTGGCTTTTATTCACGGTAAACAGGCGATCACCTCTTTGCGCCATTTTATGGCGGGCAAATCCGAGGCTGATATTGTCGCCGAGTTTACGCGTCTGGAGCACATCGAGGCCACGGAAACCGAGGGTATTACCGCGCTTCCGGGGGCAATCGCCTTACTCAATCATTTGAATAAAGCAGGTATTCCGTGGGCCATTGTGACTTCTGGCTCCATGCCGGTAGCGCGAGCGCGCCATAAAGTAGCTGGGCTTCCCGCACCAGAGGTGTTTGTAACCGCTGAGCGAGTGAAGCGCGGAAAACCAGAACCTGATGCGTATCTGTTAGGCGCGCAGCTGCTGGGGCTTGCGCCGCAGGAGTGTGTGGTGGTGGAAGATGCTCCCGCTGGCGTGCTTTCTGGCCTGGCGGCGGGTTGTCATGTCATTGCGGTTAACGCTCCGGCAGATACCCCGCGCCTGAATGAGGTCGATTTGGTCCTCCACAGTCTGGAGCAAATTACTGTGACCAAACAGCCAAATGGCGATGTTATTATTCAGTGAAACACCTGATCATGATTTAGCCCCGTCTCGTCGGGGCTTTTTTATGGCAGAATCAAGTCATCCCCCTCAATTAACAAGGATAAGTTGTGAACGGTGAATTGATTTGGGTTCTTTCATTACTGGCCGTTGCCATCATCTTGTTTGCGACGGGCAGAGTGCGTATGGATGCGGTCGCTTTGTTTGTTATTGTCGCGTTTGCATTAAGTGGAACGCTGACGGTCCCCGAAGTATTTTCCGGCTTTTCCGATCCTAACGTTGTCCTGATTGCCGCCTTGTTTATTATTGGCGATGGTTTGGTCCGTACCGGTGTTGCCACTGTAATGGGGACATGGCTGGTCAAAGTGGCGGGCAACAGTGAAATCAAAATGTTGGTTTTGTTGATGCTGACCGTCGCGGGGCTTGGCGCGTTTATGAGTTCAACCGGCGTTGTCGCTATCTTTATTCCCGTGGTGTTAAGCGTTGCCATGCGTATGCAAACGTCGCCGTCGCGTCTGATGATGCCGTTAAGTTTTGCCGGGCTGATAAGCGGCATGATGACGCTGGTGGCGACGCCGCCGAACCTGGTAGTCAACAGTGAATTGCTGCGTGAAGGCTATCACGGCTTCAGTTTCTTTAGCGTAACACCTATTGGCCTGGTCGTGCTGGTGCTGGGTATTTTGTATATGTTAGTGATGCGTTTCATGCTGAAAGGGGATACCCAGACCCCGCAGCGCGAAGGCTGGACGCGTCGAACCTTTCGCGATCTTATCCGTGAATATCGACTGACCGGGCGTGCGCGACGTCTGGCTATTCGCCCCGGATCGCCAATGATTGGTCAACGGCTGGACGATCTCAAATTACGTGAGCGTTATGGCGCTAACGTCATCGGTGTTGAACGCTGGCGGCGTTTTCGTCGCGTTATCGTGAACGTTAATGGGGTTTCTGAATTTCGCGCGCGTGACGTTTTGCTTATTGATATGTCTGCGGCTGATGTCGATCTCCGGCAATTTTGTAGTGAGCAGTTGCTGGAGCCGATGGTACTACGCGGCGAGTATTTTTCTGACCAGGCACTTGATGTGGGCATGGCAGAGATTTCATTAATTCCTGAGTCTGAACTTATTGGTAAATCGGTGCGCGAAATTGGTTTTCGTACCCGCTACGGACTGAATGTGGTGGGGCTAAAGCGCAATGGCGAGGCGATGGAAGGTTCGCTGGCGGATGAGCCTCTGCTGCTGGGCGATATCATCCTGGTTGTGGGTAACTGGAAACTGATCGGTATGCTGGCAAAACAGGGGCGTGACTTTGTGGCGCTGAACTTACCAGAAGAAGTGAGTGAAGCATCGCCAGCACACAGTCAGGCACCTCATGCCATTTTTTGCCTGGTGTTGATGGTGGCGTTAATGCTGACCGATGAAATTCCTAATCCTGTTGCCGCTATCATCGCCTGCCTGCTGATGGGGAAATTCCGTTGTATCGATGCTGAAAGCGCCTATAAATCCATTCACTGGCCGAGCATTATTTTGATCGTTGGGATGATGCCGTTTGCTGTGGCATTACAGAAAACGGGAGGTGTCGCGCTGGCGGTGAAAGGGCTGATGGACATAGGCGGCGGTTACGGGCCACATATGATGCTGGGTTGTTTGTTTGTCTTGTCGGCGGTTATTGGGCTATTTATCTCTAATACCGCAACGGCGGTGTTGATGGCTCCGTTTGCGCTGGCTGCTGCCAAAACGATGGGTGTGTCGCCTTATCCATTTGCGATGGTCGTGGCGATGGCAGCATCCGCCGCCTTTATGACGCCGGTTTCTTCACCTGTTAACACACTGGTTTTAGGTCCGGGAAATTACAGCTTCAGTGACTTTGTGAAGTTGGGGGTACCGTTCACCATTATCGTGATGGCGGTTTGTGTGGTGATG
>OGTB01001949.1_pt1 | contig 12718 bp, 20 predicted proteins | sample 1553611 | NCBI WGS metagenome assembly OGTB01 (sample SAMEA2580032, study PRJEB22360) | human gut metagenome | biome: human gut; feature: human-associated habitat; material: faeces | place: Denmark | collected 2008/2010 | reverse complement strand
CCCCGCCACGCACGAAACGGTCGAGAACAACTGGCACTATGTTTATCAGGAAGGTCAGGCCGTGTTCAAGGCCGCCGTATCGAACATGGCCGACACCTCGGTCGAAGTCATGGAGCGCAACAAGCTGACGCCCGACGACATCACCTACCTGGTCCCGCATCAGGCCAATCTGCGGATCATCGACGCGACCGCCCATCGTATGGGCCTGCCGCGCGAAAAGTGCATGATCAACATCGACAAGTTCGGTAACACGACGGCTGCCACGATTCCGCTCTGCCTGTGGGATTACGAGTCCCGGCTGAAAAAGGGCGATAACCTGATTCTGGCAGCTTTCGGCGGCGGCTACACATGGGGAGCCGAATACGTCAAGTGGGCGTACGACGGCGGCGATTTCTCGAAATAGCGCGCGTCTCGTCCGGTTTCATGCGCGAAGCAAGGAAACAAACGGACCGAAAAGCACATAAAGGCGGTTCTATAGTTCAAGGGATAGAACGGAAGTTTCCTAAACGCTTTTGCCGGGAAACGACATGCAGTGAGAAAGAGGGGAATAATAATTGAGATAGAAAAGCGGTAAGCCCTTGTAGTTCAATGGATAGAACATAAGTTTCCTAAACTTGTAATTCGGGTTCGATTCCCGGCGAGGGTACAAAAAACGAGGTTTCAACGCCTCGTTTTTTGTACTTTTTATCACTTTGTGGCTATATTTGTTTGCAAAAGTTGGCAAATAGTTGGCAAAAAAATGGGGACTACTTTTAAGGCTGTCGTCTATGCGGACAACAAGAAAAAGGACGGAACATACAACCTGAAAATCCGGGTGACCCATAACCGTCGTTCTTTAAAGGTATCGACAAATATATATGTTTTCCCCGACGATCTCGGTCGCAAACTTCAAATAAAGAATCAGGAGATTATTGACCTTGCTGACGATCTGATCCGTCGGTGGCGCTATTTAGTCAATCGTCTGGGCATTGCAGCCGAGGTAATGGATGTTAAGCAGATAGTACAATATATAAAGGAGTCGGAAATAACGGGCGAAGGATTTCATCTCGATTTTATCGAGTACGGAAGAAAAGTGGCCGCCTCCAAATCAAAAGGAACCGCAAGGGCATATAACACGTCGCTAAACGCATTGGAGCGCTTCATGAGGGGGAAGCCGCTCGATATAAATAGCGTAACGGCCAAGTTTCTTTCCGATTTCGAAGCGTTTCTTGCCCACGAGCCAGTCATGAGGTATGATCGCCAAAAACGAGTAGAGAAAACAAGCCGGTCGAAATCGAACGGTCGGGCGCTTTCTTTGTATATGGCCAACATCAGGCACATACACAATGAAGCGAAAAAGGAATTTAACGACGAAGATTCAGGTATCATCCGCATTCCGCAATCACCTTTTAGAAAATACGCGGTAAAACGCCCCCCTACCCCCAAAAAGCGTGCATTACAGCCTGAGACCATACAGGCAATTATCGATTTGCCTGATGCGGATCGTAAGACCGGCAACATAGCCGATTTTACGAGACGAGATTTTGCCCGAGATTGTTTCCTCCTGTCGTTCGCCCTCGCCGGCATGAACTCTGCCGATCTTTTCGACTGCAAGGCTTCCGATTTTGACAGGAAAGAGCGAATCATTACCTACAAACGGCAAAAGACACGTACACGGCGAGCCGACGAGGCCGAAACCAAAATCAGGATCGAGCCATGTATTTGGCCTTTAGCTCAGAAATACATATCTAAAGGAGGAGATAGGCTTTTCTGCTTCGATAAGCATTATTCTACGCTCAACTCTTTCTCAATCGCGCTAAACACAGGCTTGCGGCAAATAGAAGCAGCCATAAAGCCGGAGAAACATATCACTTTCTACGCCGCCCGCCACTCTTGGGCGACTATTGGCCGATCCAAAGCCCTGAATATCGATAAATATACTATTCATGAGGGGCTGAATCATGTGGATGACCGCATGAGAATTACAGACATCTATGTCGAGAGGGATTATAGCCTCATTTGGGAAGCCAACGCCAAAATATTAGGGATATTCGACTGGTCAGCATTAGAAGAACGCGAGCAGGATAATATCACAAAATAATGATTCCTATTCCTTCTCGGGCTTTTTATATCCGATAGGGTTTCTTGTCCGCTGCGGATGTATTGACAAAGCTGCGATAGCTTGGTAAATATTGTCCAACTCTTTCCGCATATCCTCCGACAGATCGCTGACCGCCTCGGCATTCTCGGCATCCGCCCTCTCCAGCAGGGCCAGTTTCGCCCGAATTTCGGATAGTTCAGCCGTTATCTGCGTCGTGGTGGTAATGTAATTACGCATCGCTACAAACGCCCGCATAATCGCCCTATTCACTCGTATGGCCGTCTCGCTACGCAGAACGCTCGACAACATTGCGACGCCCATTTCGGTAAAGGCAAACGGTGGATATTTCGGATACTTGCCACGCCCATCGATTTCTAAGGACGCAATTTGCGACCTTAACCTGTCTTTCAATGTGTTATACTCAGTGTCCGAGAGTTCAAACATAAAATCCTCCCCCTCGAAACGCTCAATATTGCGCCTTACAGCCTCTTTCAATCGCTTTGTTTCCACTCCGTAGAGTTCCGCCAAATCGAAATCCAGCATTACCCGCTGGCCCCGTATTTCGTAGATTTTACTCTGAATAGATTGTAGTTCCATGCCGTAAAGATAGCGATATTATACAAAAAGAGAAGGGCTTGCGCCCCTCTCTCCCCTAACTTCCTTTATGCTTACTTGCGGATAACAGAATGCCCATTGCAGCAAGCAATTTGAGCATATCCTTTCTAAATTGATCGTCTTCGAGAAGTCGTCTCACGACTTCTTCGGCCGTGAATCGATAAGAAGTCATTGAATCGGAGCTTGACGTTTGACCGAAGGCACGACTTCGAACAGTCGGGCAATGAAATCGAGCCCCTTTTGAGTCACCAAAACTTTAATGACTGTAAATCCGTCGTGACTATTTCGCTCGATAAACTTTTCCTTGAGTTCGAAATATCCTCTGTTGATATACTCCTGCTTAGGCTCGTTCCGATTGCAAAAGAATATGCCTTTCTCGCGCAGCTTCTGAAAAAGAGTATTTCGACCGAATGGTAATCCGAGTATCTTGGCCGACTGCCCGACATCGATCTTCTGATCCGTGTCGAGAACTTTATCCATCAGTTCCGCTTTAGGTGTAAGAGCAGCTACTTTTTTCTCGGCCTGCTCAAGCTGTTGTTTTTGTCGATTTATCGTCTCATTGGCAACCAGCACGGCTCTTGCCATAATCATCTCAGGTGTATCGTCCACTTTGGCCACCATGTAGCCGCCAGTTTTGCGAATCGCCGGCAGCACTTCGTCACATACCCAATCCTGAAACTGTTCCGCTTGCGGAAGCTTCGAGCGCATGACGAGACGGTACACGTCGGATTCGGGAATGTATTTCACTGGTTGTGCACCGCCATCAGTGGGGGTCACTAAAATAGTGACTCCTTTGCAGTGAGAGGAAATAGCATTTGCAGGTTTAACATAACCCAACGCTTTTGCGACATCGTTGGCCAAAAACATAGGCTTGTCGCTGGTCATAGCAACTCGAACCCGTCCGAATCGCTCATTATTGAAAATTTGGACGCTATTCATGGCCTACCTACTTTGAAAGGGTAAATACTTTGGAGCGGTTACGAAGTGCTTGCGGGTCAATTGAAGATTTACGCTGATCGAATGATAACAAACACCTTAACCGCTCTTTATTGCCGGCATTCTCTTCGAGGATGTCCCAATACTTGTGCATTGCCTCGTTATAAGCGTTTTCCAAATGCTCGGTGCGACCCATGAAAAAGCGAGCAATCGTATTGCTCTCGTTTAGTTTGCTCTGAAGCTCAGCAACAAGAGCGCGTAAAGTCTCAATTTCTCTGACAAGAGAATCTCGAGTCGTTGATTTTGAAGTGTTGGACATAGGTGATAGACATTTAGTTTGCAACAAAAAACAGCAGTGTTGCTACCTGCTGTCTATCACCATAGAGGCTGCCGTATCATTACAATAACGGCACAGGGCATCACTGCTGTAAATATGTTAAGGCATAAAAAAAGCCTACAAAATAGGCCGCATTATGCGCCTCTATGGTATGATAGACATCACAAAGATATGCATGATTTTTGAGTTTGCAAATTTCAGGAAATAAAAAAGCCCCTCTGTTTTGAGGGGCTAAATTAGAAGGTTATTCAAATAGATACCGTTACAGCAAATTTACACTTTCCTTTATCGACTTTTCAGATAGATACTTAAGAGGAATCTGCCTATCTTAGCGTTACATTCATTCGCCTCAAGCTAATAGCATCATCTCCGCAATAAATATCTGATTTTGCTATTAAATCTTGATCGGATAAATATGTATTGGCATAATCTTTTAATGCTTCCGCAGGTATAATTAATAATAGATAATCCCAATTTTCTGACGCATATTCTTCTGTAAAATCCTTATGAGGGTAACATATATCCAGTCCAATATATTGAACATTGATATTTTCATACTCACCTATTTCATAAGATATTGGGAGTAAAACGTCAGAAATGACTTTGGATACCATTTCATGTTGCGATAACCTTACCTCATTATACGTAGAAGAATGACATAACGTATGAAAAAGCAGCAATTTATTTGCCTTGTAAGGCATAACTGTCGGATATGCCTCTGCACTCTCTACTAAAATTTTCCCACTTAATACCGTGTCTACCATCGCTTTGTATGGAAATAGCGGAGACGTTTCCCCAATGGAATCCAATTTCGAATTAAAAATATTTAATGCCCATGCTGCGGGTATTCTATGTTCATCAATACTTGCAGAAGCCATAGTCAGCGAACTCCTAAGTTTGATTTTGCGAACGTCCTCAATTGAAAATCCCTTATTGGTTGTCTGGCTTGATGCTGGCAAGACTGTAATAATCCCTTGCAGGATTGCCAACAGTAGAAAAGTCCTTTTCATATAAATTCGAGTTTAGTTTTTAATCTGTTGAACGTGTCGCTGTTTTCGAGTTCACTCCAAATATAAGACGTTTTAAATTACCGATCAAATCTTTTTATCTCTGATCTTGACGACGTCCTGGAAATTATAGAGCCTCTCTTTGTAGACTGGTATTCCGCACCGACTCACTTTACTATTGAACGCCGTGTCCGATTTACGCGTGATGGCCTTTGCCGTTTCGTAGTCTACCTTCACATTCAGGAACTGGGCAAGAACATCGCGGCCTTTGTTCAGTACGTCCATTGTCACATGCTCCATCGCGCCCTGCTCTTTCAGCCTGCCGAACATTTCGATTGCCTCGAAGATCAACTTGAAAATTTGCCTCAGCTTCTCAATGTCCTCCGAAGATAACTTTTTGATTTGGTCCGCATCGAGATTCTCGACCACTTCTGAAACATTCATATCATTCATCTGTCGATTGCTTTGATTTGCGAGGTCTTCTGAGCCGTCTGTCTGCCATTCGGTATTTGGCAGTTCGCCTCTTCATGAGGCGCAGCATAATCATCAACTGTTTCCGGGAATAATTGATGTACACTTCCGAGTCGTCATAAACGCCTCCCCTGCGTTTTTTTTTAGGTCCATCCATGTCATATCGGGATTTAATTACTATTTTTGAATTGGCGGAATCAAAGGGCGGGGAATCTTCGGATGAACCGCTTTTTTGTTAGACTATTTTATGTGTCTGACAATGTCGGTAGTTCTCCTGCCATTTTTCCAGCAGTGCCGGGTGTTCTTTCAGGTACTCTTCAGCTTCCGATGAGTCAACCATCACGATACCGGCACAAATCGAGGACTTTATGATCTTTTTTCGGATCATTTCCCACACCCTGATTTCAGCAATGTCTAATCTTTCAGCCAGTTGTTTAATTGTCGTCATATCTCGTGAATTAAATAATATGTTTTGTCACCCCTAAATACTCGTCCACTTTCTCAATAAATCGCTCGATATCCCGAACTACGACACACTTATTGCCGGCCATTTCAGCCCGTTTCAGCCATTCTTTCTGTGCTGGCGACAATCTGCCCGTCTCAGTCTTCAATTCAATGCAGAGGGCCCCGAAATGGCCGCGAGGAACCAACAGAATCAGATCGCTCACCCCGGCAACCGTTCCCTCGGCTTTCATCCGCGCCGCCTCGATACGGTTCCGTGAACCGCCGTTAGGCACGGCGAACAGCAGTCCTCGATACTGTGGATACTGCATAGCAAACCACCGAACGCACGCTATTTGCAAATCGCTTTCCCTGTGCCTCATTGTAGAATATCCTTTACCTTTATCGCTATCTCTCGGAAAATAGGGGAGGTATCGTATTCGGCTTGGTAGCGATTGATCAGGTAGCCAATACTCCCACGATCCCGGTGAATTGCCTGTCCGATCTCTCGGGCCGACGCGCCGCGTTTGTGAATCTCATGGCACAGAATGATCCGCGCCCGAACTACCGGTAGCCTCCTGCTACGAGCTCGTATATCCTCCAGTCCGAAACCCGTCGCCTGTTCGACGGCTGCGGATATACGCTGTATCTCACTTTCAAGAATCGTCATCGTCCCAATACTTTATTGATTGCCTTCTCGGCCTTTGATATGGCATCCATCCATCTATTAGGAATAGGGGGTAATAGAGTGTTCTCTGCGTCCAAATCATGTTGGCGAATAATTTCCTGTAATGCCGCCAGCATTTCCGGTGCGGCAGCGATCAGGCGGACATTAGATTCTATTTCCATCCTTTGCTTCCTGTATTCTTCGTCCGTTTCAGGGAGTATAGTATTTACTATCATTTGGATATATCCCGGTTGAATCTGTCTCCCAACACCGACACATACTCCGCTTATATAATCGGGTTTCCACGGCCCCGGAGTACCTTTGAATTCTGTTTTCATCATTTCACTAACTTAAACTCTATGCGCCAAACAAAAGGATTCCGTTCCCATGTACCTTCCCCGGAAACCTTGTCGATCAGCGAGGCGAAGGCTTCGCGGGGCGTGTCGAACCATAACCCTCTTCCTTTATAATCGATATATCCATACATATCTAATATCGATTCTGCGTATGCACGTCTAATCCCTTCTTTCATGCAATCATCGTCCGAAATATCCTGCAACCGCTCAATCCGAATGTCGGTAATCTGGATTCGGTGAGGCATCAGGTCGGCCTGAACGAACATTTTGTTGTGCCAACCTGCCTTATCATGCACTACGGCATTTTTGAAGCTATCGTAACAATCATCCCCAAAATCTCCGATCATCAATTCGCTATGTATGTCTGCGTAACACTGCGCCACCGCCACGATCTCTCCAATCTTATAGGGGCACTTGTGCTCAATCACAAGCTTCCCATTATTGGCTATCACATGGATAATATCACCTTTTATCTCTTCAGCCTCTATTTTATAAATCGGCCACCAAGCATCTTTTACTACGCGCCTTGTCACCGTCTTTCGACCACTGATAACCGCCTGCGTCAGGCCGTAACGGTCGTTAAACATCATTTTTTTCATTGTCGTCTATTTTATCAGGTCCGCATTATCGTGGATGTTGCCGATTATTTCGCAACATTGCGATAACCATGATGCGTTTTGCATTTCAGCAATAGAGGAATACGGATATACTGGTGCTCTATGGTCATAGCCGAATGCCACAGGATTATCCTCAAAAGCGAGTCCGCCGGGAACTCGGAAGATGGATCGCACAATTCCGCTATCATCTTCTTTGAATATATCCCCTTCCCAAAAGCTCTTGCCATTCTTGTCTTTCAGCCCCGTGTACTGACCGACGGTGGCCGGATCGACCTTGTATTTGTCAATACCTTTCGGCGCAGGATCGGGGAATATAAATACATGGCCGTTTATCCGAAGCAGATCTCCCTCTATCCATTCCCCCGTATCGAGGCGTTTCCCTCTGAAAAGTATCTCTCGCATGATTTACAATTTTTGTTAGTTATCGGTTTTAGATTTCTGAATCCCCTTGAGTATCTCTTGCGCCGGGATAAATCGACCTTCCTTTTCCGCGTCAACCGCCATTGCTCCGACGATTGCGAGGTCCATTAATTCGGAAGGCGATAAAGTCTTCGCAAATTCTGGTACAGTCTTTCCATCGACGTACCTTACCCCATTGCGAACCTCGCATTCGTAAACCTTCCCTGAAATAGTTATTTTCCCTTTCATTCTTACTATTTTTGATCGTTACGTTTCAATTTATGTTGATAGGCCCGACAGATTCGATCTGGACAAAGGGCATTTGGAGTGTCGGGGATTTCACCTTGCGGACTGTTGGCAATGGGTATGCAGTAACTCCTCACGGCTTACAGGTATCGCAGACTCGCATACTTATCCTTCTGTTCCCTTCTACGTCTACTTACTCCTGTGTGCCCTATTTTTCGCCTTTCGGCTGTTCGTGTCTTATCTCCTCTTCGCTGATCCATTTTTGGGCTTCGCCCACTTTATAGCCGGCAAGGAAAGCGTTGTATATATCGCGCCATTCATCATGCATAAATCCATTGTCGCTGGCATACTCTCGGGCTACTTCTTCTGGTGTTTTCATCATTCATAAGGATTTTCAGGTAAGGTATTCACGTCGATTGCCAGTCCGGCGGAGATCAGGCCCCGGTAGTCAAACATCCATTCATGGAATTTGTCGAACACCATAAGCCAATCGGAATCCATACAGCCTCCTACTGTATAAAGCAAACCGGCTGTGTCAAATTCTATGAAACGCCCTCTATCATTAAGGACATCAATCGGCACAAACCTTTCCCCTTCGTGGATGATCTCTTTGGTTATGTCGGACATCGGGCGAAGAAGAGGCTTTCCATGTCTGAAAGGTATTTTTAGAAACACATATCCACCTATATGTGACTGAATCTCAACGGCAAAAGGACAAACATTTTTATAATGCTTTTGCATTAGCCCGTACGGCATATAGCCGCAAATATCTTTCAACTCAAGTGTTTTCATGGCTCTTTCTTTTCAATCGTTTTACAAAATTCTTGACATTCAGCGCCTGTTCGTAGTAGCAATCCTTCTCCACCACTATTCTCTCCTTGAAGACCGGCAATCCGTCAAAGCCCATCGCACACTCCCGAATCACGTCGGCCGGCTTGATCTCGCCTGTTTTGTAGTTGAAAGAGAACAGAGTGTGCCCCGGTACCTTCTTCATGCTTCCGATCAGCTTCAACTCTTGCTGCTTTTTGATTTGGGCCTCGATGCGGGATTGTTCTCTTTTATCCCAAACTATGTCTGCATCAGGGATCATTTTCATAACTCATTCTTTAAAGTGTTTAATGTTTTTTAAAGGTTCAGTTGTCAATTATTATTTGACAACTGGAGGATGAAGCGGTCATTTATCATTCGCACAACCCATAATAACTCATGCAACTCGTGGCCGTGTCGTCATCGAACAGGCTGCCCGTCGCGTTCTGCCATTGGACGTAGCGCACGATATCATGGATAGTCGGATATTTCCTGCCTTTGGGGATTGCGTGGGCGGGTATCTTGTCCGGACCGAAAAACGCCGAGCCGCCAATTTCCTTCTCATAAGCGGCTATTTGCTCAATACGATCCGGATTCTGACGCGATATGTTCAGAATATCTATCTGATTCGACATCACGCACGGCCAACAACCGACACGCTTATAGCCCATTTTGTAGAGGGGATTCGGTTCCAACCCTGCGGCGAGGATGTAATCTATCACCTGCTGGGCCGACCAGTCGAACACGGGACGCAAAAGATCGTCGGCGAACTGTGCCCGGAACACTCGGACATCCTTGCCCCGATAGGTATGCTTTTTCGGCTTGCCGTTTTTGTCGAAACCGTAAGGCTCGAAATAATACTTGAAGTATGTGCATTGTTTCGACATCTTAGCTCGTGCCGGGGATTCTGATCCGCGGATGCCCTGAATCATCAGCATATTGTCCTGAACATCGTCCAGCACGTAATCGATCGTCGGTTTGGTTTTGAGTGCTTCCGTGCAGAACCGCGCCCGCGTCGAGGGCCAGCGCTTTTTCTGACGAGCAAGATCGACCATACCTGCATACTTCTTCGACTTCAATGTTACAAGGTCGAGATGCAGCTTGTCGGCGATGCGATGGATGTATTCGTAAGTCAACGGATGTTCCCAACCCGTGTCGCAGAATACCGTCGTGAATTTTTTCGTGATATGTTCCCGCGTCCACAACAGCGCTGCAAGGCTGTCTTTACCGCCGGAAAAAGTAACTATGACTCTCATAATCTATCTGTTATTCTTTATCCCGCACGCAACGCACGCTGAAGCCGTAGGCGCGATTGTTGCTGTTCAGCGGGTAGACGCTGCCCGAGTAGAAGCCGAGGCCGCCCGCGTAGCTGACGCCTCCGTAGTACGGCGACGAGGACCAACAGTAGCCGTTGGAGCTCGTGCCGACCAACTCGCCGCTATTGTTGTTGCGCAGGCCCGCAGCAGGGAAAAACGCGGTTTTTCCCGAAGAGGCGTCATTGGCATCGTAATAGAACGAATAACCCGCACTGAAAGTGTCCGGATAGACATTCTGCTGGCTGCTCCCTCCGGTCCCGTTCTTGGCAAAAGCGGTCCAAGTATCCTGCGGAGCCACGCGCCAGCCGGGAGGACAGGGATCGTAGATCGACTTGCTGCCCTGCGAAGCATTGGGGCGGGTAACCGCCGTGTTGGGATTGCCCCACAGATTGTCGCGCTGATCCGAATTGGCCGAGACGTTCAACCAATCATAGGGCGACCCGCTATAAAACAGGAACTCCGTCGGATGCTGAACCGCATAACCGATGCTGGCATCGGCAGTAGCGGCAGGGGACCCCCCCCCGCTTCTTTCCTATGTTACCGGCAGCGACCGCCTCGCTGTTCTTTCTGTTCTTCCATTCGTATCCCGTCGCATTGGACGTCGCGGCATAGCTCGTTCCCGTGCTATTCAACGCAGCCGCACCGACGAACGGGTCCTTGCGGCCCCACTGGTACAACAGGCCGTAGCGACCGACGGTTCCCTCGGCCGAAGAGGCGTCGGCTCCCAGATTGAACCGCATCACGGTATAGCTGCGGGAAGATGTCGTGACAATACTGCCGTTCCCCGAACCCGAAGCTGCCAAGGCCCGGGTAACATAGGTATCGTTGTCGGTCTCCGGATCGTAACGGGTCGCCCAGACGTGCCAGCTCCAAAGCAGCGTCCCGCTGCCGTCGGCACCGGAGAAGACACCGATCAGCGCGTTGCCTTCGGCGATGTCGCTCCCCTTGTCGCCAGCCGTCGTGAAATAGACGTATCCCTTGTTATCGACTTTCAACGAACCGTCCGCGATGACGCTCCCCTTGCTGCCGGTTTCCCACAGCACCTTGGCCGAAACCGGGCTGAGAACCTGAGTCCCGTCGATGGCCGGTGCGTTCTGGCCATTGGCGTTGTAAGCCGCGGTCACGGCCCCGTTGCCTTTGACGGTGGCGTCGAACTTATAGACCGTACCCGCCTTGTGTGCGAGGTAGCAATTGGCCGTCTCGCCGTCCTTGCTCAGATCCTCGCCCTTGTTGACCGTCACACGACTGTCGTTCTCGTTGATGCCCTTGATGGTCGTAGCGATCGCGTACCGGTAGTTGCGCACCACATTGAAGTCGGTCGAGGCGTTTTCCCCGGGGTAAATCCGGTACGTCACCTCGAATGTCTCGCCGCCCTGCGTATAGTCGCCCGACATCTCGATGAAAGTACTGTACTTCGGAGCGTTCCGGCTTCCCTTCTGCTTCTCGGTCAGTCCGGCGACGACACCCCGCAGGTTCTCCGGCACATACCATACCTGCGTAACGCCCGTCGTCGCCATGGCCGTCGGATCGGAGCCCTGAGCCGTCACGTCCACCTCGGCATAATCGGCGAAATTACCGGCCTCGGCGGCAGGATAGAGACCCGTCGTCCCGCCGGGAACGGTCTGGTTCTTATAGCTCGTCCGATTCGACACGCTTTTCAGACCGATCTTCTTCAATACGAAAGATTCCGAACTCATAGCCAGATCGACCTTGCAAGTGAACGATATCTTGGCGACCATGCGGCGAAGGGAGATATCCGCCGTAGCGGCCGAAGCGGCGCCTTCGTAGACTCCCGCCATGGGCAGGCCGTTGCCGCTGCTGCCTGCCGCAGCCTCGTCGGCGAAGTCGAGCACGGAGGTCTCGAACGCGCCGAGCGTCGTGGTATTGAGCGGAAGCGACGAAAATTTGTCGTCGGCCACGTTGGCCACGAAGTAGACCTTCGTCGCAGCGGCATCGTAAAGCGCGACGCTCAACTTGTCATTCTGAATTTCTCCGGCCGCATGGTATTCGCGCAAGACCAGCTTGCCGGCAGACGTCGTATTGTCGAACTGCAACACCCACAACCCGTGCAGCTTGCCTTCCTCATCGCCGCTCAGCGAGGCGCCGCGCGTGAGAGGCTCCTGCGCGCCGGTCTCCAGAACGAGAGCCTCGTCCGCGCCGGCCGCCTTAGCCGTCACGGGGATGAATGCAGCCGGGCTCGTCATGCCCGAAGCGGACAGTCCGAAAGTCATCTCGACTTTCCTGCCGCTGACCGAACCGGACGGCCCGGTCTCCTGCACCGCCTCCTTGCCGCAGGCGGTCAAAAACAAGGCGGCGGAAAGGAGCAGCGCCGTTTCCCTGAAAGTTTTCATGATCTTCACTGTTTTCGTTTATGATTCGTTCGTTTCATTCGCTTATCGCTTGCGACTGAGCCGCCGCTGCGG
>OGTB01001941.1_pt1 | contig 12761 bp, 9 predicted proteins | sample 1553611 | NCBI WGS metagenome assembly OGTB01 (sample SAMEA2580032, study PRJEB22360) | human gut metagenome | biome: human gut; feature: human-associated habitat; material: faeces | place: Denmark | collected 2008/2010 | reverse complement strand
CGGGCCTATGGCAGAAATGAAACAATTCGGGATCGACCTCGAACTCGACGATACGGTGGCCCAGGGCCACTATTCGAATCTGGCGATCATATCCCACTCCACCTCGGAATTCATTATCGATTTTGCCGCGGTGCTTCCCGGCGTGCAGAAAGCCCGTGTCAAGAGCCGCATTATCCTCACGCCCGAACACGCCAAACGGCTGTTGCGTTCGCTGCAGGAGAATATCGTGCGTTATGAAAGCAATGTGGGCAAGATCGAAATTCCCACTCCTCCGCCGGTTCCCGAAGCGGGTCCCAAGATGGGTGAAGCTTAAAATCGCAACAGCCCGGCCTTGACAACTATGGAATTAAAGTGATGTAACGACTTGATTTATAGAGTTGTTATATCTTTGTATAGGGGATAGGTAACGAGATGGCAACGGTTTATTTTCAGCATCTTGCGCTCGAATACCGCATTTCAAATAACCAATTGCATGATACGTAAAAAATACGGATTTGACAAATTTGCTAAAAAGGGCGGCATTCTAACGCATGGATATTTCATTTTCTCAAGCATACAAAGTTCTTGTTGGAAGAAATAGAACAAGAAATTATCATTAGTGTCAGAACATAAAATGCTCGAACAGTTTTATGTGTCAGTTATGATGAATGAAATGCAGTCGAATCATAGCGACAAAAACAATCATTCACTTATTTTCTTCCTCTCAAAGAAGAGTTCGGGCAATATGATCTTTATCTCTTTTGCAACTTTCTCGCTCTGCCAGCAGACAATGAAATTTACCATTGCACGTTTTAATTCGTACCCTTGTCTGTGCAGCCTTTCATAATGTTCTGACATAAAATTTCGAGAAAATTTCAACACGAATTGTCCATTTCCATCCAAGCATTCGTCACCTCTGACATACAAAGTATCACCGCTTCTGAGTTGAGCGATCTGCGGCTGTCGATTGATGAAATAATCCAGCCATATATCACTATGAGTCAAGTGTATTGCCAATTCTTCCGGCGGCAGATAGTCATTTTTATCTTCAATATGCTCAACAGCTTCTGAGGATAGGCCGTCGAGGAAATCAGAATTCAGGTGAATTGTCAGTTCCCGTCGTGCCCTTGTCATGGCAACGTACAGTTGTCGGATTCTTTCGTCCGAGGACAAATTGAAGTTGTTCAGCATCAAAAAAACATGATCGAACTCTTTGCCTTTTACCTTGTGGATCGTCGAAACGAATATAGTCTCTCCGCTTTCACCGAAGAAATCATTCAATTTAGACTCTCTGATAAAAAGCTCCAAATCGGACTTGTATCTTCTTTTAGGATTTATCGTTTCAAAATCCCGAATTAAACCCAAACAACTTTCCAGTTTACTACTGTTCTGAAACACGGTTTGCAACTCCTTCTTTGCCTGATTCCATACATCATCGTCAATCAGGAAAATATCTTCCACCGAATGTAACCGGGAAAGAAAAAAATTGATTTCATCGAGTTTCAACAAGCAGAATCCGCTGTTATCCTGAATCAACTTTGCCGGCATCCCGTTTTTAAGCAGAAGCCCTGACACTTGCAAAGCCTCGTCATTCGTATACGTAAGCACACAAACGCTTCCGCGAAGTTCGGCGGATAGAATATCTTTCACCAGCGGCTCAATAAGATTTTCACTCTTATAATGAACCACTTTAATTTTTCCGTTATCAGTCTGTTTGGCGATAATCGGATTTTCTTTCAGTCGATGATGAATGCGTGCAACGAATTGATTCGTGAAATCGACGAGGTTGCTTTTGCTGCGAAAATTCTCAACCAGTTCGTATTTCATGGCTCCGTATTCCCGAATAAGCCTTTTGAAATATTGGGGGCTCGCATGCCGGAATTCATAAATACTTTGGTCATCATCCCCGACTGCAATAATCCGCATATCGTCGTTATGCCTGATAAGAGCTTCGATCAGCGAAAACTCATCTTCGTTCATATCTTGCGCTTCGTCGATGACCAATACATTTTTTGTAATGCGACTCAATTCCACATCCCCTTTTTCGATGCGTTCGACGGCGCATTTCAAAACATTGTCAACTCTTTCCAGACTGCCGATCTGCCCCAGCAGATCGAAGCAATAAGAATGGAAGGTCTTTATCTCGATGAAATTGGCGGCGTTGCCGATCAGTTTGAGTAACCGCTTCTTGAATTCGGTGGCCGCCGCCCGTGAAAAAGTAAGCATGAGCAACTGTTCGTGCTTGACATCCTCCATGAGCATTAGGGATGCCAATTTGTGTACCAAGACCCGGGTTTTACCGCTTCCGGGACCTGCTGCAACTACGATATATTTCGATTCCTGATCCCGAATAATCTGTAATTGCGCGGGAGAGAGTTCTCCGAAAAGTTGCCTGTATTTAGCCGGAGTGATATTCCTTTTTATCTCAGATTGCCGACTGCCTTTGAAATACAAATTGAGAAACGACGCATAATTCAATGCGAAATAATCGTCCACAAATTTTAGCGCATCTTCCGAACCGGTAATCATCTTTTGGGCATATTCCCCGACGATATGAATTTGCTGAATCTTGTTTTCATAGAACCGCAGGAGTCTCTGGTAATCTTCGAGTTTGTAGCGTTTCTTGTTGTCTTTTTCAAGCCGTTCGATCGTCAGTCTGTTGTAGACGACCAAGAAGCCGCCCTCGATTTTGAGCGCCTCGATTCGGGAAAGATAGAATAACGAGTCTTCGACCTCTTCCAGAGAGATTTTTCGCCCGAAAGCTTCGATCGATCTTTCGAAAGCGTCTTTCAATTCGAGAACAGAAAATTCTACGAAGGCCTCCTCCTTGTCTGTCCCGGTATTTTCAGTGCTTCTGTTATAAAGAAATCCGACGATGAATTTCGCCAATTCATGGCGCAACTTCATTTTTTCCCGGAAAGTCTCTTTCGGCTGCATCCATGTGATCAGTACTTGATCCTTGGAAAACGCCGGACTTTTACGCTTGATCCAGTTCTTTATCGCCCAAAAATTCAGTATGACCTTTATCTTGTTCAGGGTGATATTTATCTCTTTCAGAGCCGCATCGTGTGTCGCAGCTACGGCTTTTTCATTGATTTCTTTCAGGTAAAAGACTTTCTCCGGATTGTCGAACATGTCGAGCAGGAAACTCTCGATCCAACAAGCCGCCGATACGATCAGAAGAGATCGATTGCGGAACTCGCTTCTTTTGATGAATGCCGTCAGATCTTTTGCATCGGCCAAAATCCCCTCTTCACGCATCAGATTCACTACGCTTATCACCTCTTCTTTCTTGATTCCTAGGTGGTCGCTGATATAATCGATCCGCGATTCCGCCACCTCGTCATCGGATTGCTTGCGGCTTCTGCTCGAAAAGAGTTTCTTGATAATCCGCACTGCATATTCCTGCCGTTTCCCGTCGAAACGTGCGGACGTCCGTATTTTCTCAATTGCCTCCTGAGCTGTTTTCGAGCGAATGCTGTTGGCAAAAACTCGCGGCATATTCTGTCCGCGTTTCAGATAGCCGGCATCTTCCAAAGCCGAGATTGCCGTGGTTACCCGGGTTTCGATTTCCGGAACGCTGTCATCCCAGCCCGCTTTGCGAGCAATCTCCAATGCCGAATTCGATACCGTGGAACGGAATCGGGCAAGCTCCTTGATCGCCTTCCAAATCTGCTGAATCTCTTTGAAGGAGAGTTTGGTCTGATTGAGAAGAACAAAGTGTTTATTCAAATCGTCTTCGTTGAACAGGACATAACACTCCGCCTCGATGCGTTCGTTACGTCCGGCCCGGCCTGCTTCCTGAATGTAATTTTCCAAAGAGTCGGATATGTCGTAATGAATGACCATACCAACATCCTTTTTATCGACGCCCATTCCGAAAGCCGATGTCGCGACCATAATCTGAAATTCACCGGCTATAAAGGCATTTTGATTCGCCGTTTTCTCCCGGGTGTCCATCCTGCCATGATAGGCCCGGGCCGGGAATCCGTCCCGGGTCAAACATCTCGCCAACTCTGTCGCCCGATGCGTACGCGAAGCATAGATGATCGTCGGACAACTCTTAGCTTCGAGCAGGCGCCTCAAAGTCTGATATTTCTGCACCGCATCCGTCTGGGCCAACACCTTGAAGTGCAAATTCGTCCGGGAGGCTTTCGAAGCGAACACCTCGAATTCGAGCGAAAGTTTTTCCCGAAAATAACTTCGGATGTCCTCGATGACCTTTTGTTTCGCCGTAGCTGTAAAACAGGAAACAGGAATTGGCTCGGCCATATTCTTCTTTTCCTGAATCGATCGGATAAAATCGCCGATATATAGATAATCGACGCGGAAATCTTGTCCCCACGCAGAAAAACAGTGCGCCTCGTCGATCACGAATCGCACGACATTCCGTCCCAGAATCAACCGTTCGATCGTTCGCGAACGCAGCGATTCAGGCGAAATGTAAAGAATGGATGCCGATCCGTCTTCCACCCGTTCGAACGACTTCGCCCTTTCGATCGGGTCGAGCAACCCGTTGATGGTAACAGCATCGGTAATCTCGGCTTTTTCCAAGTTATCGACCTGATCTTTCATAAGCGATTGTAACGGCGATATTACGATCGTCAAACCCTTGGCGTTTTCTCCGCTCATCAGGGCCGGGAGTTGAAACGTAATTGACTTTCCGCCGCCGGTCGGAAAAACAGCCAACAGGGATTTGTTATCCACAGCGGCCCGAACCGCATTCTCCTGCAAAGGTTCGCCGGCATAACATCGGAAAGAATCGAATCCGAACCAGTGTTTCAGTCCTTTATGAATATCCAGTGCGCTATTGCAGTACGGACAACCTTCGACACAAGGGGTATTGCGCAGCCGGAACATGATGCGCTCGACATGCGGATAATTTTTCAAGACCCAAGGCGGAGTAATGGAATGCGTTTTCCGATGACGCACCAGAGAATCGATCAATGACAGGCAATAAGCCAATTCAATCGGATGTTTTGCGATCATTCCTGCCAAATCGGCATGTATGCAAATTTCCGCCTCGAATTTCTGACGGATCAAATCTTCGAGATCTGTTTTCTCGGACGTATAGGAAATAAAACGGAAAAAAGCCTGAAACTCCGGCGTATCCCCCAGCAATCCGAAAAATATCTCCTTAAGAAGATCGTCTTTCCGCTGAAAAGCCGCGATTTCGTCGTGGAATAAATACCGGGCTTTGACTGAATCGTTCAACGGGTTATTGACCTCGTCCGTTTGCAGTTTGTCGTCTTTCAGGAGTGCATGATAAGGTTTCGTCGGGAAAAGCAACGGAGAGAGTGGCAAGGTATCAATGACATCGGCCGGATTTATTCCTGCGTCCTGTAAAGCACTGCCGATATATTTTATATCATGATTGAGGATATTATGCCCACAAACGAATTGGGTGCCGCTGAGAAACGATACGAACTCCGAAAAAGATTTTTTGTGGAATTCGCATCCGTCGCTTCTAACACCGCCGATATCGAGTATTTGTCGGCTCTTCGGCTCGATCTCGGTATCGATAAATGCAATCGGGTATTTCATTTTACGAATTTTGTGATATCCTGCCCGTCCTACGAAAAGTAAAAACGAAAGTTTATCCAAATATAGTGAAAATGATTTATTTTACAAGACGTAAACGGCCTATAATAAATAATTTATTGTATATTTGCAATACAACTACTATTTTTACTCCATGAAATCGCGCCTCAAAAAACTCCTTAAAGGAGTTGTTGTTTCGTCCATGGCGACTTTGGCGAACACCTACGGAGCCGAAGCAATGCCGACCTACCAGTTTTCGGACAATCCGTCCGATGATGCCACGGATGAATACGGAGAATCGTCTAAAAACGGAAGCATCAAGATGTTGCTGCATCTGAATTCGGACGATACCTATGCGTTGTCAGGACACCGAAGCCACAGTTCACATCGCAGTCATAGTTCGCACAGATCACACAGTTCTCATCGGTCGGGATCGTCCCATTATTCCCATTATTCGTCCGCTACTACCTCCGAAAATACGTCGTCATCCTCCGTATCGCCGGCCGATTATACCCTCGGTTCGAGAACCCTCTCAATAAATACCTACGGGGCGGATGTCAAAGCACTGACCGATTTATTGGTTAAGCACAAATATATTGCACGATCGTCTGTCGGTACGAACTATTTGGGGTATGTAGTCTATGATTTGGAGGTCAGAAATGCCGTGAGGGCTTTCCAGAAAGATGCGGGTTTGTCGCAGGACGGTATTGCCGGAAATGCTACGATTACCCAATTGCAAACGTGGGTTCCCAAAGTTTACAATTTGGGAGATCGGGTCTTGAAAAAAGAAATGCGGGGCGCGGATGTAACCCAACTGAAAAATATCCTGATAGACAAGGGATTTCTTGAAAAACCGTTTGTCAAAGGTGAAACACTGTTCGACACAGCGATTGAAACGGCGTTGAAAAGATTTCAAGATAGTATCGGTATCGATACGACGGGAATGGTCGATGCACAAACGTTTTATTTTCTGAAAAAACAAAATGACCGACATTGAATTGAATCCACAAGGTGAGGTCGTACTCAACGTCGACAAGTCGATTTACAACGAATCCATCATCGATAAAGTACTGTATTGGTGGGCGGGCGATTACATAATCACCCGGCGAAACACCCCGGGTACGACCGTTCAGACGATTATCATTTCGGCTTCGAATCCGATCACGCAGGAGGCATTCCATAAGATACGAAAGAAACTGAGCGCAGATTTTGTCGATTATAAAAACAGGGCGATCATCGCTTCGGAAACCCGAGACCTGCGGAATATTCTTTACGCCAAGGCTTTCGCCAACAGCGATGACTTTGTCGAATTCGAATTCAAAGATTGACGATGTATTACCTGCTGCCGTTCCGGTTTCATGTTTTCCGCAATCAAGAGTTGCTGACCAATGACCTTGGGGACTACCTGCTGTTACCCCGCGGCAGTGTACAACGCATCGTCGATCGGGAGGTGCTCCCGGAGGAGGAATTGTACAAGAATCTGACAGCTTCATTCTTTATTTACGAAAAACCGTTGCCCCGGTTGATTGACACGATGGCGGTTCGTTTGGCTACCCGCAAGGCATTTCTCGATCATTTTACCGCGCTACATATCTTTGTGTTGACACTTCGCTGCAACCAGAACTGTATTTATTGTCAGGCATCCAGTCAGGAAAGTTGCCGAAATGAGTATGATATGAGCGAACAGACGCTCCTGCATGCCGTTGATCTGATGTTTCGTTCTCCGTCCCCCAGCCTGACAATGGAGTTTCAGGGAGGCGAGCCTACGTTGGTCCCGCATCTTATCCGCCGGGCCATCGAATATGCCGAAGAGAAGAATCTGACCGAAAACCGCAAACTTACCTATGTAATTTGTACCAATAGCGTCAATCTGACGGACGAATTGCTCAATTTGTGCAGACAATATGGCGCGGTTATCTCGACTTCGCTTGACGGCCCGCTGTACCTGCACAACCACAACCGGGGAAAAACGGACAGCTATCAGCGTGTTGTTGCCGGTATTGCAAAGGCTCGCGAAGAATTGGGCGAAGGCCGGGTTTCCGCATTGATGACGACTTCGGAGTATTCGCTCGGCTTTCCGCGGGAGATTATCGATGCTTATCGGGAAAACGGATTTCACAGTATCTTCATCCGGGCGCTCAATCCTTACGGGCTGGCGAAAGACAATGCCGATTGGACTGCTTATTACGATCGCTTCGTTGAGTTTTACAAGCAAGCGCTGGAATATATCATCGAACTCAATAAATCGGGAGAGGTGTTCGTCGAAGAGTTTGCGACGCTTATTTTGCGTAAAATCCTGACACCTTTTCCGATCGGGTTCGTCGACCTGCAATCTCCGGCAGGAATTATCAACGGCGTAATCGTCTATAACTACGATGGATATGTCTATGCTTCCGACGAATCCCGAATGCTGGCCGAATTTCGGGATTATACATTCCGGTTGGGATCGGTAACGGATCGGTACGAAGATTTGTTCTACGGCCGCAAAGCGCAGGAGATTTCCCGCCTGTGGGCGACAGAGTGCATTGCCGGTTGTGCCGATTGCGCTTTTCAGTCGATTTGCGGGGCCGATCCCGTGCGAAACTACTCCACGCAGGGCGATATGTACGGATTCCGGCCGACCTCGACTTTCTGCCGGAAACACAAGGCGATTATCGAACACATCTTCGGCCTGCTGGCGGATCGTAGGGAAGAGGTGCTGCCGATTTTCAAAAGTTGGATCACGGGAACACGGGGATAATGAGAGATACGATCGACATAAATTCCAACGACAACGCGCTGTTCATCACTTCACAGTGCAATAACCGCTGCGTCATGTGCTGCCAGCCGCCTTTGCTGCGAAACGATCTCGATGGCTATTTTCAGAAAAACATGGCTCTGATCGACTCCGCTCCGCGGGAACTGCGTTCGCTCGGAATTACGGGAGGCGAACCGACCCTGCTCGGTGACCGGCTGTTCGAACTGCTCCGCCATGTTCGCACGAAACTGCCGGAAACCGAAATTCACCTGCTGACGAACGGACGGGCATTTGCCGACAAAGAGTATGCCCGAAAACTCGCCGAATGCGGTGAGGAAAAGATACTTCTCGGCGTTCCACTTCATGCCGATTCTGCGGGCGACCACGATACTATCACGCAGGTGAAAGGCTCATTCGAGGAGACAATGCTCGGCTTGTATAACCTCGGACGCTATGATATCGGAATCGAATTACGGGTAGTTATTACCAAGATGAACTATCGTCGGTTGCCGAAGTTGCCGGATTTTATCTACCGCAATCTGCCGTTCGTCGAATTCATATCGCTGATGGGACTGGAATACACGGGATATACGATCAAAAACCGGGAAGCAGTCTGGATCGATCCGATGGATTATCAGGCAGAACTCACGCAGGCGGTTTTGGAGCTGCGGGACTGGCGTATGGACGTCTCAATCTTCAACCTGCCGCGGTGCATTCTCCCAGAAGCGCTATGGCCCTTTGCCCGCAAATCCATATCCGACTGGAAAACCCAATACCTCGATATTTGCCGGGAATGTGCTGAGCAACCGGAATGTTGCGGATTATTCGCAACATCCCGAATGCAAAGTCGGGGAATAAAAGTAATAAAATGAAATAAACGGGCGACCGACATCCTATGTGTCTATGCAATTAGTTCCAAGTATAATGAGTTATACACGATTAATATACCGTCGAATAGCTTTAATCCAGACGATATATCCAGCACCGGACAAGTGGATTCCATCAACAGTTCGTTCTGCCGGAAGTTCTCCGTTTTGTTGCATATCACTCCAAATGTCAATGAAAGTCAATCCGCGGCGTCCAGCCATTTCGCGCAATAAGGTTACTGCGCAACCTTGAAGATGCTGTTGAGTTTCTCGCTTAATACCGCCATATCACGACCGATCTTGTCGTTGGTAATTTTGGCATAAATCTGTGTCGTGGTGATATGTTTATGCACCAGCATCTTGCTGACTGTTTCCAGAGGTGCGCCCTGCGTGAGCGTGACCGTCGTAGCGAAGGTGTGCCTCGCCATGTGCATCGTCGGATTAAACAACAGACCGGCGTGTTAGGCCACTTGACGCAGCGACATATTCATCGTCCGATAGTAGGATTTTATTGGAAAGACTTTATTACCTTCAAGATGCAGGTCTTTATAACGCTCGTAAATCATTTCGGCGACGGGGAGGAGTTTGACCCGGAACTGCGTACCCGTCTTTTGCCGTTTGTCGATGATCCAACGCTCCCCGTTGTCGTCCGTATGGATATCGGTATAGGTAAGTTTCACCACGTCTGCATGGCTCAGGCTCGTAAAAGCGCAGAAGACGAAGACATCCCGGTTGATGCCCGTTCGGTAGTTGGGAAGTTCTACGTCCATGACGGCCTGCAGTTCTGAAGCGGACAGATAGCGCCGTTCGGCGTATTTATGCCTGACATGAAACCCGGCAAAAGATCGACGGGAATCCAGCCGTTCTTATACGCCGTATAGGTCATCAGACGCAGTTTCTTGACCCCGGCACAGATCGTCCCGGAAGCAAGACCTTTTACCGTGGAGAGATAAACGACGAACTTTTCGATAAAATCCCGCTTCAACTCTTTGAAAGAAACGTCATTGACGTGGTATTCGTATTCGAGGAAAGCGGCAAGACGCCTGCGACGCAGACAGTAATCCTCATAGGTGGAATAAGCGCGGTCTTTGCCCACGCGTTTGAGAAAGCCTGCAAGGTATTCGTCGAAGGTTTGTAGCAGCAGGCAGCAGTCGTCGCTCATCCCGAGGAAAGCGTTGCGGATCTTTTCGGCCGTAATGTATGAATCACGGTCGCAAAGGCGTTGGTATTGTTTGCCGATATTAGTCTTGATATTTTCCAGCTTTTCGTTGATGCGCTGCGATTCGAGACTTTTACCGGCAGCTTTATTTGCTTTGATATCCCAGAGAGAGGTGCGAACGGAGAGTTTGCAGCTGAACTGCGACATCGTACCGTTGATCGTAATACGACCCATAATGGGAACCTGACCCGATTTCTCGGACTGCCTTTTCACATAGAAAAGGACTTTGAACGAGCTGCGTTGCATGATAACTTGAATTTTGTGGTTTTGTTAAACGTTAAGTCAAGTTATTTGTTACGCAGAAATTCGATGCAAGAAGCAGAAAACAAACATCTTAATGCAAATCAAAGCATTTCGGGCAGGTAACGGATAAGTAACTGAACTCACCGTTAAACCTGCCCAATTCTGCAATTATATTGCTCGGAGTACATGCGGAAATGAGGATTAAATAACTGCAAACAAGATATTTACTCTTTTTAGCACGTTTGTTTACCTACAAAATCCCGGCCGTTTTACGGCCGGGCTGTTTTTATCCGTTATCTGGAAAGTTCTTTTTCGATAGCCGCGGCCATGCGTTCCAGCTCCTCCTGTGCCGCACCCAGCGACCCGAGGACGATGCGGCCGTTGCGGTCGATTACGAAGGAGCGCGGGACGCCCTGCTCCGCATAAAGACCGAATACCCGTTTGTCCGGATCCATTGCCGTCAGGTCGCGCAGATAAGCGTAATTATGCTGTTCGTCGCCTGCGAAAAACTTGTCGAGGCTCTCTTTCGAATCGGTATAGGCGACCGGCAGGAATACGAATTCGCTGTCTGCGGCAAACCGTTCGAGAATGATTTTCGGCAGGGCTTCCGGCGCCAGTTCCCGCAGGCAGGGGCCGCACCAGGTAGCCCAGAAGTTCAGCAGCACGACTTTGCCACGCAGAGCTGTAAGCGTGAGATCCCCTCCGGCATATTTCGCAGCCCGGAAATCGGCCGCCAGGTCGCCCTCCTTGAGCAGGGTGTGCTGTTCGTAGATTCCACGTACCAGCTGCATCGCTTTTTCATGCGGGGTCGCAGCGTTTTTTTCCTGTTGCCCGGTGGCCGGAGCCTGTTCCCCGCCTTCGGGTTTTAATTTTATACGCACTACGGGCAATCCGTTTTCCACCGAATTCGCCATGGATTCGATTGCGCCCGCGGGAAGTTTCAACAGCTCTTCACGGGTTGTTTCCCGTCCGTCGATGTAATATTTGCCGGTTTGCGCCTTGCCGGGGAGTACGGTTGTCAATGCGATCACGGCCGCCAGGAGCGGAAGGATTCGTTTCATGCGATTGGTTTTCTGCAAATATAACTAAAAAATCTTCACATAAAACTATTTTTTATAGTTTTATTCAGGATGGCAAAAGAAAGTCCGTCCGAGACACTCGGACGGACTTTATACGGGTTCTGAATATCGTATGTATCAGAGCGCTTCGGCGACGACATAGGTGCTGCCGCCGATGAAGACCATATCGTCCGCAGCGGCAAGTTCCCGGGCGTGTGCCACGGCGGCCGGCACTTCGGGGATGGTTTCCCCCCTGAGCCCGTAGATCGCAGCCTTGGCTGTCAGTTCGGCGGCGGGCAATGCCCTTTCGGTCTGTGCCTGCGTGAAGATGTAGTGCGCGTCGCGCGGCAGCAGGGGCAGGATGTGTGCCAGATCTTTGTCGCGGACGAACCCGATCACGCAGTAAAGCTCCTTGTGGGGCGTCGCTTTGAGCTGTTCGGCCACGTAGGCGATGCCGTGGGGATTGTGCCCCGTGTCGCAGACGACGAGCGGATTTTCACCCAGCTTCTGCCAGCGTCCCGCCAGCGAGGTGATGGCCGCCGCATCGCGCGTCCCTTCGAGGAAGGCACGGCGGGAGATCGTCAGCGGGGTTTCCTCGTGCAGGAAATCGACCGTCGCCGCGGCTGTCAGGATATTATGGCGCTGGTAATTGCCCGTAAGGTCGAGGTCTACCTCGAAATTGCGGTCGTCGCGCACGCGGTGCATGCAGAAGTGCTGCCGCCCTTCCCTGCAACCGCACTCTTGGCACGAGAATACCTTTTCGGCATAGATGACTTTCGATTTGTTGGCCGCAGCGACCTGCTCGAACACGTCGTTGTAGCGCAGGTCGCCCTCGCCGATCACGACCGGGATGCTCTTCTTGATGATCCCGGCTTTTTCGGCCGCGATCTTCTGGAGCGTGTCGCCCAGCAGCGCCGTATGCTCCAGCCCGATGTTGGTGATGACGCTTACGACCGGTACGATGATATTCGTGGCGTCCAGTCGCCCTCCCAGTCCCGTTTCGATCACCGCGACCTCGACGTCGCTCTGTGCGAAGTAGTCGAAAGCCAGTGCCGCGGTCATTTCGAAGAACGACAGTTCCAGCTCGACCATCTTGTCGTGGTGTTTGTCCACGAAGT
>OGTB01001936.1_pt1 | contig 12782 bp, 16 predicted proteins | sample 1553611 | NCBI WGS metagenome assembly OGTB01 (sample SAMEA2580032, study PRJEB22360) | human gut metagenome | biome: human gut; feature: human-associated habitat; material: faeces | place: Denmark | collected 2008/2010 | reverse complement strand
GAAACTGCTGAGGCGATAACTGCACCGGTGAGTTGGAAAAGACTGACGAGTACGAGAGAAATAACGAGCGCAATAATGAAAGAGATGAAGTAGATGGTGACTACACCTTCCTGTGCGCGCAAAACAGTAATGATCTGATAGAGAAAATCAACGGCAGCAGAGAGAAATCCAGCCAGTACCATCAGTAAGATCAAGAAGGCAAATTGCTGGAAATCAACCCCGTACATAAATCCAAGAATGGGGATGCCGAGCCACATCATAAAGATGCCAACAACAACCGAAACGAGCGCCACAACGCCAATCAAAGCAAAAACAATCAAACTGAAGCGGCGATGTTTGGATGGCTCTGACCAAATGTTAGCAAGGCGTACGAGCTGGGGTTTATAGAGCATACTGCCCACCATAATGATCGAGTGGGTAGGGAAGTACATGGCATTAAAGTACAGCTGGTTGTCGTAGGAAAGCACACCCTCCATGACGAACTTGGGCATGTTGTCGATGAGCGAGTAGAGGAACAGCGCGATGAACAGCGGGGCGCACTGCTTGAAGAGCGCGACGACGCTGTCGAAGCTCGCGCGCGCCGACGTGGGCGTTTCCCAAATCGCGAGGGGCAAGGTGAGCACGATGAACGAAACGCCCGCAGCAATGGCCATCGCGATGCAAGAGACGCTGACGCTGCGCGTGATAAACAGCGCGACGGAGAACACTACGAGCACGAGCACCGAGCGGAACGCCTGGGAGATGCCCGCGAGATAGAGCTTGTCCTTCTGCTGAAGGCGGCCCTCGTAGACGTCGGCTAAGCCATCGACCATCTTGTAGACGTACACGCCCATGCTGATCGTGAACATTTCGCCCGCGTAACCCCTGATGGAACAGTATATCCACCCGACGATGAGCATCGCCGCACACGTGAGCCAGCGATTGAGCTGGTAATCCGAGAACGAGTGCGCCTCGTCGAGGTCGGAAATTTGGTAGGTGCGCACGCCGTAGTTCGCGAGGATCATGAGCAGCGAGCCCGTGACGAAGGCGAGCGAGAACATGCCAGCGAGCTCCACGCCCGCGAGCTGCGTCACCACGATGGTGAGGACGGGGAACACCATGCCCCATGCGCTCGTGCCAAGCGTGTTGCAAATATAGTCGCGCGTCGTGCGGTGCGAAGCGTACTCGGCCGGCTGGTCGGCGAGCTCGCCTTCCGTCACCGCGCCCAGGAGGCGATTGCACCACCCGTTGACGGCGCGTGTAAGGAAGAATTTATTCGGGTCGAATGCCATGGAATCGCGCGTGCTGTCCCTTCGTATCGTGTCTCATCCAAGGATTATAGAGTCGCTCTTCCGACGGGTTGCCAATTTGCACAGAAAGTGAAGAAGCCGAGCCCCGGAGGACTCGGCTTCGCATGTTTCACGTGGAACGCGAAGAAGCGCACTCACATGACACTGCGGCGGTTAGCTCGCATTCCGCAATGCGCGGAAGACGCCCGCATTCCGCAATGCGCGGGGATCGCTCGCCGCAAGCCGCAGACGTCACCGCAAAGAACTAGAAGCGCTGGAACTTCGCCTTCGGAACGCCGCAGATCGGGCACTTCTCGAAGTCGTCGCCCTTGTGGATGTAGCCGCAGCCCGGGCAGAGGTAGTATGCGTCGTCATCGGCGGCATCGATGTTATTGTACGCCTCGAGATACTTCTCGGCATGAACAGCCTCGGCAAGCTTTGCCCTGGTGAACACCTTAACAGCCTTGGCGTGGCCCTCTTCCTGCGCCTTCTTGATGAAGGTGGGGTACATGTCAGAGGTCTCGAAGATCTCGCCGTTGGCGGAGGCGATCAGGTTGAGGTCGATGGCCTCGGGGGCCGGAGCCTCGGCGGTCGGGCGGACGTAGGAGGAATCCTCAGCCTCTACCAGGGAAGCCTCGAGGTTGATGTGGATCTGCTCGGCGGCAGAAGTGGCCTCCCACAGACGTGCGAGCTGGTCGAAGCCCTGCTCCTTGGCGGCCTTGGCGAAGGCGGCGTACTTGGCGGAAGCGCCAGTCTCGCCTGCAACGGCGGCCTTCAGGTTCTCGAGCGTGGTGCCCGCCTTGGTGACGGCATCGGCGACAGCATTGAAGTTGCTGGAGTTCTCAGCGGTGGGAAGTTCGGTACGAAGGTTCATAACGTGCCCCTCTCAATTGTTCTTGTTAACCGTTTTGTTAACCTCATCTTATTGAGAATTTATCTCAATAAGGAACTATAGCGAGTTGCCGAACCTTATGCAAGTCGCCCCCTCGCATTCCCCGCCGCAATTCGCAGAACGTTCACATCCGCCGAGACGTAGGCGTCGTGCACTATAATTGGCCGCATCACGATACGCCTTGGGCAACACGAAAGGTCGAAGGACATGGAACACGAAATAGCTTGGAAGAAGTACGACGAGGTGGACCTCGAGGCCCTCGAAGGCCTGGCCAGCAACTACATCGACTTCATTTCGGAGAACAAGACCGAGCGCCGCTGCGCCGCAACCGCCATCCGCATGGCCGAGAAAGCGGGCTACGTCTCGCTCGCCGACGCCGTCCGCGAGGGGCGCGCGCTTTCCGCAGGCGACAAGGTTTGGGCGCATTCCCACGGCAAGGCGCTCATCCTGGTGCAGCTGGGGAGCAACCCGCTGAGCGAGGGTATGAACATCCTGGGCGCGCACATCGACAGCCCCCGCCTCGACCTGAAGCAGAACCCGCTCTACGAGAGCAACGGCTTCGCGCTTCTCGACACGCACTACTACGGCGGTATCAAGAACTACCAATGGGTTACGCTCCCGCTCGCCATGCACGGCGTCCTCGCCAAGAAGGACGGCACAGTCGTGGACATAAACGTGGGAGACGATGAGGGCGACCCCGTTTTCTGCGTGTCTGACCTGCTTATTCACCTTGCAAGCCAGCAGATGGACAAGAAGGGCAACAAGATCGTCGAGGGCGAGGACTTAGATATCCTCATCGGCAACCGCCCGCTGTCCATCGACGGCGAGGATGCTGAGCGCGAAGCCACCGGCGGCGAGGGGGCGAAGAACAAAGACGCCGCGAAGGAGCCGGTGAAAGCGTTCGCGCTGAAGCTTCTGGCCGACAAGTACGGCATCGAGGAGGCGGACTTCCTTTCCGCGGAAATCGAGATGGTACCGGCAGGGCGCGCCCGCGAGCTGGGTTTTGACCGCAGCATGGTCATCGGCTACGGACAAGACGACCGCGTATGCGCCTACACCTCGCTCATCGCGCAGCTCGAGGCGCCGGCGGTTTTGGCGAAGACGGCCGTCACCGTGCTCGTCGACAAGGAGGAGATCGGAAGCGTCGGCGCGACCGGCATGGCATCGAACTTCTTCGAGAACACCATCGCCGAGATCATGGAGCTTGCCGGCGAGGGCGGCATGCTCCCGCTGCGACGGGCGCTTTCCGCGTCGAGCATGCTCTCCTCCGACGTGTCGGCCGGCTTCGATCCCGCCTACGCGAGCGTCTTCGAGCCGAAAAACGCCGCGTTTCTCGGGCGCGGGCTCGTGTTCAACAAGTACACGGGCGCACGCGGGAAGAGCGGCAGCAACGATGCGAGTGCAGAATACGTGGCGCGCGTGCGTCGCGTGATGGATGACGCGGGCGTGTCGTTCCAAACCGCTGAGCTGGGCAAAGTCGATGCAGGCGGCGGCGGGACGATTGCGTATCTGCCCGCGAAGTACGGCATGGACGTCATCGACTCGGGCGTGGCCGTGCTTTCCATGCACGCGCCCTGGGAAGTGACGAGCAAGGCCGACATCTACGAGGCCTACAAGGGTTACCTGGCGTTTTTGAAAAACGCGTAAAGGCGAGAAGACGGTCGACAGCTGGCGACCGCACCTCGTAGAGCGAGGGGTCAGGCAAGCCGAGCGGGTGCAAGCCGTGGGCGTGAAGCAATGGCATTGCCGCCAGGTGCCCCACGTCTGCGAACGCGGGGGGTTGCTCGATGGTTGAGCAACCCCCCGTTCCACGACTGAGACAAATCACCCGACCCCTGTCCCGTTCGTGGACCCCGGTGGACCCCGCTCCACGCGCTTTCGCAGCAAAGCCCCGCGAACGCGAATGCGACCGGCCCTACGCGAAGTCGTGGCGCAGCACGACCTCGCCGCAATGCGGGCCGCGCGTGGTCCGCTCGACCCAGGCGCGCAGAATGCGGCCCTCCCACACGTCGATCTTCGCCACGCATTGCGGGAATCCCCCGCGGGGGTTGGTGGGCGAACCAGGGCAAAGCAGCAGGTCAGCCGGGCGCGCTTCCTTTCCCACCACGATTTCGGGAATATGGGTATGCCCGTGAATGCACACGTTCGGCAGCAGATCGCCCGGCGCGAACGCGCCCGAGCCCGCGAACGTAATGCGCACATCTCGCGGATAATGTGCGACAAGAAAGCGCACACCGTCGACGACGGGCCGGGCGAAACGGCGCACCGAAGAACCGTACTCGTTGAAATCGTTGTTGCCGGGCACTGCCGTCACAGGTGCGAGCGTCTGCAGATCGCAAATAATCTCGGGGCTGCAGATGTCGCCCGCATGGATGATATGCTCGCAATCGGCGAGCGCATTAAACGCTTCAACAGGCAAAACGCCATGCGTATCGGAAATCACGCCGATTCGGGCCATGTCACACCACGCTTCCTTTCGCCCCTTACTCCCCAAAGCATACTCGTTTGATGAGCGTCCGAAAATACCCGTCGCCACGTAAGCCAATCGAAACTCGCAGACTTCAATTATCTAAGCGTCTTTCACTAAAGTTACCTTCTATCAAATGTGTCAGGTTTGTGACGAACTAGCACTCTCCATTGACGAGTGCTAATGAGGAGTTTATAACGATAGTCGAACCAAGAAGGGACGCCGAGAAGAAGCGAAGGCAAGGCGCCGCAGGGCTTTAGTCCACTGCAGGCGGGCACGACAAGGTTGCCGCCCACCTCAAAAGCGAGCGAACAACCGCGGCAGCAGGCTTCCGCCGATTCCCAAAACAGAGCGCCCCCCGTTATTAGGAGATGACAATGATGACCATGCTTATGCCGACTCGTAGGAATTTCTTTAATGACCTGATGGCCGATCCGTTCGACGCGTTCTTCAACACCCCGTTCACCCCAGCGCCGAAGTCCTCCTCCACGCTGATGCGCACCGACATCAAGGAGCATGATGACGGCTTCGAAATGACCATCGACCTGCCCGGATTCAAGAAGGAAGATGTTCAGGCGGAGCTTAAGGACGGCTACCTCACCGTAAATGCCGAGACCAAGACTGAGACCTCCGAAGGCGACGAGAAGAAGGGCACCTGGGTACGCAAGGAGCGCTTCGAGGGTAAGTGCAGCCGTACGTTCTACGTGGGCGAGGATATCAAGGAAGAGGACATCAAGGCCCGCTTCGAGAACGGCACGCTCGTAATCGACGTCCCCAAGCCGCAGCCGCAGCCGAAGCTTGAGGAGAAGAAGACCATCGCCATCGCGTAATCTCCCCCCTACCTCGATTTTCCTTTCCCTCTTTTTTCTCCAATCGACGCCGGGCGCGTCCGATAAGCCCAGTGCGAAAGCCCGCAAGGAACCTCCCCTTGCGGGCTTTCTTTTTCTCGCCTTGTGCCTGGTGTATCATGGCGCCGAACAACAGCGAGGCAAAGGATGGGCAGATGGACGCAGCAACAACCCGCGGCATTCCGCAACTGAAGAACATCGAGCAGGTCAGCGAGGGATGGATTAACAAGTATATCCTCACTTACGAGCTGCCCGACGGCACCGACTACGTGTACGAGAGCACATCGCGCAAGAAGCTCGAAGCGTACCGTACGGGCCTTTTGGCGAACGCCCGCGGCGAGGCGCCGCGCGTTGACGCCGTTTGCATCGTGGGCGAAACGCGCGAGGGGACGCTGCTCATGATCCGCGAGTTCCGCTATCCCTTGAACTCCTGGTGCATCGCGTTTCCCGCAGGATTGAAGGAACCTAACGAGAGTATTCGGGAATGCGTCGACCGCGAGTTGCGCGAAGAAACAGGATACCGCCTGCGCACCGACGTCGATGAGCCTGTTCGACTTTTGCCCCAGGCGGGATTCTCGTCGACAGGGCTGACCGACGAGGCGATTCAGATCGTATTTGCCCAGGTGGAAAAGGCGGGCGATGCGCAACCCGAGGAAAGCGAGCTCATAAGGCCCTTCCAACTGCCCCTCGGCGATGTGCGCCGCTTCCTCGACGAGAACACGACGCTCATCGGGACACGTGCCCAGCTCATCCTGGAAGTCTTCGCCGCGCGCGCCGAACGCTAGTCGGATTGCAAGGGTCGAACCCGCCCGCATCGAAGACGCACGGCGCGCATGGCAGCATCGGGCAGCGGCCCGCATGCCCCTTTGGACAGGCACGCCGTGCATCGGACAGCTTGCGGGCTATTCCTTCTTATCGCCAAGCGCCTCGAGCGCGGCGGCGTAACCGCCCGACCCGTAGGAGAGGCACTTCGACACACGGGCGATGGTCGTCGCCGAGGCGCCCGTAGCCTCTTCGATCGCAGAATAGGGCTTGCCCGAAGAGAGCAGACGGGCCACAGCCAAACGCTGCGAGGTTTCGCGAATCTCGCGAATCGTGAACAAGTCCTCGAGCAGGGCAAATACTGTGTCGTTGTCGTTTAGCTTGGCGAAGACGGACAGCAGGTTCTCGACTTCGGGGGTTCTCAGCTCGCTCATTTCACTACCCTTCTGCTCGTATGAGGCCGTACTCGATGGAATCGACAAGCGCGTTCCACGATGCCTCGATGATGTTCTCGCTCACACCGACCGTACCCCAGCTGCCGCGCTTATCGCTCGTCGTGATGATAACGCGCGTCGTAGCGCTCGTGCCGGCGCCTTCCTCGTCCAAAATGCGCCCCTTGTAGTCGGTGAGCTCCATGTTCCACCTGGGGCAAGTACTCAGTGATCGCCATGCGAAGCGCCGCGTCGAGCGCGCCGACGGGGCCCGTGCCCTCACCCGTGGCGACGATTCGGCGATCACCCACATGGATCTTGACCGTGGCCTCGCTCGCCGCATCCTTCGCGAGGGCGCCCGTGTCTTCCCGATCGTCCACGATGACGCGGAAACTCTCCAGCCTGAAATGGGGCTCATATAGGCCGAGGTGCCGCCTGATCAGCACCGCGAGCGACCCGTCAGCCACCTCGTAGGAGTAGCCGTGCGCTTCGCGCGTCTTCACATCGTCCAAGATTGCCTGGAGCGTCCGCGCATCACCCGAAAGGTCGATTCCCAGGCTCTTTGCCTTCGCAGCAAGCGACGCCTTGCCCGCAAGTTCGCTTACAAGCATTCGCGTTGCGTTGCCAACGTTTCGAGGATTCGTGTGCTCGTAGGCTTCCGGAAAACGCGCGATGGCGCTCGCATGCAGGCCGCCCTTGTGCGCGAACGCCGAAGCGCCCGTATAGGGATGGTGCGCGAGAACGGACAGGTTGCACGTTTCGGCTACGAACTGGGCGGTCCGCGTGAGGTCGCGCAGGTTGTCGGGGCCGACGCAGTGAAGCCCCATCTTGAGCTCAATGTCGGCAATGGCAGTAAGCAGGTCGGTGTTGCCCACGCGCTCGCCGATGCCGCCGACGGTGCCCTGCACCTGCAGCGCACCCGCACGGACAGCGGAAAGCGCATTGGCCACCGCACAGCCGGAATCGTCGTGACAGGGAATGCCCAGCTGCTGGTCGGGAAGCGCACACGCAACGACGCCGACTATCTCTTCCACCTCGAAGGGAAGCGCGCCGCCGTTCGTCTCGCAAAGATCGATGGAGTCGGCGCCGGCCTCGCTTGCCGCGCGAATGCACGCGAGCGCGTAGTCAGGGTTGGCCTTATAGCCATCGAAGAAGTGCTCGGCGTCGAACACGACGGCGAGCCCGTGGGCCTTCAGATACGCGACCGAGTCGGCGATCATGCGAAGGTTTTCCTTAAGCGTGGTCTGCAACGCGCGCGTGACCTGGGCATCCCATGTTTTCCCCACGATAGTTGCCACGGGAGCGCCACACTCGACGAGGTCGGCGAGCCCTTGATCCTGATCGGCTGGCGTGCCCTTCTTGCAGGTGGACCCGAACGCGGCGATGCGCGCATGGTCAAGCGGCATCTCCTTCACGCGGCGGAAGAACTCGATGTCCTTCGGGTTTGACGCGGGGAAGCCGCCTTCGATGAAGTCGATGCCGAATGCGTCGAGCCGCTCCACGATGCGCAGCTTGTCGTCAAGTGAAAGCGAGATGCCCTCGCACTGCTCGCCGTCGCGCAATGTGCAGTCGTATGTGAAGATGTGCTGAGTCAAACCCCGTCTCTCTCCAATGGAAACGCCGATTGAATAGCCGTTCGTCCACGGGCTATTCTACTCCAACAGACTAGAGCGGGAGAGCGCTTTTCGGGAAAGGTTCCGCCGTCAAGCACGAAGTGCAGCTCCAAGGGATACATCATTAGGGAGCTAGCAGTCATCGAATGCACGGGAACCTGCAGCTTTCGAGTACGCGAACAGTCCGTCCAAGCGAAAGTCGAGCCCCCGACGAAATAGAGGCTCGAGCGCAGAGGGCAACCACCCGACGCTTACTTCGACCCACCGCCGCCAAGCCCGATGAGCAGATAGAGAATCCAACCTGCGGCAATGATGCCGTACCTAGCCTTTTTGCTCATGTCTTCCTTGTTCAGCATGATAATCGTGAGCGGAACGGGGAAAATGCAGATCCACCCCAGAACCCACAGCCACGTTTTGCGCCTCTTCGGGGGCTCTTGAGGGGCTTGCTGGGGTTGGGGAGGGACTTGGGGCTGGAAAGTTGACCGGGAGGCTGGTTGATAGCAGGCTTGCTGAGGCGGAAAAGATGCCTGCGCCGCTTCCGCTTGAGCCCTTTGACGACCCTTCTCGAATTCGTACCCAGCCTTTTCTGCCCCGTCGAGCTGGACTTTCCGAATCTCGTCATCTACCGGCAGGACGGCACCGCAATAGCTGCAGAAAGCCATTTTCCTATCCATGTCGACTTCAAGCCGAGCGCCGCAGCCTGGGCAGGTAAGGTTGACGATCTTCACGAGGATCCCTTTCGCATCACGAGCACTAACGCGCCTAGAAAGACAGGGATCATTTCGGCCGCCGCCTCTTCTAGATTTGCTATGCCCACCATACTCAGCACAAGGTTAATGAATGTCCCGACCATAGTACAGGTGCGTCGAAAGGAGTAAATACGGCGTGGACGAATAGATACGTCGACAAACTATGACCGAGCGCGACACAGCAAAATAATTGCCATATCGAGAGACATCTCCGCCTCACTCAACCTTAAACAGCAGATTGCGGGCCGGGTGCCAGCGCACCCAGCCCGCAACAATGTCGAGCAGCATGCATTGTCGGCAAGTTAGCTGCTATGAAACTCTGCTAATTCGACCTACAGCCCTTGGCTGGCCACACCATGCTCCGCCTGCTCAGCAGTAAATCCCTCGAATTCGAGCTGATCCACCAAGCCGTCATGCGAGAACGACTGCAGTTTCAAATAGGATTCAGCTTTCTTTTCGGCTTGCTCCATCCAATCAGCCCCACAGTTGTCGACTGCAAACGTCGCATCTTCGGTCGAGAACTTCTCGAATTCGAGCTGCTCAATGAGGCCGTCGTGCGAGAACGCTTGCGTCTCCAGATAGGACTGAGCCTTCTTCAGTGCTTGCTCCTGCGATTTGGTCATGGCAGGGTCTTGGGCTTCCTGCCCGGGTTTCCCTATGTCCTGCTCGGTTTTCTGATCGGCAGCTGGTTCCTCCTTAGCGGAAGAAGACGAATCAGCCGCCTTCTGCTCAGTTTGCGTCGTTTGAGCCGTTGACGTCGAGTTTGACTTCTCGCTACCAGAACCCGCACCGATTGCAGCGAATACAAGGATTACCACGACGACGATGGCGACAATTTTCCCTTTTCCCATCTTTTTCCTAGGCTTCTCGTTAGAAGCTTGCGGCATCTCGCTCTTCTGCTCTTCCATCTTTCTTCCCTTCGATTTCGAAAGCCGATACTCTCAGCGCCTATGTAGACGCAAGAAAACTATCCATCGCAAACTTTGAGACTCGGCATCCTCGCCTGCTAGGAGCCTCGCCAAATGCACTGTTATCCTTGCTGTTGCTTACTATATTCAAGCTATAAAGATTCCATGTCCCGACCATAGTACAGGCTCGATACATGTATTACTTTGGAACCTAGTCGCATTCGACAATACGCAGAATCAACCACCTATGTGCGGAGAACTCCGCCGTCGTTCGGAGTGATGTTTGCCGCGCCGGTGTCCCCGGCTGCGTTTTGGTTAGGCATCTCTCCGCCCCTTTCCCGCCGTCGTTAGGCGTATGACTTGCGTGAACCCCCGCCGGGTGGATGCGTGAACCGCCGCCGCACGGCATGAATCAAGGCGCCCGATCGGTCGCCTTGATTCATCAGTATGTCGGTCGCAGTTTAACGCCGTGCCCGGGGCATGAGAAAACCCGCCGAAGCGGGTTTCGGATAATCGGTTAGTTGCGGCTATTGCCGGCTGGAGAAAAAGTCCCTCCGGTAAGGATTCTCCCTGTCCAAGACCTCTTTCTGCTCGGACGTGAGCTTCCATGGGTAGTCGGCGAACATGTTGAACCGCCTCTTCTTGTCGAAGCTAAACACCCACTCGCCCTTTGTGTCAGCTCCGTTGTCAAGCCACCAGATGATGTCTTCCGTGTTGTTCTTCATCCATTTACTTGGCATTCCCGCGGTATCCCTTCTTTTGTCCATACGTCGCAGTATTGACGAACCCGAGCAGCGCTCTGAACTCATATGTCGAGAAATCGCTCTCGTCCATGTCGGCCATGAAGCTACCGTCGGAAATGCAGTCCTCGCCAATCATCTCCTGGCGAACGCTAATCGTCTCGAAGAAGAAGCTCCTGCCATGGGCAAATCACGGCACTCGCAGCTTGGGCGCTAAAGAATAACGAGCAACAAGAGAAGCAGCGCGGACCCGCCAGAGCAGAAGAGGACAACGAATATCGCGATCAACCAGTACCGATAATTCTTCTCCACGAATTTCGCCGCCTTAGGAAAGCGCGCCGAGACAGCCTCTTTGGCGAGAGAGAAGACGAGCTTGACCGTAATCACGACGAGCGCGATGGCGCACACGAGCATCACGAGCCCCGAGACGAAAATCAAGTAATCGAGCACCAACTTCATTGCGAGCCGTTCTCACTTCTTTCCTTGTCCTCGCGAATGAGGCGCTTCAGGTATGACGACATGCTTTCCTCCCGATTCCTCGCGAATTCGTACAAATCGTAATCGGGCGGAAAGAAATTGCACTGGATTTTCCTCTGCTTCGCCTTCTTGTACTTGTTTTCCGCCGCGCGCTGCGCATCAGTGCGCTTCACGGCTCGCTTCTTCGGTTCCGGCATCGCAAACCCTCCCTAGAAAAACGGCGAAGTCGGGGCCGTCCCGCACGCTCGGGGAGACACCTGCGGAAGGCGTTGGCCCCGGGACCCGCGCGCTGAGATTGCCGCGCGGGAAGCGCTTAAATGACTCGCCACCTCTTCGCCGCGCCCTTTGCTGGGTTCACTATACTCAGCCCGTAGTGATTGCATGTCCCCACCATGGTACAGGTGCGAAAACCGTCCGTTTGGCACGCATCGTCCTTGAATAAGACTCTCACGGCCGACCCCACGAGCGTCCCAACCTGCCAGAAATCGGGCGGTTTTCATCAACATGAGCCGCTTGGGAAGCGATCTTCGCCCCCTGCGGCGGGTCACCACGAACGGCATGCGGGCATAAGGCCAGGTCAGCGAAAAAGGCACCTCTCGATGACGTCCTTGCCCCTGAGGACTTCAAGCCATTCGGCGGGTATTCCGTCCATCCCGTAGAGTATGCCGGCGAGCGCGCCAGCGACGGCACCCGTCGTGTCGGTATCGTCGCCAAGGTTGACGGCAAGAAGCACGCAGTCGCGATAGCTCGCTGTGTTGGCAAGGCACCACAGCGCCGCCTCGAACGTGTGGCGCACGTAGCCACTTGAACGAATGGCTCTTCGGGGCTTATCCGGATCGACGCCGTAAGCCAAGGCCACTTCTCTTGCCTGCTTGCCCGAGATAAGGGAGCGGGCGGCGCCGACCATCCCTACGCAGGCCTCGGTCGACGTAGCGTGAGCGTGCGTGATGGCAGACACGGCCCGCACCTCATTGTCGGTGGCGTCGGTGAAGACCAGTGGCACGGTTCGCATGAGAGAGCCGTTGCCGTTATCGCGCTCGCCGGAAAGACCGTGGCCAAGCCTTAAGGCCGTGGCAGTAGCGTTGCCGATGTCGAACAGACCGTTGCAGGAATACGCGCCATCCTGGTACCAGGCGAGAAACTTCTCGCGAATGTCGGCGACGTCGATACACCCAAGTTCACGATAGCTATCGCATATCGCGAGGGCCATCGACGTGTCGTCGCTCCATGTGCCCGGCGGCTGGTTGTGCGTGCCGAAACCAGCCATCCCTACGCATTTGAATGTATCGCGAGACATGAACTCGTAGGGCACGCCCAGGGCATCGCCCACCGCCTGGCCGTAGATGCAGTCTCGAAGCATTGCAACCATGATGAGCTCGCTCGCTTTCCTTCGCGCCTTCTGTTGCGCCCACTATACCCAATTCGGAGATGTCGTATGTCCTGACCATAGTACAGGTACGGGAAATTGCGCTATAGGCACTCGCAGGGAGGCTGGTTGAACAAGCGTCCCAACCCGCCAGAAATTCGGGAAGGGAGGTGCTATGGAATGGTTACCTCGCGACGCCGACTGCGCCAGGCCCCGATCCCATGCCTCCTACGCTCGATGAAGACGTGGTGCTCACGGTTG